>ENA-OWLE01000177-OWLE01000177.1-metagenome-genome-assembly--contig:-NODE-177-length-12798-cov-3.861257_pt1 | contig 12798 bp, 11 predicted proteins | sample MGYA00245345_ERZ651094 | MGnify/ENA primary metagenome ERZ651094 (study PRJEB26857, sample SAMEA4031770) | metagenome | biome: human; feature: oral; material: saliva | place: Philippines | collected 2014... | reverse complement strand
ACATATGGCTTTGTCGCAACAACTAGCATTGCTGTAATGGACGCAATTACAGTCACAACGAGTACAGTCATTCCAAAAATAAGCTGTTGCTTTTTTGTCCACGGTGTTCGTTGTTTACGCATAATGCCTCCTAAAAAAAGTTTCTGAATTTATTATATCAGAAAAAGATAAATCTTTACATAGCTATATAACTAGTAATGACTATTTATGACTATCTTTTTATGACTCAGGAAGGGCGTAAAAACTCTGTCATCTTAAAAAATCTTTGCTAAAAAATTAGCACTCTTTTTCTAAGAATTCTTGAATGTCCTCTTTCAGCTGCTTAAATGGCGCATGTTTAAGAGTAACTTCTTGTGACACTTCCTTTATGAACAGTTTTCCATAGCTCTTAACTAGGGGACGATTATCAATTAGTAGAATAGCTGATCGCTGTTCTGGTCTTCTTTGGGCACGTCCAATAGCCTGTTTGAAACGTAAAACCGTCATCGGAAGACTGTAACTATCAAAAGTATTTTTCCCTTGCTTAGAGAACAAAGACTCTATTTTTTGATAGAAAGGATCTTTAGGATTGTCAAACGGAAGACGAGCGATGACCTCAATAACCTTATCTTGTTGGGCAAAATCAACACCTTCCCAGAAGGACCCCATACCAAGCAGGAGATTAGTCTCACCTCTATCGAAACGTTTCTTAACATTAAAAGCTGTCCCATTTTTCTCCTGAGTCAAGTGATGAACTTCCCTATGATCTAGTAAATCAGAAACAGCCATCAAGCTCTTTCGAGATGTAAATAATACTATAATAGGATATCCCATTGCAGACAGTTTCTGGAGTCGCTTTGCAATCGCTTCATCATATTCTTCTTCAGAAGAAACACCAATCATAGGCATGCTTTGATCAATCCAGATAGCTTGATTTGGTAAAGTATCCATTGGAAGGCTTACTTTACGTACCTGACTTAGTCCTAATAAATCAGCCACATCGACATCTGGACCAACATCAATTGTTGCTGAGACGATTATCACTTTTTGAGCACTTGGGAGATAATCAGATAATTTCAATAGCTCCTGACGTGACGCCTTTAAATAAGTAACACGATGTTCCTGATAATAGTCTGTTTCAAGCCAAAAATGACTGTAAAGTGGTGATTTCAATGGTGACAGCATCTCCATCACATCACTCTCACTTTCAAGTTCAGAAATAGTTTGAAGCAAACGATTTAATTGCTGGCGATCATACTGCTTCTGTGGGAATTGTTGATGCTCTTGAATTAAATGACTAACTTCAAACTGTAAATTTTCAAGCAAACGCTGTTGTAACAAACTTTGACTACCACTATCAAGAATACGATGAATATGTTGCAAAAGGGTAGTAAGATTGACTTGATGACGTGAAAACTGTTCCAAAGCTAAGACCATCTTTTGTCCTTCATCAATCACAAGAGTCTTTCCTCGAACAAAATCATAATCATCTTCCATACGTGTCAAAAGATAAGCATGATTGGTTACAACCACTCTAGCTTCTTGACCTTTTTGATAAGACTGTTGCCAAAAATCATAGCCTGTAAAAAGACTGTCTGCCTTTATCTTGCCATCATGTTTGATTTCATCAAAATAAGCCATGTAGCGTTGTTTCTGTTTAATTTCGTCAAGATCACCAGTTTCGGTTTCAGTCAACCAAACTAAAAGTTGCATTTTATAACGATTAATCAAACGGTTACTGTCCTGACGAAACAAGGTCTGGTAAAAAGCATCTAATTTGATATAGTTCTGAGGTCCTTTGAGACTATGAAAGTTAATATTAAAGACTTCTGCTAAGGCCTTAGCCTCCTGACTCATAATCTGATTTTGAAGAAGTTTGGTCGGAACAGCTACTACTACTTTATCGACATCGGCTTGTGCTAACAAAGGGAGCAGATAGCCATAGGTTTTCCCGATGCCAGTTTGAGCTTGGATCATTGAAACATCAGTATTGTCAAGTTCTCTCCTCACTGCCACTGCAAATTCCTCTTGCTTAGATCTTGATTCCAAACCTAAGAGAGCAATATTGGTTTCAAAATCTTGAGAAAGCTTACGTTCCGACATATAAGTCAAAGGTCTACGAAGTACTATACCAGATTCCTCAAGCATGACATATTCCTTTGAAAGACCGTTAGTTTTACCTTTTATGGCATCACGTATAACCAATTCAGACTCAAAAAGTAAATTATCAGAAAATGTCAAAAGCATGTCAATGGTCTGTCTAGGTAAGCTAGCAATCTTATCCATCAAATGAAACAAAAGCTGTCCTGTAGCTCTCGCATCTTCAATTGCCGTATGAGCTTGAGCTAAGTCAAGATTTAAAATTTGTGATAAATAAGAAAGTTTATATTGTTCTAGCGTCGGATAAAAGACCTGAGCCAATTCGACCGTATCAACGCGAGGCGTCCTTAGTTCGAAGCCCTCCATGAAAAGTGCCTCTGCGAGCAAATTAGCATCAAATTTTACATTATGGGCAACAAAAATACAATCCTCAATCAATTCAAAAATTGCTCTAGCAATTTCTGAGAAATCAGGTGCCTGAGACAACTGTTGATCAGTGATTCCTGTTAAGTGAACAATATGATCATCAAGTTCTTGGTGTGGATTAACGTCACTCGCAAATTCATCAATTACTAGACCATTTTGCATGATGACAATTCCCACCTGAATGATACAGGCCGTTGATGAAGCCGATGTAGCTTCCAAATCAACAATGGCATATTTATTCGTGTTTTTTTCACTCATAGTGACCTTATTATAGCATATCCAAAGCACCAAAAAAAGACAAAGCCATCATTCTGATATTGGAAAAAGCCTGAATTTCGTGCTAAACTAGAGCTATGGAAATAAAACGAATTTTAAACCCTATTGCTCAGGAAAACACCTATATTTTAGAAAATGAATCAGCCAGTTTAGTCATTGATCCAGGTAGCAACACTTCAAGTATTTTAGCAGAACTCGAGACAATTGCTAAACCTGTTGCAGCTATCCTCTTGACTCACACACACTATGATCACATTATGAGCGTCGAAGCTGTCCGTCAAGCTTATAACCATCCGCCTGTCTATGTCGCAGAAGCTGAGAAAGACTGGTTAATGAATCCTATTGATAATTTATCGGGCCTTCCCCGTCATGACGATATGGAAGACGTTATTGTCAATCCTGCAGACTACTACTTTGACTTTACCAAGGAGTATGACATTAAGGATTTTCAGTTTAAGGTTGTACCAACACCTGGACACTCTATTGGAGGAGTTTCTTTCATATTTGATAAAGAAGAAACTGTTTTTTCTGGTGATGCCCTCTTTAAAGAGACTGTAGGCCGGTGGGATCTTCCAACGGGTAACCATGACCAATTGCTCGCTAGTATTCGAGAACAACTTTTCACTCTTCCTAACCACTACAAAGTTTTTCCAGGTCATGGATGGGACACAACTATCGGTCATGAAAAGGTCTTTAACCCTCATTTTTCATAAATAGAAAAGTTGACATTACCTACTTACGTTTGGTGATGTCGTTTTTTTAGTTAAAAAAAGAAGGTCTATAGACCTTCCTTTCTGAAACACTAAAGAGTGCTTATTTAGATTTGATGTAGTTAACACCATCTGCTTTAGGAGCAACGGCTTTACCGAAGAATGCAGCCAGGACAATAATTGTCAAGACGTATGGAGCAATTTGCAAATAAACGTTTGGAATATGTGAAATTCCAGGAAGTTGTTTCCCAATAATTGCCAAAGATTGTGACAAACCGAAGAACAAACTTGAAAGCATGGCACCAATTGGATTCCAACGACCAAAAATCATAGCAGCCAAAGCGATGAAGCCAGGACCAGCAATAGTGGTAATGGCAAAGTTGTTTGAAATAGATTGTGCATAGACAGCACCACCTATACCACCTAGGAAACCAGAAATCATAACACCGTAGTAACGCATACGATAAACGTTAATCCCAAGTGTATCTGCAGCCTGTGGATGTTCACCGACTGAACGAAGACGCAAACCAAAGCGTGTCTTGAAGATAATCCACCATGACACTACTGAAACTAAAATAGCTACATAAGCAATCAAAGAAACATTAGTAAAGAAAATCTTACCCAAGAAAGGAATGTGGCTTAAGATTGGGAAGGAAACGGTTTTAAAGTTATAACTGATAGCCGGTGTTTGACCTGCACCAAAGATAACACGTGTCAAGAAGACAGCCAAAGACGGTGCAATCAGGTTCAAAACTGTACCTGAGACTACATGGTCCGCACGGAAGTTAATTGTCGCAACAGCATGGAGTAAGGAATAAAGAAGCCCAATAAGTCCTGCTACCAAGACCGCAATCCAAGGTGTTGCATTGCCAAAACTATCCGCAAAATTTAAGTTAAAGAGAACACCTGTGAAGGCACCAATAACCATGATTCCTTCAAGGCCGACGTTTACGATACCACCTCGTTCAGAGAAAGTACCACCGATACTTGTGAAAATCAGTGGTGCTGAATACTTCAGCATAGAGGCAACGATTAAGGCTAAGATTGTAATAAAGTCCATATTAGTTTTGTCCTCCTTTAGCTTTCACTGATTTATGACGAGGGCGAATCCAATATTTAATAATGTAGTTGGCTCCAACAAAGAAGATAATCAAAGCTGATACAACATCGATAATTTCTGATGGCACACCAATCATACCAGTCTTACCAACAGACAAGACACCATAGAGAAGAGCTGCAAATGGAATACCAATAGGTGAATTCGTTGCTAAGAGGGCAACGGCCATACCATTCCAACCAATAGCCAATGAAGAATTTTGTACGAAGGCATTTTGGAAAGTACCAAGTCCTTCTACTGTTCCTCCAAGACCACAGAGTGCACCTGAAATAATCATAGACATGATAATCACACGTTTTGATGACATTCCGGCATACTCAGACGCATGTGGGTTAAGACCAACAGCTGTAATTTCAAACCCTGTTGTTGTTTTCTTGAGCATGAACCAAACTAGGAATACAGCTGCAATAGCAAGAAAGAAACCAATATTGAAACGTGATCCATCTGTTAACGCAGATAGAAAATCTGTTTGGTAACTTGCAGATCCTGCGACCTTGTTAGAGGCTTCTGATGAACGTAACATATCAGCTGTGAATCCGAAACGGACAATATTGTTAGCAACATACAAAATGATGTAGTTCATCATGATGGTAACGATAACCTCACTAGTTCCAAGGTAGGCACGAAGAATACCTGGAACAGCACCAGCGAGACCACCGGCAACGAGACCGATAATAACAGTACAAATAATAGAAACTACTTTAGGTAATTCAGGAAAGGCTAACGCAAACCATACAGCAGAAGTCCAACCAGCTAAGGCCTGACCAGGCAAACCAACGTTGAAAAAGCCCGCCTTAGATGCCACAGAGAAACCAAGTGCAATCAGAATCAATGGACTCATCGCACGTAGAATTTCACCGATATTTTTCAAAGAGCCAAAGGCCGTTGAGAAAAGATCATAGTAAGCCCAGAATGGATCGTAACCAAAGATTAACATCAAAACAGCACCGACCAACATTCCCAAGAGGACAGCAATTAAAGGAACTGCCCAATTTTGTGTTTTTTTAGACATTTGCTTCCTCCTTATTCAATTGTCCACCAGCCATAAGAATACCAAGATCTTGCTTATTGGTTTCAGCAGGATCTAAGATACCTTGAATTGCACCATCATAGATAACAGCAATTTGATCTGACATATCAAGAATTTCATCCAATTCAAAGCTGACAACAATGACAGCCTTACCTTTATCACGTTCAGCGATAATACGTTTACGGATGTACTCAATGGCACCAACATCAAGACCACGAGTTGGTTGACTGACAATAAGAAGGTCCGGATTACGGTCAATTTCACGGGCGATAACTGCTTTTTGTTGGTTACCACCTGACAAATCACCACCGGCAATTAATTCTCCAGCACCACGAACGTCAAATTCTTTCATCAATTCACGAGCTTTTGCATTTATGACATTATAATTCAAAATACCGTTCTTAGAATTAGGCTCCTTGTAATAGGTTTGGAGAGCAATATTTTCAGCAACTGTCATCTCAAGAATCATACCATCACGGTGACGGTCTTCAGGAATATGACCCACACTCATCTCAGTAATCTGACGTGTGGTCTTATGAATGATAGATTCACCCTTAATAGTGATGTCACCAGATTTAATTTTACGAAGTCCCGTAATCGCTTGTACAAGTTCTGTCTGTCCATTTCCGTCAATACCAGCGATACCAATTATCTCACCAGCACGGACATCTAATGATAAGTTTTTAACAGCTGGAATGCCTCGATTCTCATTAACCACCAAGTTTTTAATAGAAAGAACCACTTCTTTAGGATTTGAAGGGATTTTTTCTGTCTTGAAGGAAACATGACGACCAACCATCATTTCGGCCAAATCAGCATTTGTAGACCCTTCGATAGTCACTGTATCAATTGACTTACCACGTCTAATAACCGTAACACGATCAGAAACCGCACGAATTTCATCCAACTTATGGGTGATAAGGATAATAGACTTACCTTCCTTAACCAATGTTTTCATGATGTTTAGAAGTTCCGTAATTTCAGAAGGTGTCAAAACGGCTGTGGGCTCATCGAAAATCAAAATATCAGCTCCACGATACAAGGTCTTAAGGATTTCAACACGTTGTTGGGCACCAACAGAGATGTCTGCAATCTTAGCTGATGGATCAACCGCCAGGCCGTATCGTTGAGACAATTCCGTAATTTCCTTTACAGCCTTCTTCATATCAAGTACACCACCAGATTTGGTCACTTCACTACCTAAAATGATGTTTTCAGCAACTGTAAAAGCTTCAACCAACATAAAGTGCTGGTGGACCATCCCAATTCCCAATTTTGTTGCTTTAGACGGTGAATCAATTGTCACGGCTTGCCCATTTACCTTAATTGTTCCACTTGTAGGCTGTAAAAGACCTACAAGCATATTCATCAAGGTTGACTTACCCGCACCATTTTCACCGAGGAGGGCATGGATTTCTCCTGGTCTCACATCGAGATTGATGTGATCATTTGCAACAAATTCACCAAATTTTTTGGTAATATCGTGCATCTCAATGACATTTGGCTTCGTCATACAATCTCCTCTCAAAAATAATTATTGTATCGGCAAAGGAAACCATAGACTGCTTCCCTTTGCTGAGACAAAAATTGTCCCAGTTTAAAGTCTAAGTATATGTACTTAAACCATTATTTGCTAAGACCATCAGTTGGTTTCAATTCACCATTCTTAATTTGATCTTTAGCTTTAACAACTGCTTCTTTGATATCTGAAGGAAGACTAGATGTTACAATGTCAACACCTCCATCTTTGATACCATAAGTCTTAGTTTTACCACCTTCGAACTCATCTCCTTCGAGTTGTGCATTAGAGATATCTTTAACTACAGTACCAACTTGTTTGATGGTTGAAGTCAATACAAAGTTTGATTCTTTGTTATCTGAAGATGTATAGTTTCCTTCTGCTGATTGGTCGCGGTCAACACCGATTACCCAAACTTTCTTGTCGCTTTCTGCCTCAAGTTTTTCATTTATTTCTTTAGCTGCAGTGAAGACACCTGTACCAGTTCCTCCGGCTGCTTGATAGATAACATCAACACCTGAAGCATACATTGTTGAAGCAATAGTTGAACCTTTAGCAGCATCAGAGAATGACTCAGCATATTGAACTTGAATATCAATATCAGGTTTTACAGATTTAGCACCTGCAGTGAAACCAGCTTCGAAACGTGTAATTGTGTCTGATTTTTGACCACCAATAAATCCTACCTTATTAGTCTTACTTTGCATTGCTGCTGCAATCCCAGCAAGGTAAGCACCTTCATTATCCGCAAACAAGACACTTTTCACGTTATCGTGTCCCTCAACAACTTCGTCAACGATGACGTATTTTACATCTTCGTTTTCGCTAGCTGAATCTGCTACTGCATCGTGAAGAGCAAAACCAACACCGAAGATAAGGTTATAACCTTGGTCTACAGCTGATGACATATTATTAGCAAAGTCAGATTCTGAGTTAGATTGGAAGTAAGTGTAACCTGAATCTTTACTGAGTTTATGTTCTTTCCCCCAAGCTTGAAGACCTTCCCATGCTGATTGGTTGAATGATTTATCATCAACACCACCAGTATCAGTTACAAGAGCAACTTTAACTTTTGAATCAGTTGATGATCCACCACGTCCACCACGAGCACAGGCTGCAAGACCAAGTGCTGCTACAGCAACAAGGCCAATTCCAATAATTTTCTTGTTCAATTTCATCTTGAACACTCCTCCTATAAACTTGCAAGAAAACTTGCTTAATAAAGAATAAAACAATTAGACTATTGTAAGTCTGTAAAAGAGTATGGCAACAACTCTCCGACTGTCATCACGACTGTCGATTTATCTTCAGCGATAAGAATCACTTTAGAATCCTGTTTAAAAAATTCGGCCATTACTTGACGGCATGCACCGCAAGGTGAGATAGGTTGCTCAGTGTCCCCATAGACAGCTAGCATTTCAAAATCTCGATGACCTTCTGAAACTGCTTTAAAAATAGCAGTACGTTCCGCGCAATTAGTTAAACCAAAAGAGGCATTCTCAATGTTGCAACCTTTATATATCTGACCGTCTTTTGTCAGAAGAGCTGCACCTACGCGGAAATGTGAGTAAGGAACATAGGCCTTAGCAGCAGCTTCTTCAGCTCCTTCAATAATTCGAGATAACTTAGTATCCACCATCTACACTCTCACCTTCCATTATCGCAACTCCCGCAGATGTTCCAATACGATTTGCCCCTGCTTTGATGAAAGCTTGAGCATCTTTAAAGGAACGTGTTCCTCCAGCTGCTTTAACCCCCATATCTGGTCCAACCACTTCTCGCATGAGTTCGACATCTTCTATAGTAGCTCCTCCTGTTGAGAAACCCGTAGATGTTTTCACGAAGTCTGCTCCTGCAAGTTTGGCAAGTTGACAGGCTTGAACTTTTTCATCGTCACTAAGCAGACAGGTCTCAATAATGACTTTGACTAGCTTATCTCCACTAGCCTCCACTACTGCTTTAATATCCGATTTAACAAGTTCACTCTGTCCAGATTTTAGAGCACCAATATTGATTACCATGTCGACCTCATCTGCACCATTTGAAACTGCATCTCGTGTTTCAAACGCTTTAACAGACGATGTTGTTGCCCCTAGTGGGAATCCAATTACTGTACAAACCTTAACGGAACTATCTTTTAGTAAATCAGCTGCAGTCTTTACCCAAGTTGGATTAACACAAACACTTGCAAATTCATACTTTTTTGCTTCTGCAATCAATTTTTCAATTTGTTCAAGCGTTGCATCTGGTTTTAGTAAAGTGTGGTCAATATATATATTAACTGACATAAATATACTCCTTAAACAAGCTCTCTCATTGGTTAAGAAATAATTTTTAAAATTTCTCTTGGCTTTTTACATTCATTGCTAATTGTAATATAAGATTTAAATTCATCCATTAGCTCTTTGGTTAGGGCTTGGTCACTATAGATATTAGCGACAACTTCACCTACTTTGACAGAATCTCCTACTTTTTTCTCGAAAACAATACCTGTTTCATAATTGAGAGTATCAGCTTTAGTAGCACGACCGGCTCCTAATTTCATAGCATATTTACCAAATGCTAAAGCTGGTAGTTCAGAAATATAACCTTCTTCATCAGCCAAGACTTCTGTGATATAAGTTGCTGTACTCTTACGATAAAGGTCATCCAAGTCTCCACCTTGAGCTTCAATAAGTTCTTCAAATTTAAATAGGGCTGCGCCCTCTACTAAATGTTGACGAATTTCATCTGAACTAGCTTCAACACCTGCCAAGCTTAAAAGAATCTCTGCTAATTCACAAATGAACTCTGTAATGTCAGCACGACCCTTACCTTGCATAATTTCAATAGCTTCAATAATTTCAAGTCGGTTACCAATAGCTCTACCAAGTGGTTGACTCATATCTGTAATCACTGCAATTGTTTCTCGCCCCACTTCACTCCCCAAGGAAACCATTGTTTCAGAGAGACGCTCAGCCTCATCCATACTCTTCATGAAAGCCCCTTGACCTACCGTAACGTCTAGAAGGATCTTATCAGCCCCTGCAGCAATCTTCTTAGACATAACTGAGCTTGCAATCAAAGGAATAGAATCAACTGTAGCAGTCACGTCTCTAAGTGCATATAGAAGTTTGTCCGCTTTAACAAGATGTTCTGATTGTCCAATAAGAGAAATACCAATATCTTTAACTTGTTGAATAAATTCTTCTTTGGAACGTTCGACCTGATACCCTTTTATAGATTCAAGTTTATCAATAGTACCTCCAGTATGACCCAATCCACGTCCGCTCATTTTAGCTACAGGTACGCCAAAACTAGCAACTAACGGCATTAAAATGATTGTTACTTTATCTCCAACACCACCAGTTGAATGTTTATCAACTTTAACGCCTTCAATACAAGATAAATCATATTGATCGCCTGAAGAAACCATCTCTGTCGTTAAATCATGAATTTCACGAATACTCATCCCTTTGTAATAGATTGCCATCGCCAAAGCTGAAATCTGATAATCTGGAATATCGCCAGATACATACCCTCGAATGAGATAAGCAATTTCTTCAGTGGTCAATTCACCACCATCACGTTTTTTTTCAATTAAATCAACTGTTCTCATAACCTTTCGCTTCTAATTATGTAATACCCCTTATCTTTTTTTATAATTTCAGAATTTCCAAAGACATCTTTCATCTTCGCTTTAGCAGAAGGCGCACCTTGTTTCTTCTGGATAACGATTGTTAAACTTCCGCCTTGATTAAGGTAATCAAATGCCCCTTCGATAATTTCATGAACTACCTTTTTCCCTGCACGTATTGGTGGATTGGATATTATATAATCAAACTTTTCTGAGACATTTTCGTAGATGTTTGATTGGAATATGTGAGCGACTACTCCATTACGTTCAGCATTTTTTTTAGCTAAATCTATAGCCCTACTATTTATATCAATCATTGTTGATTTGACACCCTGGACCTTTGCTAGGCTAATTCCTAATGGACCATAGCCACAACCAACGTCAAGTAGGGTTTTTCCTCTTTGTAAATCTAAAGCATTGAGCAAGACCTGACTACCATAATCCACCATTTTTTTTGAAAACACACCAGCATCAGTATAAAAATGGAAACCTTGACCTAAGAGTGTTACATTAAGATCGTGAATATCATGAGCCGCATCTGGCGTCTCCGCATAATACATTTTAGACATATTTTTCCTTCTTTGTGTTCTTATCAAGTTGTAGAAACTGATAAGGCTTACACTAAGTATAACAGAAAAAAAAAGAGAATGCTATATAAATGAAATGGAATTCATCAAGAAAACACCTTGTTTCTTCAAGTAACTCTTGAGAAAGTAATTCTTGATATGAAAAGGCTTACAAAATTAGTATAGCATAGCAAAAAAAAGTAATGTCAACAATTTATTAAAGGTTTAAATTTCTTTTTAGTTTTTAATTTATTTTTTAGTATTTTGATAAGGCTTACATGAATTAGTAAATTCTGCTATAATTAAGCCATGTTAAACGAATTTATCAATTTTGAAACGATATCTCGGAGCGATTGGCAAAGATTCTATCAAGAAGATCAAGTATCACTAACTCCAGAAGAACTAGAATCCATTAGAAGTTTAAATGACAAAATTGACGTTCAGGAAGTGAGTGACGTCTATCTTCCATTAATCAATTTGATTCGTATCTATCAGCGAGCTGCAGAGGACCTCACCTTTTCAAAAGGGATTTTTTTGCAAAAAGCACAGGCTAATAGACCTTTTATTATTGGTGTCTCAGGCTCTGTTGCAGTTGGTAAATCGACAACCAGTCGCCTTCTGCAGCTACTTCTTCAAAGAACCTTCCCAAAGGCCAAGGTTGATATGGTGACAACAGATGGTTTTTTATATCCAAACCAGGTTCTCATAGATAAGGGAATACTTAATCGCAAAGGCTTCCCCGAATCCTACGACATGCCACTACTTCTCAATTTTCTAGATACCATAAAAAATGGTGGAGCTGTCAATATTCCTGTTTACTCACATGAAATTTATGATATTGTACCAGGACTTACTCAGGAAATTAATCAACCAAACTTCCTAATTGTTGAAGGTATTAATGTGTTTCAGAATCCCATTAACCAACGTCTCTATATGAGTGACTATTTTGATTTTTCTATCTATATTGATGCAGACGTGAAAAATATCAAAACTTGGTATCTTGAACGCTTTCAAACTCTTCTTGAACTTGCTAGTAAAGATGAAAACAACTATTACCATCGTTTTACCAAATTTACAAAAGAAGAAGCACTTTCCTTAGCGCAAAAAACCTGGCGAGAAATCAACTTGGTAAATCTAGAAAATTATATCGAGCCCACACGAAATCGTGCAGAGCTTATTCTTCATAAAGGAGATAACCATAAAATTGATCTCATCCACTTAAAAAAATAGAAAAAGCTTGCCAAGGGTCTTAAAATAACGTATAATGATATAGTTAGATAAATTTTGGAGGTGAAAACATTGGCAAATATTAAATCAGCTATCAAACGCGCTGAACTTAACGTTAAACAAAACGAAAAAAACTCAGCTCAAAAATCAGCTTTGCGTACTGCTATTAAAGCATTTAACGCTAACCCAACTGAAGAAGCTTTCCGAGCTGCATCAGCAAGCATCGATAAAG
>ENA-OWLE01000175-OWLE01000175.1-metagenome-genome-assembly--contig:-NODE-175-length-12811-cov-5.512386_pt1 | contig 12811 bp, 7 predicted proteins | sample MGYA00245345_ERZ651094 | MGnify/ENA primary metagenome ERZ651094 (study PRJEB26857, sample SAMEA4031770) | metagenome | biome: human; feature: oral; material: saliva | place: Philippines | collected 2014 | study... | reverse complement strand
CTGGCGCGCATCGATGCCTTCTTCGATGACGGCGAGGATGAAGAATCAGTTGCCAATGAGGAAACGCTGCCGGTCTTCCCGGAGTATTCCTCCGAACAATTCCTCGACGAGGTCTTCATGGACGAGGAACGCTATGACGCAACCATGGGCGTCTTGCGCGCCAAGAAGAACATCATCTTGCAGGGCGCGCCCGGCGTGGGTAAGACCTTCGCCGCCAAGCGCCTCGCGTACTCGATGATGGGTGTCAAGGACGCCTCGCGCGTCATGTTGATCCAGTTCCACCAGAGTTACTCCTACGAGGACTTCATCGAGGGTTACCGGCCCTCCGGTGAAGGCTTTGAGCTGGTGAAGGGTGCCTTCTACTCCTTCTGTAAGAAGGCCGCCGACGACGAGGAGAACGACTACTTTTTCATCATCGACGAGATTAACCGAGGAAACCTCTCCACGATCTTCGGTGAGCTGTTCATGCTCATTGAGAGCGATAAACGCGGGCCGAAAAACAAGCTCCAGCTGCTCTACTCCCGCGAACTCTTCTACGTGCCCCGCAACGTGTACATCATCGGCATGATGAACACGGCGGACCGTAGCCTCGCGATGCTCGACTACGCGCTGCGCCGCCGCTTCGCCTTCGTGGAGCTGCGCCCCGCCTTCGACTCCGATGGCTTCCGCGCCTACTGCGCCGGCCTCGACAATCCGAGGTTCGAGGAATTGGTCCGCGAGGTGGAATCCCTCAACCGCGTGATCGCCGAGGACGAGTCCCTCGGCGACGGCTTCTGCATCGGACACAGCTACTTCTGCAACATGGACGCCGACTCCTGCACTGACGCGGCCCTGGCCTCGATTGTGGAGTACGAGCTCATCCCGATGCTCAAGGAATACTGGTTCGACGAACCCGGGAAGGTCAGCGAGTGGAGCGACAGGCTGCGTAGGTTGCTGCGGTGATTCGCGTCCGCAACCTCTTCCACATGCTCGCCTACGCTTTCTCGGCGCTCACCGAGCAGGGCTACCGCGCCGTGGCCACGGAGGACTTCGACAACGCGGGCGAGCTGTGCGCCGCCATCCTCGAGCGGGGCGTGTCCCTGCAACTCAAACGAGGCCTCGGGCAGGAGTACGTGAATCGGACCGAGGCCCGCTCCTCCCTGCGCGGCGCACTCAAGGTCACCGAGTCCGTGAAATCGCAGGCGATTTGGCGCCGCCAGCTGGTGTGCTCCTACGATGAGTTCAGCGTCGACACGACGATGAACCGCGTCATCAAGGCGACGGTCGCGCTGCTCGTGCGCTCGGACATCTCCAAAGCGCGCAAGAAGAGGCTGAAGAAGCTCATGGTGTTCTTCGCGGACGTGCGCGAGATCGACCTGCACACGGTCGACTGGAACATGCGATACGACCGCAACAACCGCACCTACCGCATGCTGATGGCGGTGTGCTGGCTCGTCTTCAAAGGACTGCTCCAGACTCAGAGCGACGGCAGCGTGCGCATGATGGATTTCTTCGACGAGCAGCGCATGAGCCGCCTGTATGAGAAGTTCATCCTCGAGTATTTCCGCAGGGAACACCCACGGCTGCGTGCCAGTGCCTCGTTCGTCGAGTGGGCGCTCGACGATGGCATGTCGGAGGGCCTGCCCGCCATGCGCAGCGACATCACCCTGAGTGCTCGCGGCCGCGTGCTCATCATCGACGCGAAGTACTACGCGTCCACGATGCAGAGCAACTTCGACAAGAGGACCGTACACTCGGGGAACCTCTATCAGATCTTCGCGTACGTGAAGAACAAGCAGGCGGCCCTCGAGCGCGCGGGGGAGAGCGTCGAGGTATCGGGCATGCTCCTGTACGCCGCGACCGACGAGGAGGTACAGCCCGACTTCGCGTATCGCATGAGCGGCAACCAGATCGGCGTGAGGACGCTCGACCTGGACCGGCCTTTTGAGGAGATCCGTGCGCAGTTGGACGGCATCGCTGACATGCTCACGTCCCCGTCAGTTTCGGCGTCGTGAGGTAGACTTCAATGGGCGCTCTCTTGCTGGCATGTCAGCGGGCGGGACGTCCTCATTTTTCGTTGTAATCGCAGTAGTCGCAGGTGCGGGGGAGCAAGACGGTCATGGCAAACGAGGCATCGCGGGCGGCGGCATCCTCTACCGCCCGGATCGTGTGGGACACGGCTGACAAGTACCTGCGTAACGTCGTCGAACCCCAGGAGTACGGCGACTACATTCTGCCGTTCACGGTCCTGCGCCGCCTTGAGTGCCTGTTGGAGGACACGAAGGACGATGTCATCGAGTTCGTGAAGGCACAGGGCGACATGCCCTCGTACCTGATCGACATCGCCGTCAGCAATCGTTTCGGCTTGAGCTTCTTCAACACCTCCCCGTTCAACCTGGCGCGTATCGCGTCGGTGGATGACAACGTGGATAGGGAGCTGCTCAGCTACGTCAACGGTTTCTCGCACAACATCGCGGACATCTGGACCGCGTTCGAGTTCCCCAAGCTGGTCGCCAAGCTCAGCGCGGCGAATCGCCTGCTGGAGGTGGTTAAGCACTTTTCGACGCTGTCGCTGGGGTCCACGAGCGTTGAGGATTCGACGATGGGCGACATTTTCGAGGACGTCATGTACCGGGCCTTCGACAAGAAGGGGAAGGCCGCGGGCGCGTTCTACACGCCGCGTGACGCGATCAAGCTGATGGTTGACGTGCTTTTCGCCGCGGACGCCGAGTCGCTGGCGGGGGAGGACGTGCTGCGCTCGATTTATGATCCGACGGCGGGTTCGGGCGGCATGCTGCTGGTCGCCCAGGAGGCGCTGCGGGAACTGAACCCGGGCGTGAAGGTCACGGTCTACGGCCAGGAGATGATGGATTCCGCCTACGCGCTGGGTAAGGCCGACCTGCTCATTCAGGGTGGGCGCCCGGATGCGATCTTGAAGGGGGATACGCTCCTGGAGGACCTGCACGCGGATAAGACCTTCGACTACGTCCTGTCTAATCCGCCGTTTGGCGGCGACTGGGAGGTGGAGCAGGCCTCGGTGAAGGAGCAGGCGCAGGTGCCGGGGTCTCGTTTCAGCCATGGGCTGCCGAGCAAGTCGGATGGGCAGATGCTGTTCCTGTGCCATTGTGCGTCGAAGTTGAGCCCGTCGGGTGGGCGCGCGGCCGTGGTGTCGAACGCGTCGCCGTTGTTTAACTCGGATACGGGTCCGAATTCGATCCGCCAGTGGCTCTTCGATGAGGATTTGATCGATGCGATTATTGCGCTGCCGACGCAGATGTTCTATGGCACGGGCATTGCGACATACGTGTGGATTCTGGATAACGATAAGCCGCTGAAGCGTCGCGGCAAGATTCAGCTGCTTGACGCGTCGGGTCTGTGGGAGCCGATGCGTAAGGGCATGGGCGATAAGCGGCGCGAGATGAGCGAGGCGAACCGCGAGGCCGTGGTGCAGGCCTATCAGCGTTTCGAGGATTCGGAGATTTCGCGGATCCTGACGCCGCGGGATTTCATGTTCCGGGACGTTCCCGTGTTTAAGCAGGCGCGGTTGGCGGCGCGTTTTTCGGACGAGGCCGTGGATGCGTTGCGCTCTCGCCGCGACTTCAGCGAGGCCTTGGTTCGTGTGGTGCGAGGCCTCGATGGGGCCGAGTGGAATGAGCTACCGGAGCTGATACGGGCTGGCGCGAAGGCGGAGGGCATCAAGGCGCCGGTGGGGCTCATCGACGCCGTCATGAAGGCGATGGCCGTCCCGGACGAGAACGCGCCCCTGGCGGTGGACCGCAAGGGGTCTCCCGTCCTGGCGGACGGGTGGAAGATCGTGGAGCGCGTGCCGGCGAGCCGGGACCTGGACGAACATATGGCTGTCGAGGTGCTCCCCTTCGCCCCCGGCGCCATGTGGGATGAGTCCAAGGCGAAGGACGGCAACGAGATCCCCTTCACGCGCATCTTCTACGTGCCCGAGGAGCCGCGCCCGCTGGCCGAGATCGACGCAGACGTGCAGCGAATCATGGGCGAGCTGGCGCAGATGTTCCAGGAGGTGAAGTCTGTTGATTGAAACACTGCCTGAAGGATGGAGAAGTGTTCCCTTTTGGTCTCTGTTCTATCGAGATAAGCAGATTGGCTTCCCTGAGGAAGAGCTTTTGTCTGTGTATCGCGAGTATGGTGTCATCAGAAAAGAGGACCGAGACGATAATCATAATAGGGCGGGTGATGATCTTGCGTCCTATCAGCTTGTAGAGCCTGGCGATCTGGTTCTCAACAAGATGAAGACGTGGCAGGGGTCGCTTGGCATTTCCGGCTATCGTGGTATTGTGTCACCAGCATACTTTGTCTATAAGTCTCGTAATTCTGAGAGTTCTGAGTTTCTTCATTATGCGCTGCGATCGCGTTATTATGTAACTCAATATGCGAGCTTTTCGAAGGGGGTGCGTCCCAGTCAATGGGATTTGCAGCCTGAATACTTATCGATGATGCGGGTGCTGTTGCCGCCGCTCTCCACGCAGAAAACGATTGTGAAGTACCTTGCGCAGGAGACTGGTGAGATCGACGCGATGCTCGCCGCGCTCGATGACTTGAATGAAGCACTTAATTCGCGCAGAGCTTCCGTGGTTGAACGGGAAACTATTGCGCGGTCAGGAAGCTTGACGAGATTAAAGTTCTGCGCGGACATTTCTCTGGGAAAGACATTCCAAGGAGTGCGAAAGAGTGATCACGAAACATCAGTGAACTACGTACGTGCCGCGTCTATTCAGCCCAGCTGCTTGGAGCTTGACGATCAGCGGATGTGGATGACCCGAGAGGAACAACGAAAGTATGATCTCAGAAAAGGTGATGTCCTCGTAGTAGAGGGTGGAGCTGGATTCGGGCGGAGTGCCCATCTTGCGCAGGATATGCCTGGCTGGGGGTTTCAGAACCATGTGATCCGTGTGAGGCCAGATCAGCACCACGATGGACGATTTCTTAATTATTGCGTGAAGGGACATTACTCCAGTGGATTAATTGGTCTTCTCGCAGACGGTGCCACAATCCCGGGTTTATCATCCGATAAAGCTAAGAATCTTCCTATTCCTGATATGTCGTTGGAGGAGCAACAGCGCATCGCCGACCACCTCGACGAGGTGACCGGCAGGATCGATGCCATGCTCGCCAAAGTCGCCGAACTCAAGGCCCTCCTCGTCGAGCGCCGGGCCGCCCTCATCACCGACGTCGTCACCGGACGAAAGAAGGTCCCCGCATGAGCCACGATCAGCTCCTCGAATACGAATTCGAATCCACCATCTGCTCCGAACTGGCCCAGCGCGGCTGGCTCTACCAGGACGAAGGAGACACCCGCGCTGCAGGCTGGGACGTGGGCCTCGCCCTCGTCCCCGGCGACGTGCTCCACTGGCTGTCCACCCAGTACCCGGCAGAATACGACAAGGCGATCCCAGCGGACCTCACGAACGGGCAGCGAGACAAAGCCGAGCGCGACCTCCTCGCCCACCTGACGAAGGAACTGAACAAAGCGACCCGCATCGACACGGCAGGGAAACCCGTGGGAGGCCTCCTCGGTGTCCTGCGCACCGGCTTCACCTACGCCCAAGTCGGCCGCCCCGCCGCCAAGTTCGGCCCCATGATGGAATTCCCGCCCGCGAACCCCGAGCTGGTCGAGGTCGCCGAAGCCTCGGACGCCGTCCGCCTGCGCGTCATGCGTCAAGTCCGCTTCGACGCCAACACCAACGAGTCCATCGACGTCGTCCTGTGCGCCAACGGCATCCCCGTCGTCACGATGGAACTCAAGACCGACAACACCCAGTCCGTCCACCACGCGATCCGCCAATACAAGGACGACCGCAAGCCCGGCGCACACCGCCCCCTCCTGGCCCCCGGACGCGCCCTCGTCCACTTCGCCGTCTCGAACGACCACGTCTTCATGACCACCAAACTCGCCGGCGAAAACACCGTGTTCCTGCCCTTCAACCAGGGAAACAACGGACACGAAGGCAACCCACCCTCGGCGAGCGGATCAGCCACCAACTACCTGTGGCGCGACATCCTCGCCCGCCCCACCTTCATGCGCATCCTCAAGGACTACGCCCTCTACGAGCCCGGCCGACGCGGCAAGAAAGACGACGGGCGCCTGGTCTTCCCGCGCTTCCACCAGCTGCGCGCCGTCGAACGCATCATCGGCGACATCGAAGCCAGGGGGCCCGGCGGACGCTACCTGATCTGGCACTCCGCGGGCTCCGGCAAAACCAAAACCATTGCCTGGCTCAGCCACCGCCTCATCCGCCACGTCGACTCCCAGGCGAACTCCACCTTCGACTCCGTCATCGTCGTCACCGACCGCACCGTCCTCGACGAAAACATCCGAGGCGACATGGGCCTCGTCCACTCCTCCAACGGACTGGTCGTCCCCGTCGGCGAAAAATCGGGCGCGAAATCCCCGCAGCTGAAGAAAGCCCTCATCGAAGGCGACCACATCATCACCTGCACGCTCCAGACCTTCCCCGAGGTCATGAAGCTCATCGAAGACACCTCCGAACTGCGCGGACGCAACTGGGCGGTCGTCGCCGACGAAGCCCACTCCTCCCAGTCCGGGTCCAGCGCGAGGGGCCTCAAGTCCCTTCTCGCCGACATCGACGTGGAAGACCCCGAGAACGTCAGCGCCGATGAACTGCTCGCCGCCAAGGACTCGGCCATCGCCGCCTCCAGCAACATCACCTTCATCGCGCTTACCGCCACGCCCAAGGCCAAGACGCTGCGCCTGTTCGGCACCCAGGACGAGGATGGCAACTGGAGGGCCTTCGACACCTACACGATGGCCCAAGCCATCGAAGAAGGCTTCATCCTTGACGTGCTCACCAACTACTCGACCTACGACATGTTCCTGCGCGTCAAGAACGAGCTCGACAACTCCGAGGAAGAAACCCTGGTCGACACGGGCCGCGCCGTCACCGCGATCGTGCAATTTGCCCGCCTGCACCCCACCGCCATCGCACAGAAAGTACGGGTCGTCGTCGAACACTTCCAGCGCAACGTCAAACCCCTGCTCACCGGCAACGCCCGCGCGATGGTCGTCACCAGCTCACGCCTCGAGGCCTACCGCTGGTTCGAGGCAATGAACTCCTACATCGACAAGCAGGGCTACACCGACATTCGCGCCCTCGTCGCCTTCTCGGGCTCTCTGGAATCCGACGACGGTGAAACCGTCACCGAGGCCTCGCTCAACGGGCGCGGCGACACGGCCCGAGCGTTCCGCGAGGAAGACTACAAGGTCCTCATCGTCGCCAACAAGTTCCAGACCGGCTTCGACGAGCCGCGCCTCACGGCCATGTACGTGGACAAGAAACTGTCCGGCATCGCCGCCGTCCAGACCCTCTCGCGCCTGAACCGCACCTATCCTGGCAAGACCGCGCCCATGGTCGTGGACTTCCAGAACACGCCGGCCAGCATCGAGGATGACTTCACAATGTACTATTCGGACGCGCACGTGGCCGGGGAAGTCGACCCGAACTCGCTCATCACGATCGCCGAACGCCTGGACACTGCCGGCATCTACACGATGGCGGAGATGGAAGCAGTCGCCGACGCGTACCTGAGCGATGCCGGCGGCGAAGCCATCGCGCGGGCCTTGGGGCCCATCAAAGACCGGTGGCACAGCGCGTGGAAGCGCGCGCGTCTGAGCAAGGACAACGAACTCAAGGACTCCCTGCGCAGCTTCCGCGCCGACACGATCAGCTACCGCAACGCCTGGCAGTTCCTCAGCCAAATCGTCGACTACCAGGACCCGGACCTGCACAAGCGCGCCATCGTGGCCACCCTCCTGTCGCGCAACCTGCACATGGACGGCAACCAGTACGACGACTCCTACCTCGAGGGCGTGCAGCTCTCCGGCGTGCAGCTCGTCCCCTCCGCCATCAACGAGGACCACTCCCTGAGCGAGGGCAGCGTCGAGCCGATGGTGCTTCCCGGCTTCGACGGCGAGTTCCGCGGCGGGCAGACTCCGACGAAGGGCCCCCTCGCGGAGGTCATCGATCGCGTCAACGACATGTTCCGGGCCCGGAACGTCGACGTGACCGAGGGAAGCGTCGCCGGGTTCATCACCACCTTCTGGGGTTTCCTGGATGAGAACGAGGCCGCGCAGGCCATGGCGAAGAAGAACAGCCCGAGCCAGCTCAAAGCATCCGCTGACTTCAAGAACGCCGTCGGCGTCGCCATGGTTCGCACCTGCCAGGAAAACCAGGAGATTCAGTCGTACATGACGGATCAGTCCTTCCTGGATAGCATCGTCGAGATCACGGCAGATGCGCTACAGGCTCACTACAGTCGCGGCGGCGAGAGCACCGAGGCGTAGCCGGATGCCCGGCGTCCCCTCGCCCCGCGGGCGTTGAAGCGCCGCGGGGCCGGTGTCGCCGTCTCACCTTCCCGCAAGTTCCGGCTTCGTGAAGGCGCGGACCTGGGCGGCGTCCGGGTCGATGTCGGTGGCCGTCATGGGTTTCTTCGAGGCGGATTCGAGGGCGGTGACGGCGCGGGCTCGCGACAGGAGCCGAGTCTCCATCGAGGACACGGCCTTGTTGTAGAAGTCGACGCTCTTGGCCAGGCTCTTGCCCAGGTTTTCGATGTGGCCTGCGACGACGCCGAGCCGCTCGTAGAGGTCGCGGCCCAAGGCGATGACCTGGTCGGCCTGCTCGTTAATCGTCGTGCGTGCCCACGCCGTGGCGCACGTGCGAGCAACCGCCAGCAGCGTGACGGGGGAACACAGGGCAACCCCGCGTGCCATTGCGTCGTCCAGGAGCGCAGCGTCCGAGCGCAGCGCGGCGCTCAGCGCCGCCTCCGACGGGACGAAGAGGATCACCAGCTCGGGCGAGGAGCCGAGAGCGCGCGCGTAGTCGCGCGACGCGAGTGCCTCCACGTGAGAACGCAAGGCCTTCGCGTGCGCGGCGAGCTCGGCGCGGGGCCGAGCCTCCGCATCCTCCCCGCTGTCCTCAATGCTGCAGGCCCGCAGGTACGCGTCCATCGGGGCCTTCGCGTCGAGGGCGAGGAACCCCTGACCCGGCAGGTGAATCGTCACGTCGGGGCGCCCGCGGTCAGTCGATGCGCCGCCCGCGCCCAGGCCTCGTCCCTGAGTGAGAGAAGCGATCGAACGCTGCTCCGCGAAGTCGACGTGCGGCATCATTCCCGAGGCCTCCAGGATGCGGGCGAGCTCGACCTCGCCCCACGTGCCGCGCGCGCTACGCGAGCGCAGGGCGCCCTCCAGTGAGGCGGTCGTGCGTGCCAGGTCCGCCTCACGCTGCGCGGCGTCGCGCAACTGCTCGGCGAGGGCCCCGTGCTGGCGCGCCCGCGTCTGCTCCATCTGGTCGACGCGCGCCGTCATCTGCTCCAACTGCGCGCGAACCGGGGCGAGGGCCTGCAACACGGAGGCGTCCCCCTGGGAGCGGGCCTCGGCGGATTCGACGCGACGGGACAGCTCCTCCGCGCGCGCCTGCCACCGTGCGGCCTCCGCGCGCAGGTCACCCGCCTCATCTCCGGGGCGCGACGCGCGGCGTGCCACCGCCCCCACGTATCCGAGCAGAGCGCCCACGACCAGTCCAACCAGGAGAAAAACAAGTGATATACCCATAGCGCCACGATACGAGGGGCCATGCACATCTGCGTCCAGCGGGCGGTCCTGTGTGAGTGTCCAACAACCTACCAGGGCAACGGTCAGTCGCCTATCCTGGGTGTAAGACTCATAGGGGAGGGTATGGAAGCCGTCGATTCGCGCAGGATGCACGTACTGATCCGCGACAGGGACTCGCAGAGCTGGCAGGACTGCACCTGGAAGGTCGCCAAGGCGCGCCGCGACGGGGGCCGTATCGTCGTGACGTACACCAACAACAAAGAGTATCCATACGGTGAGGATCGTGTGCGCATCTACGACCAGGTCGAGCGCCGAGAGATCGACGCCCTCGACGAGGTTTGTGTGAACGGGCAGCGCTGGAAAAACGTAGAGATCATCTGGACCCTGCGCCGCTCGGGGCACCCGCGCAATCCCCGCTACACGGTGGCCTATCGGAAACCCAACGGTAAGCTCGCGCTTCGGAGATGTGGGAGCGACGAGGTTAGAGTGACGTATGCGACCGCGCAGGACCGACACAACGCCTCCACTCTCGACTATGTCCGCAAGGAAGTCCGCGCGCAGGCTCGACGGGCCGGCGCGACATTGGACACGAGCGGGCGCTATCCCAAGTGGGTCGGTGCGGACCACATGCTGCCCGACGCTCTTCTCGCGAACGTGTGGGAGTGGCTCCCGAGCGCCCCGAAAGGCTCCGCCCTGGAGGCTTTCCTTGCGGGCGTCTCCTCCACGAAGACGGGCGCGAGCGACCGGCTCATCATGCCCTTCCATTCCAACATTGATCAACGCAACGCGATCCGGGCCGCGCTCACGCATCAGATCTCGATCATCGACGGCCCGCCCGGTACTGGTAAGACGCAGACGATCCTCAACCTGATCGCTTCTCTTATCGCCCAGGGCAAGTCGGTGGGCGTCGTCGCAGGCGCCAACTCCGCAGTGGATAACGTGGTCGACAAGCTGACGGAGGAAGGCTACGGCTTCCTGGTTGCAACGGTCGGGAGCGCCGCACGCGTCAAGGAATTCCATCAGCGTGAGGGAATCCTTGAACAGAAGCGCGAGGCCTGGGCTCGCCATGCGTCCGACGGTTCGTCGGGTGCGCCAACCGACATCGACGACGCTGAGCTGCGGGCTGCGGAGGAACGCCTGGTGGGCCTGTGGGAGGATGCGCGCGATGTTCCGGAGTATCGCGCGCGCCTGACTGCGACGCGCCGAGAGCGCCGCCTCTTCGAGGAAAAGGTGCGGGAGAGTCGGCGACTGGTTCCCGATATTTCGACCATGCCCGTCCTTCGGCGGGGCTCAGAAACTATCGCTCACTTGCTTGCCCTTGCGCGCTGTGCGCCGAGGCCTGGGCGCGGTCCGCGGGGCATCGTCGAGCGGGTGCGCCGTTATTTCACTTATGGCTCCCTGAAAGGTATTGACCTGGCGGACACGGACGTGCAGTCGGCGCTCCAATTCGCCTTCTACGAGGCTCGCGAACGCGAACTGACCCAACGCATCGAGGAAGCGGAGGCCCGCTTAGCCCGCCGAGGCCTCGTCGAGGAGAGTGCCGCGTACCGTCAGCGATCCCGCGAAGCACTGGACGCCGCTCTCCTGGAGCGATTCGAGCGCGAGCGCCCGAGTCGCCTCAGCCCCTATGAGAGGCTCAACCAACAGACGGACATCCTGCTGCGCACCTACCCTGTTGTGGCGTCCACTTGTTTCTCGATTCGCAACAACCTGGCCCAGGACGTGATGCTGGACTGGATCATCATTGACGAAGCCTCGCAGGTTCTGCTCCCGCAGGGCATGGCTGCGCTGAGCAAGGCACGTAACGCTGTCATCGTCGGGGACGACAAGCAGCTCGGGCCTATCTTCCAGGGGTGGGACGAGAGCAAACAGGCGCCCGCCGAGGAACGATTCGACGTGCGCAAGGTGTCGCTGCTCGACTCCGTGAAAATGATGGCCGAGGCCGCGCAGGCGCCCAGCACCTTGCTGAAAGAGCACTACCGCTGCCACCCCGCGATCATCGAGTTCTGCAATCGCATGTATTACGACGGCCAGCTCATTCCGATGCGCGTCCCCGCAGAAGACGCTCCCGATCCGCTTGAAATCGTGTATGCGGCGCCCGGCAATCACGCGCGGCGACCAGCGCGCGGCGGTGGGTTCTTCTCTCAACGGGAGATTGAGATCATCGCGCAGCTCGAGGATATGCAGGTCATCCGAGAGGGAATCGGCGCGAAGGAAAAGGACGCATCTGGCGACTTTGTTCTGGGCGTCGTGACTCCGTTCCGAGCGCAGGCAACGAACCTGGGGAAGCGAATTCGTGCTGAGCAAGGCGACGAACAGTACTCGCGTTGGCTGGCGGAAACCGCGCACAAATTCCAGGGGCGAGGCGCGGGAACGGTCATCTTGTCGACGGTTCTCAATGCCGGTGAACGGTCCGCTGCGCGCGAGTTCTACGATGCCGATTCCATGACGAATGTGATTGTTTCGCGCGCGAAGGACCGTTTTATTGTCGTGACTGCGCACGGTGGCGTGCGCTTCAGTCGTAACATCTCGGCGCTGCTTGAATACATTGAGATGTATGACCCTAGCTCCGTCATCCAATCGGACATTGTGTCAATCTTTGATGTCCTGTACAGCGCTTACAGTGAGTCGTTGGAACGCTATTCGCGCGCCAAATGGGCCGATCGTCGGCGCTCGCCCGCCGAGAACATTGCCGACCAATGCCTGCGCGAGATTCTTGCGGAACCGGCCTATTCGCGTTTTGGCTATCAGATTGAGGTGTTCCTTAAAGATGCGCTGCCGAATACGCGTCGCCTCAGCGAGGAGCAGCGTGCCTTCGTGTTCACGGATAGCGCGCTTGATTTCGGCGTGTATTCGCGGGTGGCTGGCCGCCTTGTCCTCGCCATCGAGGTCGACGGCTGGGAATACCACGGCAACAACAAGGAACAACAGCAGCGCGACGCCCGCAAGGACTCAATCATGGCCGCGTATGGCGTGCCGGTCCTGCGTCTGGCGACGAACGAATCGGGGGAGGAACGCAGGATCAGGGAGGAGTTGGACAAGCTCCTCTGAGGACACCGCGCCACCGTGGCGCCCTCCGTGACGGTCGCCTTCCCGCGGCATTGTCGGTGTGGCGTTCGTGTTTGACGAGGTCGTGGCTGGCTTGTGCGGGTGCGTGCACGTTCGTCCCCTGTGGGCGGGAGGATGTGCGTTGGTGGTTACCGTGCATTCTTGGTGTATTTGCGTGTGACGGCG
>ENA-OWLE01000172-OWLE01000172.1-metagenome-genome-assembly--contig:-NODE-172-length-12882-cov-9.493958_pt1 | contig 12882 bp, 9 predicted proteins | sample MGYA00245345_ERZ651094 | MGnify/ENA primary metagenome ERZ651094 (study PRJEB26857, sample SAMEA4031770) | metagenome | biome: human; feature: oral; material: saliva | place: Philippines | collected 2014 | study... | reverse complement strand
TTTTTGATGAATTTGTTGAGTTGGTCGATAAGCCGAGTTCTGTCGTGGACAATCATTCCTCTAGGCGACAAATTACTCTGCCGCTCAAGCAACCTACCCGAACTCTGGACGGGCCATCCATTGAGTTCCTATTTGGTCTTGCTACGAGTGGAGTTTACCTTGCTGCACGTTGTTACCAACGGCACGGTGTGCTCTTACCACACCCTTTCACCCTTACCGTTTTCACGGCGGTCTGCTCTCTGTTGCACTGGTCGTCGGCTCACGCCGCCCGGACGTTATCCGGCACTCTGCCCTTTGTAGCTCGGACTTTCCTCTCGTTTACTTGTCCCACTAGGTCGTGCGAACACGGTTAAGGGCTTCAATAAACCAGCGATTGTCTAACCAACTCGCGGCGTAGTATAGGGGGAATTCAAAGAGCGGTCAAATTTTCATTCTTATTTTTAATAACTTCCGTTAGAATAGCCCCACAAAACACGGTTATTTTCAACCGCACTTTTATCATAAGGATTTCCTATGAATTATTTACAAATCGCACGAGAAACCCTGTCTGTTGAAAGCCAAGCGCTCGCACAACTAAGCCAACGCTTGGATGATGAGTTTTCTCAAGTTGTGGATCTTATCCTTGCTTGCGAAGGTCGTTTAGTCATTGGTGGTATTGGTAAATCGGGGCTGATTGGCAAAAAAATGGTGGCGACTTTTGCCTCTACGGGAACGCCAAGTTTCTTCCTTCACCCGACAGAAGCCTTTCATGGCGATTTAGGTATGTTAAAACCTATCGACATCGTGATGCTGATTTCTTATAGCGGTGAAACTGATGATGTAAATAAACTGATTCCAAGTTTGAAAAACTTTGGTAATAAAATTATTGCGTTAACCAGCAATAAAAACTCAACGCTTGCTCGCCATGCGGATTATGTTTTAGATATCACTGTCGAACGTGAAGTCTGCCCAAACAATCTCGCACCAACCACTTCTGCGTTAGTCACTTTAGCCTTAGGCGATGCCCTTGCTGTTTCATTAATTACAGCGCGTCATTTCCAACCGGCTGATTTTGCGAAATTCCATCCGGGTGGCAGCCTTGGTCGTCGTTTGTTATGCAAAGTAAAAGATCAAATGCAAACTCGATTACCGATTACCACACCAGATACCAGCTTCACTGATTGCTTAACGATTATGAATGAAGGTCGTATGGGTGTGGCATTAGTCATGGAAAACCAACAACTTAAAGGCATTATTACCGATGGTGATGTTCGCCGAGCATTAACGGCTAACGGTGCTGATACACTTAACAAGACCGCGAAAGAATTGATGACATCTTCACCGAAAACTATTCATGAAAATGAATTCTTAGCAAAAGCAGAAGACTTGATGAAAGAGAAGAAAATTCACTCTCTTGTTGTGGTCAATGATGAAAATAATGTTGTGGGCTTAGTGGAGTTCTCAAGCTAATGATTAACGAAAAATTAAAGAAAATTCAGTTGGTCATCACCGATGTCGATGGCGTATTAACTGATGGCCTACTCCATTATGATGCAAATGGCGAAGCGATTAAAAGTTTCCATGTACGCGATGGACTTGGCGTCAAAATGTTGATGGATGCAGGTATTCAAGTAGCCGTATTATCGGGCAGAGATTCGGCGATTCTGCGTAAGCGAATTAGCGATCTCGGAATTAAATTGTTCTTTTTAGGCAAGCTTGAAAAAGAAAGTGCTTGTTTGGATCTCATGAAACAAGCAGGTGTTACCGCAGAACAAACAGCCTATATTGGTGATGACAGCGTAGATCTCCCTGCCTTTGCAACCTGTGGCCTTTCTTTTGCCGTGGCAGATTCTGCGCCTTATGTGCAAAATGCCGTGGATTATGTGCTTGCACTTGGAGGCGGGAAAGGTGCTTTCCGAGAAATGTCGGATATGATTTTACATGCTCAGGGCAAAGATGAAGTCTATACTTCAGCCAAGGGCTTTTTAAAATCAGTCAAAAATATGGGCCAATAGCACCATTCAAAATACCTAAAAAAATAACCGCACTTTGATGATTCAAAAGTGCGGTTATTTCTTTTTATGTTTTATTGATTTGCCGGTAAAGCGCCTGAATTCCAAGTCGGTGCATCAGCTGGTTTCTTCACTTGTAACATAAAGCGCTGATTTGCCGTTGCTTGTGGTTGAACGATCGTACCCGATGGAGTCGAGAACGAAATACCGCCTATCAACAATTGTTGTACACTACCGGTATTAAACTCTGCGCCTTTCCAACCAAGATTGAAATCATAACCCGATGAAATCCAGAACTCTGAATTTTTACGTACCAAATGTTGATACTTCGGTGTAATCGCAATATGTACCAACACACGATCGCCTAAAGAATTCAATTCAAACTTACGAACGGTTCCCACTTCAACACCACGATAAAGTACTGGAGATCCTTCCGTTAAATTCATCGCATCACTGGTTTCCAAAATAAATGGCACGCCATTGCTGTATTTATTTCGAGGTTGTGCAGTTTGCACTAAATTAAACTGTGTTTTTGATGGACCTTTGCCTAACTCAATATCAATGTAAGGCTGTAAAAGGCTATCTAAGTTTTCAATTCCACCCGCTGAGATTTGTGGGGAAATCACTTTAAATACAGTGCCCTCTTTCGCAATCATCCCCATATAACTTGGGTTAATTAATGCTTTTGCTGTGATACGATTTGTTTTTTGATCAAGGGCAATCTGCTCAACTTCACCCACATTCATACCTAGATAACGCAAACTCATTCCTTTACTTAAGGCTGTTGCATCATCTGTGAGTAACGTAATCACTTGCCCCGCTGATTTAGCTCGCAGTTCACTTGGATAAAGCGTTTTATTTTTGCCTGAACCTGTATTATCAAAGCTAATCGCACCTTTTAATGTGCGAGCAACCGGTGATGCCTGGATACTAATGCCTTTCGGCGTAATATCAATTTGTGCAGCACTTTCTACCCAGAATACACTTTTATCTGTAAGAAGATTTTGATAAGCCGGATAAATATACACATCAATATCAAAATTATTGGCTTTCGGTCTTACATTAATAATTTTTCCCACTTCAAACTGACGATAAAGCACCACAGAACCTTTGCTAATACTTGGCAAATTAGTGGAATGTAACACAATACTTGGATTCACTAAGTTACCCGTAATGCCCGTTTCTGCACTACTTATATCTTTATAAAGTGGATAGCTTGAATGTGGAGCGCCACTTCCTTTTTTAGGTAATACTCTCACCCCACCTTGCAACCATTTAGATGGTGTTGCAGATTCAAAACGTAATCCATCAATCCCCAAATTTATATCAAAATTAGAGGCAGCCACAAATTGCGTATTTTCATGAATAAGATTGCGATATTCTGATGCAATCGCCACTTCAAATTTTACCCCATCAACATTTAAGTGCTGCTTCACAATTTGCCCTATAGCAATATTGTTATAAAACACGGATTGTCCTTCTGCAACCCCATAAGTCTCTGGAGCAGTTAAGGTTAAAACCAAGGTATTTGGTGCCTTAAGCAATAACTCATTTTCTAGAATGACGTCGAATTGCGTTTTGCTTTCTCCACTTCCTGGAATAATTTCGAAATAATCACCACCACGGAAGAATTTCTTAGGATTAGCAATATCGCTTAAATCTAACTTACGATTTTTTAACACAATACGTGTATTCGTTTTTAAGAGGTTAGCTTGGTTTGGATCGATTAATAATGTGCCTTTTAAAATTTCTTCATTATTTCCGACCGCACTTAAAGATGAAAGAAGACCCACTTGCTCATCACCATAATAAACAGAGGTTTGCCCAGCATCTAAACCCGCAGTCACTGGAATCGTCACCTCAACTTCAATACCTCGTTTAGTCGCTTGCAAGTTAGAATAAAGGATATAGTGGCTGCTCGTCACCGCTTGCGGGCTATCTGGTGGCGAATCGAATGATACGGCACCTTGCACCACCGCATTTAAACTATCCACCGACACATTCAGACCAGATGAATTAATACTGACGTTGATACCGCTAATATTCCAGAAACGTGAATCTTTCTTCACAAAATGCGCAAAAGCTTTATCAATTACCACATCAATTTCAACTTTATTGTCTTTATTGAATCTATAATCATAAATTTTCCCGACTGGCATTTTTTTGAAATACACTGAAGCACCAATCGAAATTGAACCTAAATCATCAGAAATTAAATGAATTAATAAATCCCCCGGGTTGACTTGCGCAATAGGGCCTTGCTCTTCCGCAATAAATTCATCTTCTGAATCACCATCACCTGGTTGGAGGGTAATATAATTTCCTGAAACCAAAGAGTCTAAGCCTGAAATCCCTGCAAGAGACACACTTGGCTGAACAAGCCAGAACTTGGTATTTTCTTTTAACACCTCTGTCGCTTCAGAATAAATATTTGCCTCAACTTTCACTTTTTGCATATTGTCGGTAAAGCTCACCTTCTTCACGACTCCAATTTGCAAACCTTGATAGCGAATAGGGGTTTTATCTGCAAGTAACCCAGCCCCATCAGAGAACGTGATCGTAATAGTCTTTCCTCGTTCTTGTACAATTTGGAAAAATAAAATGGCACCAATACATAATGCAATAAAAGGCAACAACCAAAACGGTGAGATGCGTTTATTCTTACGTAATAATGCTTCTACATTGTTATATTGCTCATCAATAGATTGAGATTCTGGTTTATTGTTTTCTGTCATAAATTTTCCAAATTAATCGACTATCAAACTGAGAAGTTGAAATCATAGTTAAAAACACTGCTGCACCAAAATAAAATGCGGCAGGGCCTACAGTAAAATTAATAATCTGTCCGCGTGTTACTAGAGACATCATCAAAGCTAACACAAAAAGATCCAGCATTGACCAACGTCCTACAAAGTGAATGATATGCAATAACCGCATCTGCCATTTAATTGAATGTCGCCATTTAAAATGCACACTAGCCAGTAAATATAACATAATGAGGATTTTACTTACTGGAACAAAAATACTGGCGAAGAAGACCACAAAAGCAACAAAATAGCTGCCCATGCTTATAAATGACATCACGCCCGACATCAAGGTATCTTGTGACAAACTTCCTGTTAAATAAACACCGGATATTGGGAGCAAGTTTGCAGGGAAAATCATGATAATCCCCGCCACTAATGCCGCCCAAACGCGTTGTAATTTCACACTATCCGGTATTTCAATAAGCGATGCACAACGTGGGCAAATTGCACGATGACGGTGATCGTATTCTTGATCTTCTTTTAAAAAAGTGTAATTACAGGCAGTACAAAGTTCTAACGGTTTATCACTTTGGGTAACCGGTTTCTGTTCGGGATAAAAATCATGCCACAACTCATCTAAATTAATTTTAATGAATAATAACGTGGTTAAAAGTGCGGTAAAAACAAAAGCAATTAAATACACATCTACTTCTAATGTGGCATATTCGCGTACTTTATACATGGTAACAGCGAGTGCAACTAAATACACATCAAACATGACCCAAGGCTTAATATAACCCACAAATAATAAGACATTACGAGGCTTAATTTTGAGTAATTTAGAAAGCTGCAACATAATGACTAAAATCGCAAAAGATACAGGCATTAAAACAGCACAGATAAAAATCATAAATGCAGTATAGGAATATCCCTCTACTGCCATTTTCCAAATTCCTTTCCAAACAGAAGCATCAATTTTAGTACCTAGTAAATCTAAGCTCAATAAAGGATAGCTTAAAGCAAATGGCATTAAAATTAAGATAGAAAGGGCGATTAATGAACAACGTTTAAGTGACCAACGACTGCCCGATTGCAATTTCTGATGGCAACGAGGACATTGTGCGTACTCCCCTGCTTGCGGACGACAAACAGACACCGTTGCATCGCATCCTATGCAACGCACTAGTCTATAAGTGGCATGAGTAAAATCAGGTGTTTTTGTCATTATGTTTTCAGAAATTATAAAAGTGGACTATTTTAGCCTGAATTAAGGGAATTTGTGAAGTTATTCATTAGAATTAGAAACGGAATTATTCTGTCCAACCATTGTCAATCCTTATAAAAGTGCGGTAAACTGTGCAAGTTTTTATTTTTATCCTAGGAAAACGCAGAAATGACAGATTCTCAAGTTGAAGCCCAAGCTGAAAATAGTGCTGAAGGCGTTCAAAAATTAACTGATACAAAAGCGATCATTGCATATCTTGTGGAAAAATTCCCACTTTGCTTTATTGCAGAAGGTGAAGCTAAACCATTAAAAATTGGTCTTTTCCAAGATCTTGCTGAAGCATTAAAAGATGATGAACGTGTCAGCAAAACTCAATTACGTCAGGCTTTACGTCAATACACTTCTAACTGGCGCTATTTACACGGTTGCCGTGAAGGTGCTGAGCGTGTGGATTTATACGGTAATCCTGCTGGTGTATTAGACGCAGAACACGTTTCTCATGCGGCTCAACAATTAGCAGAAGCAAAAGCTAAATTTGCAGAAAAACGCAAAGCAGAATTAGCAGCAAAAAAAGCACAACAAAAACGACCTGCTCGTAAACCAAATTCAAATCAAACAACTCGCAAACCGAAAGCACCACAAGTGAAACTAAGTGCGGTTGATTTCACGACACTTTCTGCGGGGAGCAAAGTGAAAGTGAAAGTAGCAGAACAAGCGAAAAATGCGACCGTATTAAATGTGGAAAAAGATGGTGCTCGCGTAGAACTTGAAAATGGTTTAGTGATGACTGTCACCGCAGATCGTTTATTTGCCTAATAGTTTATTTCTTATCGGGAAAGGTTAAATGAAATTACATACAACCAAAAGTCTTATTGCGACAGCAATTTTAGGTGCGTTATTTCTTCATTCGTCTGACACATTTGCCGTGCAGCCGAAATTAAAGCAAAGTGATATTACGATTCCTTCGCCAACTGATGCAAACCAGTTAGCAACGAAGCGAGCAACAACGCGTTTAACACAATCACATTATCGTAAATTCCAGCTTGATGACGCCTTTTCCGAAAAGATTTTTGATCGTTACATTAAAAGCTTAGATTACAACCGTAACACCTTTTTAAAATCAGATATTGATGATTTACGTGCTAAATATGGCTCAAAATTAGATGACCAACTTAATGAGGGCGATCTTTCAGCTGCATTTGCGATTTACGATCTGATGATGAAACGTCGTTATGAGCGTTATGCTTATGCTCTATCTCTATTAGATAAAGAACCCGATTTAAAAGGTAATGATCAAATTGAGATCGATCGTGAAAAAGCCGCTTTCCCAGCAACGGAAGAAGAAGCGAATAAACTTTGGGAAGAGCGCGTCAAAAATGATGTGATCAGCCTCAAGTTAAAAGATAAAAAATGGCCTGAAATTAAAGAAAAACTCACTAAACGTTACAATTTAGCGATTCGTCGATTAACTCAAACTAAAGCGGATGACATTGTTCAAATTTATATTAATGCCTTTGCTCGAGAAATCGATCCGCATACAAGCTATCTTGCACCACGTACTGCAAAAAGCTTTAATGAAAGCATGAACCTTTCTTTAGAAGGGATTGGTGCAACATTACAATCTGAAGATGACGAAACTAGCATCAAATCTTTAGTGCCTGGAGCACCAGCTGAACGCAGTAAAAAATTACAAGCGGGCGATAAAATCATTGGTGTGGGCCAAGAAAAAGGCGAAATCGAAGATATTATCGGTTGGCGTTTAGAAGATATCGTTGACAAAATTAAAGGTAAAAAAGGAACAAAAGTTCGTCTTGAAATTGAACCTGCAAAAGGTGGAAAAAGCCGTATTGTTACCTTAGTTCGCGATAAAGTCCGTATTGAAGATCAAGCAGCAAAACTCACTGTTTCTAAGGTAGATGGTGAAACCATTGGCGTTATTAAAATTCCAAGTTTCTACATTGGCTTAACTGATGATGTGAAAAAATTATTAGTAGAGGCTGAGAAGAAGAACATTGACGCTTTAATTGTGGATCTTCGTGATGATGGCGGTGGTGCATTAACAGAAGCCGTAGCATTGAGTGGCTTATTTATTACAGATGGTCCGGTGGTACAAGTTCGTGATGCTTATCAGCGTATTCGTGTACACGAAGATGATGATAATGCTCAGCAATATAAAGGTCCATTATTGGTGATGATTAATCGTTTCAGTGCGTCTGCTTCTGAAATTTTTGCTGCAGCAATACAAGATTACAATCGCGGTATCATTATTGGGCAAAATACCTTCGGTAAAGGTACGGTACAACAAAGTCGTTCATTAAACTTTGTTTATGATTTAGATCAAACACCACTTGGTGCATTGCAATATACTATCCAAAAATTCTATCGCATTAATGGTGGTTCAACCCAATTAAAAGGTGTAGCAGCAGATATTAATTTTCCTGAAATTATTGATGCCAAAGAAATTGGTGAAGAAAAAGAAGATAACGCTTTACCTTGGGATAAAATTCCGCCGGCGACTTATTCTGAAACCAATAAAGCGCGTAAAGATGTTGAAGCATTAAATGAAAAACATCTAGAGCGTATTGCAAAAGATCCTGAATTTATTGCTTTAAATGAAGATCTTAAGATCCGTGATGAACGCCGTGAGCGTAAATTCTTATCATTGAATTACCAAGAGCGCAAAGCGGAAAATGATAAAGATGATGCGAGACGTTTAAAAGATCTCAATGAACGTTTTAAACGTGAGGGTAAAAAAGCATTAAAAGACATTGATGATTTGCCAAAAGACTATGAAGCCCCTGATTTCTTCTTAAAAGAAGCGAAAAGAATAGCAGCTGATTTAGTTAAACTTAACGCGAATCAACAAAAAGTGGATGCTGAAATAAAACAAGAAGCGGCAAAAGCAACAAAATAACGATTATTTTGACCGCACTTTAGCAGATGAAAAAAACTGAAGTGCGGTTATTTTTATGAATATTTTTAAAGGTACAGCAATGTTAAAAGGAACAATGAAATTAAGCGCATTAGTCTTATCATTATCAATGATGACGTCAGGTTGTGCGTTAGCTGAATGGGCCAAAACAGTTGGGCAACCTCAACAAGCCGAAAATAAAGGCGTTGATATGTCTAAATTAAGTCCTGAAGAGCGTGCAAAACTTGAAGCAGAAATCAAAGAAGACCAAGCTCGTCTAGCAGCTGAAAAACAAACCATGCTAGAGATGTCATTAACTCATGAAATTGGTGAGCAAAATCTGCAGTTCAAACCAATTTTGGCAAAATTATATGCCGATAATAAATATGACTTAATGTGGAAAGACAAGGCTGCGGAGAAACAATTCCTACGTGAATATGCGGCTATGGTAGCGTCTGGTATTTCTAAACGTTCGGCGCAATCACTAGTTAATTTACATAACGCTGAAAAAACGGGCGGCCTCACCTACGATGTGTTGTTAAGTGATGCTTTCCTTGATTACTTGTATTACAGCAAGAACGTAAATCAACAAGCACAACGTTGGTTATATGCAACGAATGCTTACAAACCGGAATTACCAAATCAAGAAATTATTGACCAATGGCAAAGTGCGGTTAAAAACAATGCGGTTTCTGACTTTGTGAATGGATTATCCAACCATAATCGTTTATACCGTGAAACTGTACAATCACTCCCATCAATGATTTCAGCTTCAGGTATTTCTGCAATGGGTAAAAAACTTGCCCTTAATGCACAACGTTTACGTGTTATTCCAGATTTTGAAAATGGAATCTTTGTTAATATTCCAAGCTATCAATTGAAATATTATCGTGATGGTAAAGCAATTTTAGAATCTCGCGTTATTGTAGGGAAAAATGAACGTCGTACACCAGTAATGTACAGCCGTTTGAGCAATGTGGTTGTTAATCCGCCTTGGAATGCCCCTACACGCTTAATTAATGAAGATATTTTACCGAAATTAAAACGTGACCCTGGTTATGCAGCTGCACACAACTACTCTATTTTAGATAGCAAAGGTAACGCTATTGATCCTTACTCGATTAATTGGAGTAGTATTGGTGATAAATTCCCGTACCGTATCCGTCAAGCAGCTGGTGACAGTGCATTAGGTAACTATAAATTTAATATGCCAAGCTCTGATGCGATTTATCTTCACGATACACCAAATCATAGCTTATTTAGCAAAAAAGATCGTGCATTAAGCTCTGGTTGTGTGCGTGTAGAGAAATCAGATCAACTTGCCTCTATCTTGTTAAAAGAAGCGGGCTGGTCAGAAGATAAAAAACGTAATGCTTTAGCGAGTAAAAAAACTGTGTCGGCTAACATTCGTACAAATGACCCTGTATTCTTATATTATGTAACTGCATGGGTGGAAAACGGTCAAACACAAGTTTTACCGGATATTTACAAATACGATGATGCCGCGACTTTTAATGGCATAGACTGGGCAGTTGTAAAAAAATATCTTTAAACAATGTTCACGCTAGAACTTTTTAAAGAAAAAATTGTCTAGGGTCAGAGATGGGTAATAAAAGAGACTAAAAAATGGGTAACATTGACAAAAATCGTCGTAAATGGCTTTCGTTAGGCGGCATTGTTTTAGGCGCAAGCATGATGCCAACTTCGGTATTAGCCATGGTCTCTACACCTAAACCTCGCATTCTCAGCTTTTATAATGTCAACACTAATGAACGATTAAGTGGTGAATTCTCTGCAACCTCAGGGTTTAATCGCTCACTACTTGGTAAACTTGATTACTTTATGAGAGATCGCCGTACAGACCAAGTGCGTCGTATGGATCCCAATCTCTTCATGAAGTTTTATCATTTACAACGTGATTTGGGCTTACGTACTGCACAGATTGATGTAATTTGTGGCTATCGTAGTGCTGCGACAAATGCTATGCGTCATCGCCAAAGCCGAGGTGTAGCAAGCAATAGCTATCATATTAAAGGCCAGGCTATCGATTTTAGAATCCCAGGTGTGTCTTTAGCAAGATTACGCCAAGCAGCTGAAAATCTAGAGAACGGTGGTGTGGGATATTATCCTTACAGTAATTTTATTCACGTGGATACCGGCCCTGTAAGAACATGGCGTGGTGCATAAAAACAATTCAATTTTAAACCGCACTTTAGTGCGGTTTTTTGTTATCAACGATAAGGAAAAAAGATGAATATTGAAATTATTCCAGTTACAGCCTTTCAGCAAAATTGCTCACTTATTTGGGATGATGAAAAAAATGCAGCAATTATCGATCCTGGTGGTAATGCGGAAAATCTTATTAAACGCATTGAAGAGCTCGAACTAAACCTTAAAGCAGTCTTATTAACACATGGCCATCTTGATCATGTTGGGGCTGCTGAAGCAATTCGTGAGCATTTCAACATTGAAATTTGGGGTTCGCAGGAAGAAGATCGCTTTCTGTTTGAAAGTCTACCACAACAAGCTCAGCAGTTTGGTTTACCTTATATTTCTGCGTTTACACCTGATCGCTGGTTTAATCAAGAAGGCGAAAAAATTCAAATTGGCACATTTACCTTTGAAATTCTTCATCTTCCTGGTCATACACCTGGCCACATTGGTTTTATTGAACATGAAAAAAATATTGCTTTTACTGGTGATGTCCTTTTCCAAAACAGTATTGGTCGTACAGACTTCCCTCGTGGGGATTTTGATACATTGATCTCATCAATCAAAAATAAATTATTTACATTAAACGATGATATGGTTGTCATTGCGGGACATGGACCTTACACAACTATTGGTCAAGAAAAACGAAGCAATCCGTTTTTGAAGTAAAGATCTGAATTTTGGGTAAAAAAAAGCTCCTAATTTCTTAGGAGCACCAAAAAGGAATTTATGAATAAAATCTCTAAAGTTTAGCTTTATCAAAGGAATCTCGATAAAACGCTAGCGATTATATTGACATATTCTGACAAATGCAAGCTTTTTCTTTACACAGATTTACAATTCTTTACAGTTTGCTATTTTTATAATCACTTCGACGGCTTTTTCCATCCCTTCAAGGGTCACTAATTCATGTTTACTATGGAAATTATAGCCGCCAGTAAAGATATTTGGGCAAGCTAACCCTTTTTCCGCTAAAAATGCCCCATCCGTTCCACCGCGTATTGGTTTATGATTTGGAGTAATACCGCAAGCTTTCATTGCTGCATCAGCAAGTTTAATCGCCTGTGGAACATTTTTGACAGTGTCATACATATTTTTGTAACTGTCTTCAATAACACATTCCACCGGCTCTTTCAGGCTTTTCTCTCTATTAAATTTTTCCACTAGTTGATAAATAAACGCCTTGCGTTGCTCAAAATTAGCTTGGTCAAAATCTCGAATGAGATAATGTAGCTCAACTTTCTCAATATCCCCTTTAAATTCATCTAAATGGAAAAAACCCTCTTTTCCTGAGGTTTTTTCGGGGACATCATCTTTTGGAAAACCTTGTTGAAACTCACAAGCTAACGTAAGCGCATTCACTAATTTGTTTTTAGCATAACCAGGATGAATGCTCCGACCTTTAAAGGTAATTTTTGCCGTCGCGGCATTAAAGTTCTCATACTCTAACTCCCCCACGTCTCCACCATCTATGGTATATGCCCAATCACAAGGAAAATCGTCTAATGGAAAATAATGCATTCCTAAACCAATTTCTTCATCAGGCGTAAATGCAACCCGAATATTGCAATGCGGGATATTTTCCCGTTGCAAGACAGAAAGTGCGGTCATAATTTCTGCAATTCCGGCCTTATTATCTGCACCAAGTAAAGTGGTTCCATCTGTTACAATCAAGGTTTTGCCAATAAGCTGGTGTAAAAATGGATAATACACAGGACTAATAAACTCTTCCCCTAAACCTAATGCAATATCTCCTCCCCGATAATTTTCGATCACTTCAGGTTGAACATTTTTACC
>ENA-OWLE01000167-OWLE01000167.1-metagenome-genome-assembly--contig:-NODE-167-length-12990-cov-3.477387_pt1 | contig 12990 bp, 10 predicted proteins | sample MGYA00245345_ERZ651094 | MGnify/ENA primary metagenome ERZ651094 (study PRJEB26857, sample SAMEA4031770) | metagenome | biome: human; feature: oral; material: saliva | place: Philippines | collected 2014... | reverse complement strand
AACAATGACTGAACAAAAATCAATGGTAGATGCACTGATTCAAAACCCATTTGGAGAAGACGTCGTAAAAAATACGACATTGCAAGATGTGGCAAGTGATTTTCCACAAGAACAAGTAAATGGCAAACGTGCATTAGTCGATACTTTGCCAGAGAAACAACAAGAACAAGCAAGAGCTCTTGCAAAACAAATCGATGAAAAGAATATGCAAGCCATCATTAGTTATGGGGCTGGCGCGCAAAAGCAACTTGGTGAATTCTCTCATTCGATGTTGGCTCATGTGCAAAATAAAGATACTGGGGAAATCGGGGATACGCTAAACGAATTGATGATGCGACTCAACGAGACAGACCCGAACGATCTCGTGGCAGAAGATTCGAACATCTTCCGCAAAATCTTTGGTCGCATGAAGAAGTCGATTTACGAAATGCAATTAAAATACCAAGAAGTCGGTTCTCAAGTGGATAAGATTGCGGTGCGATTAGACCATGAAAAGAATGGATTGTTAAACGACAACTTGTCGCTGGAACAACTTTATCAACGCAATAAGGAATTCTTCGAAGCGTTAAGCATTTATATCGCGGCTGGAGAATTAAAGATTGAAGAGTTGCAACAAAAACTCATCCCTGAAGCGATGCAAAAGGCGCAAGAAACGGGTGACCAAATGGATGTGCAAGTCGTCAATGACTTACATCAGTTTTTAGACCGTCTTGAAAAGAGAAATCATGACTTGAAATTAACGCGCCAAATGACGATTCAACAAGCACCACAAATTCGCTTGATTCAAAATACAAACCAAACATTGGCGGAAAAAATTCAATCTTCTATTACAACGACGATTCCTTTATGGAAGAACCAAATTGCCATTGCGATGACATTGCTACGTCAAAAGGACGCGGTAACAGCGCAACGCCAAGTGTCTGAGACGACAAACCAATTGATTCAAAAGAACTCTGAAATGTTGAAGATTTCGACAATCGAAACGGCTCGTGAAAATGAACGTGGTATTATCGATCTTGAAACTCTTCAAAAGACACAACAAGACTTGATTGAAACGTTAGAAGAAACGATTCTCATTCAACAAGAAGGCCGTCAAAAACGTAGAAAAGCCGAATACGAATTGACGCAAATGGAACAAGAACTCCGCGAAAACTTACTCGTTTTAAGCCAAAAAGAAAAACGAGTGAAGGAAGAAATGCGCGGTCAATAATGTATGGTAATCTTTACCTTTTATTCCTTTTCAGGACTGGAGGGTAAAGATTTTTGTATTTGAAGAGGTGTGTGTAATGTTTCAATTCGTTAACAAAATAATAAACTTCGCCGTGAACCTTGATATTTTGCCAAACATTATTTAAAATAGGATGAAAGGAAAAAAATATTATATTAATGAGGTGAAAAAATGCACGTATGGGTCGTAGTTCTCGCGTTATTAGCATTAGCAGTATTTTTCTTATTCATTTCACTATTCTTAAAGGATAACCATAATGAAGAAGAAATCGATGAATTAGCTGAAGGTTTATTAGAATTAAACCGTGAAGTATATTCATTAAAGAAAAAAATTCAAGAATTAGAAGGAACAACTGTTTACAAAGGACCATCAGTTGAACCAACTTATGAAGAAGTTCGCGCTGCAAAAACAGCAGAAGTTCGTGTAGCTGAAAAACCAGAACCAGTAGCAGAAGAAACAGAAGCAGTGGAAGAAGCAACTGCAGAAGAATCTGGTCGTGTACACAATGTAACAAAACAACAAATTATTACATTGTTCAGCCACGGAAACTCAGTAGAATCAATCTCTGAACAATTAAACGTACCTGTTTCAACAGTACAATTGGTAATCGATAACTATTTTGAAGCAGATGCAAATTAAGGAGGAAGAACATGAGTAAAACGAAATTTCGTTCTTTAGGAATGGGCTTCTTATTAGCAGCGTTAATTTTAGCATTGGTTACTGTGATTTGGCCTTTTGTACCACAATCATTAAAGAGCCAATTAGATGCAGTGAATTTGCCAATCGTTTCTGAAGGAGCAAATGAAGCAAGCTATAAAGCCGCTTACGAGTCTTTATTAGCTGAAAAAGAATCTGGTAGCCAAGCATCTTCAACAAGTGCAACATCTACTACACAAGGTTCAACAACTGAAGCAGCAACAACACAATCTTCAACTCCAGTATCTATTACAGTTGAAGAAGGCGAATCATCAAATGATGTTGCTGAAAAATTAGAAAAAGCAGGCTTAATCAAGAGTGCTCAAGAGTTCGTAGATTACTTAACAACAAATAACATTGCTGATAAGATCTGGACGGGTACTTTCGAAATTAAACCAGGAAGCTCTAATGAAGAAATCGCTCGTGCAATCGGAGCGTTACAATAATCAACATGAACTAGTGTTACAGTCGAGAGGCTGTAACGCTTTTTTTGTTTTAAATTAAAATTTTCTGAAAATCAGATGAAAACTGTGGTACAATGGAAGTACGACTTTAGAAAGTGGAGTGAGAATATGATTGAAAGAAGTCAAGTAGATGTAAATCAAACATGGGACTTAACGCTCTTGTTTGAAACAGAAGAAGTGTTTAACGAAGCGTTAGAAGATCTAAAAGGAAAAGTTGAGGCTTTCCAAAAGGAATACGAAGGGAAAATTACAACAGCTAGCCAAGTGAATGCTGGTTTAGCAACATACCGTGAATTATTAGAACTTCGCGGAAAAATTTCTGCTTATTGTAATTTAGCAGTCAGCGCCAATACGAAAGATAAAGAAGCGCAAACACGTTCTGCACAAACACGTACAGTGTTAGCAGGATTAGATGCGAAATTAAGTTTCTTTGAATCTGAATTAAGCCAATTGGATGATGCGGTATTAGAAGAAGCAAAAGCGAATAAAGAAGATGCCTTATATATCGAACGTCTCTTAGAAGATAAGAAACATTTATTATCAAAAGACGTAGAAGCAACCCTAGCCGCTCTTGGAAATACATTAGATGCTGGCTACCAAGCGTATAACGATATTAAATTCAAAGACATGCATTTCCCAGCTGTGGAAGCAGACGGACAAGTGATTCCGATGACCTACAACAGCTTTGAAGGCCGTATGCAATCTGAACCAAATACAGCGATTCGTCGTGAAGCGTTCAAAGTATTTAGCGACACATTACGCAAATACCAACATAGCACTGCTTCAGCGTATAATACACAAATTCAAAAAGAAAAAACAATGGCAACATTGCGTGGATTTGATTCAGTATTTGACTACTTACTAGACCGTCAAAAAGTGTCTCGTGAATTATACGACCGCCAAATCGACGTTATCATGGAAGAATTAGCGCCACATATGCGTAAATTCGCACGCCTATTGAAAGAAATCTATCAATTAGACGAAGTACGCTATGAAGACTTGAAACTTGAAGTGGATCCAACTTACGCAGCCAAAGTAACGTATGACGAAGCAAAACAATATATCTTAGAAGGATTAGAACCACTAGGGGAAGATTACCTCAAGATTATGAAGGAAGCTTTTGATAACCGTTGGATTGACTATGCTGAAACAATTGGTAAACGAACAGGTGCGTTCTGTTCATCTCCTTACGGGGCAAACTCATTTATCTTAATGTTCTTTACAGAAGATATGAATGACTGTATGACATTAGCGCATGAATTAGGACACGCAGGGCACTTCCAATTAGCGTACAAAAACCAAAATATTCTAGATGGTCGTCCAAGTATGTATTTTGTAGAAGCGCCATCCACAACGAACGAATTACTTGTGGAGTTCTACTTGAAGAATAAAGCAGGAGATGACCTACGTATGAAACGTTGGATTATTTCTCAAATGGTAGCCAAAACGTATTACCACAACTTTGTCACTCACTTATTAGAAGCGTACTTCCAACGCGAAGTATACCGCTTAGTGGATGCCGGTAAGAGTTTGGATGCAGATACGTTAAACGATTTATTCAGAGAAACATTGGCTAAATTCTGGGGACCAGAAGTCGTTCTGACAGAAGGCGCAGAGTTAACTTGGATGCGTCAACCGCACTATTACATGGGACTTTATTCGTACACTTACTCAGCTGGTTTAACAATCGGTACACAAGTGGCGAAGATGATTCAAAAAGATTCAAGTGTCGCAAACACTTGGGTGGAAGTCTTGAAGATGGGCGGAACAAAGAGCGCAGAAGAGCTTGCGAAAGCAGCAGGCGTGGATGTCTCAACAGATGCTCCGCTTAAAGATACGATTGCAACCATCGGTGGCTTAATCGACGAAATCGTAGACATTACAAAACAATTGAATGCATAAAAATAAAGGTCAGCAAGGATTTCCTTGCTGGCCTTTTTGCGTTTACTCTTATTGATTAGATTGAGATACAATCAGTTGAACAGATCCGTTAATCGAAAGTGTAGATGTCCCTGAAGGAAGAATAAAGGAATCGGCTTTTTCGATGGGGTATGTTGTTCCATCGACGGTGAGCATTCCTTTTCCATCTAACACTGTTACTAGGTGATAAGTAGAAGAGAGTGTATCGCTGTAATCACCATCAATCTCGTATTTCCAAACCGTAAAGAACTTGTTTTCCACAAAAGTCGTTCTCGTTCCAGTCTCCGTTGTCACTACTTGTTTATTCGTCGTTGGTACATGGTGCGGAATCGTCGTCACGTCTTTTGTTTGTTGAATATGCAGTGGACGAGGATTTCCAGCGTCGTCGGTGCGGTTGTAGTCATAGACGCGGTAAGTCGTATCTGAATTTTGTTGCGTTTCAAGAATCACAATACCGCCGCCAATTGCGTGAATCGTCCCACTTGGAACATCGAAGAAGTCTCCGGCCTTAACAGGAACTTCGGTAAATAGGTCGCTCCAAGCTTCATTGTCGATTTTCTCTGCAAATTCTTTGGGAGTCATTGCCGTATGTCCGTATACAATTTTTGCACCTGGCTCTGCTTGAACCACGTACCAGCATTCATTTTTCCCATATTCGCCTTCATGTTCTAGCGCATATTCGTCATCTGGATGCACTTGAATGGATAAGTCATCACTAGCATCTAGCAACTTAATAAGAAGAGGGAAGCTTGCCAATTGTTGTCCATTAAAGAGTTCTGAATGTGTTTTATAGAGTTCATCTAACCCTAGTCCTGCATATTCTGCAGGGCTTTTGATGGTTGAAATACCATTAGGATGCGCGCTAATAATCCACGCTTCACCGGTTTTGTCAGAAGGGAGAGTGAAGTTAAAGAGCGAATGCAATTTTGTCCCACCCCAGATTTTCTCTTGCAGTACGGCATTTAAAAAGATTGGTTTTGTCATAATGTGCCTCCTATGAGTCTTTTTCAGTACCATTATAACAAAGGGAATTTTATTAAGCTAAAGATAGATAGAGTTAAGAACAAGTTAAGTAATGGCCTATTTTCTTTTAAATCCTTTTGATTCAGTGATAAAATAAACTGACATCAACCGTGGAGGAATATATGGAAGACAAAAAATTATTGATGAATACATATACAGGGCGCGTATTTAATCCGCTTGAAATGGTTCCAGACAATGTTGCCATTGAAGATATTGCGCATGCCTTAAGTATGATGTGTCGAGGAAACGGACATCTACGTTTCTTTTATTCAGTAGGATTACATAGCATTAACTGTGCACAAGAAGCCATTGCTAGGGGATACCAAACAGGAACGGTTCTTGCTTGTTTACTGCATGATGCAACCGAAGCCTATATCGCTGATTTAATTCGTCCTGTGAAGAATCAATTGCCAGAGTACGAAGTCATGGAAAACAACTTATTCGAAGTGATTAAAGAAAAATTCTTCTTGCAACATTTAGAAGAGAAAGAATGGGCAAAAGTGTGGGCGATTGATCATGAAATGCTCTCAAATGAATTGCCAATCATTTTAACGGATGAACCGATGATGGAAAAGGTACCGTTGTTAAGTAGACCAATTTTGGAAGAAAGAAGCATGCGAGCGGTCGAACTTGAATTCTTGAAGTTATTTAACGAACTGTTCGAAGCGTATCAAAAAGAAGTTAAAAAGTTGAAGCGTGCGATTCAAAAAAGAGAACTAGAGGCAATGACGCCAGGGAAACGACGCGCAGAAGAAAAACGAGTGGTAGAATGGCTCAAAGGAATGCCGCAATGGATTGAAGCAAAGACGGTTGCAATCACAATGCCAATGCGATTCGAATTCCAATTAGACTTAATTGTTCAAGAGGCAAGACTTGTAGGAAAACAGCTGTTTGTCCCTGTGACAATGCCAGATAAGACTTTGGTGTTTGTGGAGTGGAATGAACAAACAACCTTTAAGCGTTCTGCTTTTGGAGCGCTAGAGCCTGTGATTGATAGTGCGCATCCGATTTTTGAAGCAAAAGAAATAGACTTAGTCATCGTTCCGGGACTACTTTATAGTACAAAAGGGGACCGTCTCGGATTTGGAGGCGGATATTATGATAGAACCTTACAACACGTGGAAGATTATCGCATTTTATCAGTGGCATATACGACTCAGGTGACACCTGTTGTGGACTGGCCAGTATTTGACACAGATATCAAAATTTCAACAATTATTACGAGTGAAGGAGTGGTTAGAGATGTTTAAGATTAACCCTTGGAAATTAGAACGGTGGAAGAGAAATTTCAATGAGAATTTTAGCTTCACTTATTTATTTCTTGCGATTCAAGCAGCGCTGTTTATCGTGATGACGCTAGCGGGAGGTAGCACGAATGGACAAGTTCTTGTTAACTTTGGTGCAAAATTCAATCCGTACATCATTCATCAACATGAATATTATCGTTTCCTAACACCAATTTTCTTACATATTGGACTGGAACATATTTTGTTTAATAGTGTGTTTTTATACATGATTGGTCGTCAGATGGAGTATGAAATTGGTCACTGGAGATTCCTTGCAGTTTATCTGTTATCAGGAATTATGGGGAATCTTGCAAGTTTCGCCTTTTCTTCAAGCATTTCAGCAGGGGCAAGTACGGCACTCTTTGGACTGATGGGAGCTGTGGTCTATTTATCAAGAAGACATGGTTACATTCGTTCTTTCCAACAAATGGGAGTGCAATATGCTGGACTTCTTATTATCAATATTGTTCTTGGATTTATCAATCCAGCTGTAGATAACTATGGTCACTTAGGAGGACTCGTTGGTGGGTACTTAGTGATGACGGCGATTAGCTTTAGAGGGGACCGCCTCACAAAACCTGCTTCACGCATTGCCGGAATCGTAGCTTATTTTGTCATTGCGATTTTACTTTTTACACTAGGAATGAAAGGGTAATGCTGTTATAATGTAAGCATATACAAATTTTCATGGAGTGAATAGTATGGAAAAGAAAATTATTGGTATTGATTTAGGTGGAACTTCCATCAAATTTGCGATTATTACACTAGAAGGTTAAATTCAACAGAAATGGTCGATTCCAACAAATATTCTTGATGAAGGAAGTCATATTGTAGATGATATTATCGACTCTATTCGTCATCGTTTAGATTTGTTAGGATTAACGAGCGAAAACTTTGCAGGGATTGGAATGGGTTCTCCAGGAGTTGTTGATAGAGAGAATGGTACAGTCATTGGTGCCTACAACTTAAACTGGAAAACATTACAACCATTGAAAGAAAAAATCGAAGGTGCACTAGGAATTCCTTTCTTCATTGATAATGATGCTAACGTAGCTGCTTTAGGTGAAAAATGGATGGGTGCTGGTGGAGACCAACCAGACGTAACGTTCTTTACACTTGGAACTGGTGTCGGCGGTGGGATTATCGCTGAAAACCGTCTAATTCACGGTGTAGCGGGTGCTGGTGGAGAACTAGGACATATTACTGTTGATTTCAGTGAGCGACCTTTTGCATGTACTTGCGGTAAAAAAGGCTGTCTTGAAACGGTAGCGAGTGCAACAGGAATTGTGAATTTAGCACGTCGTTATGCCGACGAATATGCAGGAGATTCAGAATTAAAAGCAAGAATCGATGATGGACAAGATGTGAGTGCTAAAGATGTATTCGATTTAGCCAAACAAGACGATCCACTCGCTGTAATCGTCCTTCGTCATTTCTCAAAATACTTAGGAATTGCATGTTCACATGTTGCGAATATGTTGAATCCGTCCTTCATCGTTATCGGTGGTGGAGTGAGCGCAGCAGGAGAATTCTTGTTAGAAGGCGTTCGTAAAGAATATGAACAATTAGTATTCCCACAAGTTCGCGAAACAACACATTTACGTTTAGCAGAACTTGGGAACGATGCAGGAGTCATTGGAGCAGCTTCTTTAGTGCTTTTGAAAGATTAGAAGAAACATGATACAATAGCTCTTGTCTGATTAAAATTATTTTTGAAGGGGTTTAGTCTCATGTGGTATATTATTTGGGCTTTATTTATGGCCTATGGAATTTACTTATTTGTATTAGTTTGGATGCGTCAATCTTCTGCTAAAGTGGTTAGCGCTGAAGAATTCGGAAAGGATTTACGTCATGGACAATTAATCGATGTACGTGAAAAAGACGAATTCAAAGCCGCTCATATTTTAGGAGCGCGTAACATTCCTTATTCTCAATTTAAAGAACGTTACATGGAATTACGTAAAGACCAACCAATCTATTTATATGAAGAAGGCGTGTCAATCGCTGGTCGTTGTGCTTACCGTCTAAAGAAAAATGGTTATACAAATATTTACATTTTAAAACATGGCTTCGATGCATGGAACGGTAAAGTGAAAAAAAGAGAAAACTAATATGAAAAAGAGCTAGTTCATTCGAACTAGCTCTTTTTATTTATTTTGCATGCTGTTTTCTGTAGTCTCCAGGAGAAACCCCCATTTTCTCTTTGAAGATTTTCGTGAAGTAAGAGTAATTGTCATATCCAACTTCAGAGGCCACTTGTGCAATAGGCGTCTTCGTGTCTGATAGTAATTCTTTAGCAGCATTGATGCGTTTATCCGTAATATATTTGACCAGTGTTTCGCCTGTTTCTTTCTTAAAGATTCGTGCGAGGTGATCCGCACTGAGATACACCATATCGGCTAAAGTTGTTCGACTCAAGTCTTCTTTATAGTGATGGTCAATATATTCGATGATGCGTTGGATGCTATTTTTTTGATTCTCTGCATCTGTTACGAAGCTTCTTGCATGAGACCAATAGTAAATGAAGTATTCCTCAAAAGACTCAATCGAATGGAATTTTCTTTGGAATAGGAAATCATGCTCGGCATTTTGGAATAGCTTATGTGCTGAAATACCATTTTGATCTAAGTAAATCCCAATTTGTTGAGTCCAGTCCAAATGAAGCTTTTGCAAGGTGGCCTTTGGAATCATTCCGTTTGAAATATAGTCTGAAAGACTCTTTGCTAATTCAGATTCGTCTAATGAATCCGAGAAGGTGATAGAGTTGATGGTAACTTCTTTTTTCTGTAAAGCATCAATGTCAGAAGAAACTGGAATAATCGTATTCCAATAAGGAACTTGTTGTCCTGTTGCTGCGTAGAGTTCTTTTACGTCTGTCAAAATGTTCGTGCATTCGAAGCAATTTGTGAACGTAATGATAGAATTGTGATGCAACTTATCTTGAATCTCTTGTTGGATTTTTCTGGCGAATGCTTCACTATTGATAGAATTGTCCACTCTAAAAAGGCAAACGTAATGATCGACAAGACCTTCCATCTTAAACAAGCTTGCTAGTTGATACATCTCATTAGAAAAGGCTTGGAATACCTTTCTTAATTGAGAGGTCCATGACGGAATTTCTGGGGCGTAATCTGCTTCATTAATGTGCAATGTAATCACACCCGTTAGGAAATACTGATAATCTTTTAAATTCAATTGACGTCTTTGGAGTTCAGTTTTAAGTTCTTCCAGACGGTGGTTGCGTGGTTTTCTTAAATATTCAAACCAGAAATTATTCTCGGTTTGGAAGGATGATTCAAGAGGCACTGCAGGGCGTTGTTCTGTAATCTTATCGAGTGCCTTTTGAATAATAAATTCTAACTTTTCAAAGTTAATTGGTTTTAAGTAGTATTCAAAACTTTGCAATTCAATCGCTTTTTGTGCGTAGTTGAAATCAGCATAATTGGTTAAAAAGATAGTTTTGATGTCGTAGTTTTCGTTTCTTACCCAAGAGAGCAGTTCGAGCCCACTTCCTTGAGGCATTTCAATATCGCTAATCATTAGATGAATAGGATTTTCTTTAATGATTGCTTGAGCCTGAGTGAGGCTATTGGCTGCGTAGACGTTGTCGATTTTGAGTCGTTCCCAATGGATTTTTTCACGTAACGCTTCAATGATAAAACGGTCGTCATCAACGAGTAGTATATTCATTAGAATCTCCTTTCAACTCTTTATATGGAACTAGAATATCAATTCTAGCGCCACCTGAAGTGTTATTTTCAAAAGTAATTGTAAAATCATTCTGATAGAGAAGAGTCAGACGTTCAATTGCATTGGTAATTCCGATGTGATGACCATCCTCAGACATTAATGATTCCATCTTTTCAAGTTTGTTTAGAATTTCAGTCGAGAATCCAGGGCCATCATCTTTAATACATATTTCAATATAAGGTTTCTCATCAACCATTCGTTTTTGAAGAGAAAGGTCAATGGTGATTCCGTCTTGGAAGGAGAAGCCATGCTTAATGGTATTTTCAACAAAGGTTTGTAGTAATAGAGATGGCACTAATGCATGATGGAGTTCGTTGTCAAACTCTAGTGCAAAATGGATATTATCGCCGTATCGAATGCGTTGGATTTCCAAGTAGTCCTTAATATGTTGGATTTCTTTCTCGAGTGGTGAGAAGTCTTGATCCACCATAAAGAGATATCGTAAGTAGTCCGAAGTTAAAATCGTTAACTCTTCAATTTGTTTATAATTCTCCATTTGAAGCATGCTATGAATCATGGAGAGCATGTTCAAATAAAAGTGAGGTCGAATTTGACTCTTTAAGTAGTTGAGTTCGACTTTTTTCAATTCTAATTGAGCGTGATATTCACGAATTTTTAACTCTTGCATATCGAAAAGTACTTGGCTCAATTTATCATTGGCCGTATCGATTTCCAAAATCCCTTCAGAAGAAGCAATGTCGTATAGCGATGTTGTTTCATCGATGCGTGAAAGACGCTCTGTTAAACGTGTGATTGGGTTCAACATTCTGTTTCGAATGAAAATAATCAACACGAGAGAAGCTATCGCAATGAGAATTGGAACAATGGCGATAAAGACTTCAAAAAGAATGATACTCTTAAATACATCTGTATAGTCAACTGCTACATAAATGTCAAAAGGGAGTTGCGTTCGTTCGCTATTGGCTTCAATTAAGTGAGTGGAAGCCGACAAGTTTTTTGGTTCTTTCAATGAAAGTTGTCCATTCTTTCCGATATTGAGTTTCCGAAGAGGCATTAGGATGTCATTTGCTGAGATCACCGCCATAATCGTTTTTTCTTTGTAATGAACGACTTTAATCAAGTATTCCGTATCATTAATGTTAATCGCTTGCCATTTACGGTCGTCCGTATTATTTCTGAATGAATTGATATTATTTTTTAAATATAAGTAATCTTGATAGGGAATATAGAGAGTGGATGCACTCAGAAAATGATGCGTTCCTTCTGTAGCCACCAAAAAAGACATACGTGTTTCGTGTTGGTATTCGTAATCATTGAAGGTGGTTTGAACCTTCTTGACGATTTTCTCATAGTCCGTATAACTTTGTGGTTCATTCAGTTCATCTAAGCCCTCATCGTGAGTGACCGTTGAATATAAAAAGCGTTCAACGGAACGCATTTCATCATTCAGTCCATTGGCGTAAATCTCAATAGAGCTCGTCAATTGTTGAATATTTTGATTCTTTATAAAATCTCTTGTGGCATTGCTGACAAAGAGACTGATCACTGTAATAAGGATAAGAAGGACTAATAATACTTGAAAGAAAAATTTAAAAGAATGTCTTTTAGATAGAATACTATGTAGTTTCATAACTTTTACCTCGCTTCTCAAGTATAACACTATCACAAAAGTTGTCAAAAAACGATATGAATTCAGAAGATGTCGGAAAAGTGATATAAATTTAGCAATATTGTCTGAATAGTGAATACTTCTAATCGAAAAAGTGATATAAAGAAAGCGTTTTATTTTATAGAATAATAACAGGAATTTGAAACAGGAGGGAAATTATGAAAGAGTTAACCCCATTACAAAAAAGAAAGATAAAAAGCAACATTCCTTTATATGTGCTCCTATTTCCTTCGATTATTTTACTTATAATATTTGCATATATCCCAATGTTAGGACTTGTGATTGCTTTTAAAGATTATTCACCGGCAAACGGAATTCTAAATAGCCCGTGGGTAGGGTTTAAACATTTCACCCAATTCTTTAATTCGGTTCAATTCGGAACAACGATGATGAACACATTAAAGATTTCAATCTATAGCATTCTCGTTGGATTTCCATTACCAATCTTACTAGCGCTCTTATGTAACCAATTAAGAACAGGGAAATTCAAAAAGTTCTTCCAAGTAACGACTTATTTACCACACTTTATTTCAACAATGGTAATGTGTGGGATGATTATTTTATTCTTATCACCAAATAGTGGGTTGATTGCCAATATCTTTAAGTCTCTTGGTTGGACAATGCCAAACTTATTATCAAAACCAGATAGTTTTGCTGGTGTTTATGTTTGGAGTGATGTTTGGCAACATATCGGTTGGGATAGCATTATTTACTTAGCAGCTTTATCAGCCATTGACCCAACGTATTACGAGGCTGCTACGATGGACGGAGCTTCTCGTATCCAAAAGATTCTTAACATCGATTTACCATTACTTTTACCAACAGCAATGATTCTCTTGATTTTAAGAGCCGGTAGTTTATTAAGTATCGGTTTTGAAAAAGTATTACTATTACAAAATCCATTGAACCTAGCTGGAAGTGAGGTGATTTCGACTTACGTATATAAAGTTGGGATGCTTAACTTCCAATATAGTTACTCTACAGCAATCGGAT
>ENA-OWLE01000166-OWLE01000166.1-metagenome-genome-assembly--contig:-NODE-166-length-13029-cov-3.535995_pt1 | contig 13029 bp, 16 predicted proteins | sample MGYA00245345_ERZ651094 | MGnify/ENA primary metagenome ERZ651094 (study PRJEB26857, sample SAMEA4031770) | metagenome | biome: human; feature: oral; material: saliva | place: Philippines | collected 2014... | reverse complement strand
ATCCCGGTCGTCACATGGGGCGCGTGGGACGCCCTGTCGAAGTGGCAGGGCCGCTCCTACGTGGACCTCCTGCGCGAATACGCGGGGATGCCATGAGGGGCGGGCCGAACGCAGCGGCGCTCGCCGCCCCGACCACAATCGACGTGTCTGTCGCATCGATCCTCGCCGGGCGCGTCCTCGCCGACGACATCCCCGTCGTCAGCGCACAGCTCGAAGCGTCGACGGACCGCACACCCCGCGAGCGCCTCACCCTCGAGACCCCTCACGGGTGGGTGCCCCGTGACCCCGGAGACCCGCTGAATAACTTCGGGCAGCGCTTGCACGTGACGCAGACGGTCACTACCGGCGGCGTGACGACCCGCGTCAAGGTGGGTGTCTATCAGATCGACGCGTGGGAAGAAACAAGCACCGGCGTGGTCACCGTGACCGCGTACGATCTGCTTCAGCGGTGTGAGAAGAACCCGATGGATTGGCCGTCGTCCCCGCCCGGCGGCGCGACCGTCTCGTCTGAGTTTCAGCGCCTAGCGGGTGCCCCGGATGAGGGGGGCCTGCAGGTGATCGTCGACGATGGGGACCAGGCGATCCCACGCACTTTTGAGTGGGGCACGTCCCGTACCGAAGCCATGGGGAAACTCGCCGAAGCGTATGGGCTCGCCTGGACGGTCCGCCCCGACGGGGCCCTGCACGTGTGGAAACCCACGACCGGCGTCGCATCGGAGACCTACACAGGCCGGGATCTCCTGATCGAGGCCGCACGCAAGAGCGCCGAGCGCCGCCCGAACCGGTGGTTTGTCGGCACGACCGGCGAAACACCGGAAGGTGGCGGGGACGCGCCCCACTACGACGGGATTGCGACCCTGTATGACGCGCCCTACCAGCCAGAAGTGTACGGCGTGGTCACAGAGCGCAGCGAAATGCAGATGACCGACATCGAAGGCACCGTGCAGCAGGCAGCCGAAACCTACAGGGCGAAGGCCCTGGCCGCGCGTGGCACGCGCAGCCTCGCCCTCGCGTCCGACCCGCGCATCGAACTGTGGGACACGATCAGCGTCGAGACTGGCGAGGAGGTCGTGACCGGCACCGTCACCGGCTACTCGATAGATCTGGCCGACTCTGACGCGCAAATGCGCGTCGACTTGGAGGTATACAGCCTTGTCAACGCCCGATAGCCTGTCCGATTGGCTCGACCTCACCCCCGCCCGCACGCCCTCACCCCACACGGGCCCCGTGCATGGCACGGTGACGGGCATCGTCGACCAGGCCGCCGGCCTCGTCGAGGTCACCCCACATGGTGCCCCGCCCGGCACGACGGTTGTCGTCCCCTCGACCGCCGGCATCACCTGGCAGGGCGCGCCCGTCCGCCTCGACCGCGACACCACCGGCGCGGCCACCCTCGCCCACGCCCCCACCGTCACCGCCCCCGCTGGCGTCGTGACGGTGCCCGTGGGCGAGGCCGCCAAGGCGGCGCGCGACGCCGCCACGCAGGCGTCCGCCGCCCTGCAGGGCGCTCAGGCCGCCATCGAGGAAACCCGCGACGACCTCACCCGCAAGATCGCCGAAGCTAACACGGCGCCCATCGACGGGTCGCGTATCAAGGCGGGCACGGTCACCGCCCGCGAGATCGTCGCAAGCGAAGCTCTCTACGCCCAGCTCGCGGCGTTCGACACTCTCACGGTCGTCGACAAGATCCGCGCCGAAAACGCTGTTATCCCTGGTGAGCTGATCGCCGACCGCATCACCGGGAAGTGGATAAGCGGTGCCCAACTCAGGGGCTCGGAGTTCGTGCTCGGCGGCGTCGGCACCGCACGCACACAGCGCGGCGACACGATGATGCGCTGGCAGCCCGCCTTCACCAATGGACACCCCAATGGCCAGACCCCCGCCTCCCGCGCAACCTGGCATGGCGCGCACCCTGTTTTTGAGATAGCTAAACCCGCATGGGTGCCCGAGCACGTCGAGACGACGTCCACGCCGACCACCAGCAAGGCCGTGCGTGACCTGCGCGTCACCCTCACCCTGCAGGCACCAGCCGGCGTGATCGTCACCGCAACCTACCTGATAAACGGCGAACCCGCCGTCGTCTCATCCTCGACCAGCCAGGCGACCACCCGCACCCTCACCCTGAGCGTCGGCGACCTCGAAAACACCGACCAACGCCAGATTAGGGTCACCGCCACCTGGCCGCTCACCACGCCCGAAGCGGGCCGCCAATGGCCGATCCGCCTCATCCTCACCAACTGGACCGAGGCGTTCTCAGACCCCGCGCCGTCGCGCATCAGCATGAACCGCACCAGCCAGAACGTGCAGATCCAGCTCGCGGACGGCAACGGCAACGACACAGTACTCACCCCGGCGGGGCTCGCCTACTGGCAAACCGCCAACGGGAGGCGAACCCTCGTCTCAGAGCTGCCCTGGGCTGCGCTCGCGGACAAGCCAACCCTGTGCTGGGCGTCGGGAGAAGTCACGACGCCGGTATTCAACGGCAACATGTGGAACAGCTTGTGGCTAATGGGGGGCGGCCGTAAGCTCGTTGAAACGGGCGGCACATGGAGGTCGTCGGACGGCGGGAAAAGTGTCACGGTCCCGAAAGCTGGCGTATATCAGATCGAGGCGTGGGCCGCGATCAAGTCATACAGCGGAGAAGGAACCATACTACTCGCGGTAACGAACGCCGCAAAGGGCACTGTCTATTCCCCGACGTCGGCGTTCGGGTCGGTCTACGCGTACGGGTCCGCCGCGGTCGGCCAGTACATGACGATCCACGCGTCGGGCATGATCCGGTGCGAGGAGGGCGAACGCATCGGCGTCGCGCTCCAATCAAATCAGCCTGCTTATGCGACCCTCAAGGACTACCGCTTCACAGCCACATACATACGACAGTAAAGGGGAGACCATGACAGTCGAGAACTGGAACCGCGTCCGCACGCCCGAAGCGGGCGAGGACATCCTCGCCACCTGGCCAAAAACCGCCGGATCGATCAGCCACATCATTCACGTGGACACCTACGACGAGGCCGTGAACGTCTGTAACGCCGCCGCTCGGTCGGGGCAGCCGCCGACGCAGGCACGCCCAATCTACTTTGACATTTCAAACAGCATCCACAAGTGCGAGGGCCAAAAAAACTCGAGCGGGCGGTGGGAATTCACCCGCTTGGCACCCGTCACCACCTACGGCTCCACCTCGGGCACCTGGCTCGTCGGCAGCAATGAGAGAGTCCCCGCGCAGGCACAGCGCGTCTCGCAGCACGGACGATGGACTGGGGTCGCGGAGTACGAAGGCATCGCGGGCGCAAAGCGATGCGTCACACCGTTTATCAACTTCCCGGTCGTTTTCCCCGGCGACTGTGTCCACGTCGCCGTCACTTTCGTGTACGGGAACATTAACGCCAGCTGGTCCGCGCACATCCCGACCCGCTGGGCGGTCGACACCATCAACAAAAATGGGTTCCGACTAACATTTCCCGACCGATCCGAAACCACCATCACTTCCTTCACTTTCCACGCCACCGGCTACTGATAGGAGCCCCAATGACCACGAAGGGCGAAGCCCTCGCCTCCTGGATGACCTACTACACGACCGTCGCCGACGTCGGCTACTCACAGCCGAACCGCCACTCGATCAACGCCCTGACCGAGCCGGTGCCCGGCGCGGTCGCCGAGGCCGACTGCTCATCCTCCACCCTGGCAGCCGCCCGCCGCGCCGGCCTCCCGACGGGAACTGCCAGCTACACGGGGGACATGCGCGCAGGCCTCGCCGCCGTCGGCTGGGCCGTCATCCCCTACGCGCAGACCGGCGGCGACGCCGACAACCTATACCCCGGCGACCTCCTCCTGTCCGAAGCCGCCTCGGGCGGTGTCGGCCACGTCGCCGCCTACACCGGCAACGACCAGGTCGCCGAGCTCTGGATCGACGGCCACGGCGACATCATGGGCAGCGCCGAAGGCGACGGCGCCGGGGACGACACCGGCGGCGAAAGCCGTGTCATTGGCTTCTACGCACACCCGTACACGGTGCGCGGCCTGTGGACGCACGTCCTGCGACCGCCCGCCGAGACCGCCGACGACACCACCACGACCACGGGCACCAACACCGCCGAGACCGCAATTTCAAATTCTGATCTGATTGGAGACAACATGCACATCATTTGCACCCGCACCCCTTGGGGCGAGTGGGCCTACGCCCTCATCCACACAACCATTGGCGGTGCGCGAGCCGTCGACAATACCTACGGGGAGCTCGCCGCGTACGAGCGCATGCTCGGCGAAGCGAAGGTCGTCGAGTGGGACTTCTACAACCTCCTCGTGCGCCAGGCGTGGGAGCGCCACAACGCAGCCGTCACCGCCATCCGTGGGGGCGTGCGCGAGGACATTGACGCAGCCGTGCAGCGCGTCCTCGACGCCGCCAAGAAGGAGGCCTGACCATGAATAACCTGCTTCTCGGCCTGCAGTCCGACCCGTTCCTGACGACTGTCGTCGTCGGCCTCATCTGGCCCATCGTGCAGGCGGCGCTCGACCGCCCGTACTGGACGCCGCGCCGCCGCAAGGTGCTCCTCGCGGTCGTCGCCGTCGTCGTGTCCCTGGCCGTCTGGGTATCGGGCAGCTACCCGGCGACCTGGCAGCTGTTCGTCGCGCAGGCGTCGGTGTTCCTGGGTGTCGCGTGGAGTGTTTTCCAGGTGCTTTCGGGCATCAAGGTCAATGGCGTGTCCCTGATTGACTGGGCGGGTGCACTCACGCCAGGCGGCGAATCTGTTGAGGACCTGCATCTGCGCCGCGGGAAGTGACCGTGAACAGTGACTCATATCCTCGCCGATCCCAAGGTGGTCGAGGCCATTAATGGCCTGGTCACTGTCATTATTGCCGGTGTGGGCGGCGCCGCCGCCGTCGGCTTCGCTCGCCTGAAAACCAGCATGGAATCGCACCTACAGCGGGCCACCAGGGCCGCTGAGGAGGCGAGGGCCGCCGCCCAGTCCGCCGACGCGCAGGTCTCCAATGATCACAGCACGAACATCCGCGACGACCTGGATGCCGTGCGTGACACCGTGACTGCAGTCAGCGAAGCCGTTGACCGCGTCGCGTCCACGCTCGACAGTCACGGCGACAGCCTGTCGGACATGAAGGCGCGCATCGACCGCATCGATGAACGCGGCGCGCGCCTGGCCGCCGAAATCCACGACGAGCGCACCGCGCGGGAGGCCGCAACGCGCATCATCGACACGCACGCACACGATGCTCACCGTTCAATCTACGAGCGGATCGAGGCGCTAGAAGCGCGCGCCAACAAGTAACCCACCCCCGCGCCGCGACGACCCAGCGAGGCTCGCGGCGCGGGCGACGGGCCACCCCCTCCCACACCGCCAATCTACACAGTGAGGAACCCAATGACCGCCACCATCAAGGGCCGCGTTAAAGACCCCACCGGCCAGCCCGTCACCGTAACGATCACGGCCACCCCGAACCCGAACCCCACGCGCACCCCTGACGGCGACCTCATCGTCCCCGGCACGGTCACCGGCGCGGGCGACGACGGCCACGTCACCGCCGAACTCACGCCGGGCAGGTACGTCGTGGCCGTCGCATCCCCGACCGGCGTCCTCGCCGAACGCGACGTGACCCTCACAGACGGCCAGACCATGACCCTCGGCGACATCCTCACCGCCCCCACGCCGGGCGACACCCCGGCCCCCACGCCGGGCGGCACGCCCCTTGTCGACGATCAGGGCAAGCCCCTGACGCTCGCCGACATTAAGATCGTCAACACACGCGCCGAAGCAGAAGCGCTCCCCGACGGGGCCGTCTATCTGCTCACCGAGCAGGCGGACGCGCCGGGACACGACGATCACGGCGAAACCCGCCCGAACCCGGCGGCTGGCCCCACCCTCGTCGCACACGCGTCGGATCAGCACACCGGCGACGCAATCACGGTCCACGTCGACGGCCAGGTGGGCGACCGTACGATCCTCGCCGTCAACACGAAGGCGATCAACGGGCAGACCTTCACCTTCCCCGACGGTTTCGAAGTGCTCGTCGAGCCTTACTGGATCGGCACCATGAGGTTCACGGTCGCCGTCGGCCCCTGGGCGCCCGAACTGACCGTGCGCACGTCGCAGCCCGTCGAGGCCGGGTGGGCTGCCGTCACGACCCGAGGCGGTGGCACGCCCGTCGTCGGGTCTGTCAAGAAACGCCAAGCCGAACCGGCTGAGACGGGTACCTGCACGGCCCCCGAGGTTCCCGCGACGACGGGCCTGACGATTGGTCTCGCGTTTGAGCGGACGTCGGCGGCGGAGACACCGGACCAGGTCACCGTCAACGCCGGGTGGGAGCGCCTGGAGTTCGCGGCGCAGGAGGGCACCAACTTCCAGACGGTGCTCGCGGCGCGTCGCACCGCGCAGGCCGGCGACCTCACGGTCACCTACCCGAACACGCAGACCGCGAACGGCGCTGGCGTGCAGGTGGTGATCCCCAATGCGTGACGCCGTCGAAAACGCCGCCCCCACGGGCCGCGTACTCAAGGTGCGCCGCCGTGACGGCGGCGACGTGACAGGCCGCCTGTACCAGCGCCGCCGCGAAGGCGGCGACATCCCACTACGACCCCGCACAGCGACGACACCGGGCGCGTCTCGTGACCTGGTCGCCGAGTTTCTCGCGCGCCGACCCTTCTACATCAGCCACCGACTCGGGGGCACCGAGTACCCAGAGTTCACGCAGGCAGGCCTCGACGCGTCCCTGCGCGCCGGCTTCAAGGCGCTCGAAATCTCCCTACGCCGGTGCGCGTCAGGCGAATACGTCATGATTCACGACTGGACAACGGAACGCACCGTCCCCGGCACCAAGCTCCCGATCTGGTCGACACCCTGGGACACGCTTAAAACCCTGCGACAGGCGACGGGTCCGTTCATGCGGTTCACAGACCTACTTGAGCAGCTACCCGACGATGTCATCCTGGCCGTGGACCACAAGGTGACCTCGTCCAAGCATGACGCGAACTCCTCGGACCTGCAGTCTGAGCTCGACCTGTACACGCTCCTCGACGACGCGTTCAACGGCCACCCCGAACGGCGGGTGCTCTGGAAGCACTTCGTCAACGCCGGGAGCGTGGAGCGCGCCAAGGCCAGGGGCTACCGCACGATGTGCATGTTGTACCCGAACGAGCTGCCCACCGCCGACACCAGCCGGTGGGACGTGCTCGGGCTCGAATGGAACGCGCCCGACGCCGCGTGGCAACAGCTCACCGCGACGGGTAAACCGACGATTGCGCACATCATCACCAACGAAGGACAGGCGCAGCAGGCCCTCGCTAAGGGCGCGTCGGGCCTCATGGCCTCCACCCCGACCACCGTCCACCCGTAAGCCCCCACGCCCGCCCCCACACCCCATTTTGTGGGGCGTGGGGGCCTCGACGCGTACCGGGATAGCCCGGAAATGCAAGGGAAACAGGTAGAATAGAGTCATGAAATACGGCGAAGAAAATCAGCTGTATCGAACAGTTGACGCATATAACCTGCGGCTGGTCAATAAAGCCCACACGGCTGGCCCCTATGACTTCCCCGTCATCGAGGACGACCCGTCTATCCGCCCGCCCGACGACCTGATCGGCTTCAATTACGCGAAGTCAGCGGCGAACCAGCGCGCGGGCGTCCACTTCTTCATCGATGACTACCAGTTCGAGCGCGTGTGGAACCGGCCCGGACGATACGCCGCCATGCTCGCCAAGTATGACTGCGTGCTCACGCCCGATTTCAGCACTTACACGGATATGCCCACGCCAATGAAGATGTGGAACATCTACAGGTCACGCGCCATCGGCAACTACTTTCAGAGCCAAGGCCTACGAGTGATCCCCACGTTGCAGTGGAGCGACGCGGACAGCCTCGTCTACTGTTTCGACGGCCTACCAAAGGGCGGCATCTACGCAGTCAGTACAACCGGCGCCCGAACCAGCAAAACCGCGCAAGACCTATGGGCCGCCGGAATGACCCACGCGCTCGAAACCCTCGAACCCCGCGCCGTCCTGCACCACGGGCCCATGATTCAGGGATTCGACTGGAAAGGCGTAGAGGTGGCGAGTTACACGTCGCAGTTACAACGAATGAACCAACGAATGGAGGCAGCCTGACATGGGCGGACGAGGAGGAAGTTCCCACGGCGGAAGCGGAGGAGGCGGTTCGCACGCCGAAACCGAGAAGCGCGTCGGCGTGCAGATCGGCGACAAGTTCTACGAAGCAGGCGAGGACATCGGCAAATGGGAGTTCGTTGACGAAAACGGAGAACGCGTGAACTACCGCGACTTCCTTGACGCCGTAGACTACCGTGAAGCCTCGCGGAAAGCGACGTTAGACGAGATTTCGACGGACGCCGCCGCCCGTAAAATCGCCTTCCGCGAGTTTTCGGAGGCCCGCGACGACGCCCGCGAAGCCACAGGCCGCGAAGTGTCGGCCTGGCGCAAGAAACGCAACGAGCGTGACGCGGCCATTGACCGCAAGCTCGCCCGCGAACGGGCAGCAAACGAAGCACACCGCGCCGAAATCGCCGCACAGAACGCACGAGCCGCCGCGAATTACGACCGCAAGCAGGCCGAACGCGCAGCACTGGGAGAAACACCGATCAGCGCGAAGTCACGCGACACGCTACTGGCTGGCTATGAAAAGAAGCGCGAGACATACGCTCTGCGCCTCGAACGCGCCGGGCACCTCACACACGGCGACGTCTGGGCTGTACGCGGCATGTCGCCTGCGCAGTACAAAAAGTTCGTTTCTGGACTGACCGAAGCTCAGTACCGGATCGCGCGCAACAAGTAACGACAAAGCCCCCACCACCCAGAAATGGGCCGGTGGGGGCGTTGTCGTGTTTCAGTCGAGGAACATATCGGAATTTCCGAACAGTTCCCCTATTTGCGCAAGTCCGTGCGGGCGCCCTGCCCTGGCCGCGACGCGAGCCACGCGTCGATTGTATCCACGGACCAGCCACGCAGCGGCCCTGACGGGGTCGTGATGATGACGTCAGCGGGCGGCGTTAGCCCCTTCCTCATGTACGACCTGATCGTGGCGACGGCCAGCCCGGCGCGGGCGGCGAAGTCGGCGGCGCCCAAGTACTCGCGGCTCATGGGTACTCCTTAGCTTGTGCGGGTAATGATCTCGACGGGTATATCCTGGTCGGCCAGGAAGGCGAAGGCGCGGCCCACGCACGCCTGGTACGTGGACAGTGGGAGCTGCGCTGCCCACTCGCAGCCCTGCTCATAGGCGGCTTGATCGACATAGGAGATGAGAGCGGTGGGGATGACCCGCACGTCCTCGATCTCGTCGTCGGCAGGCGCAGTGAGCTCGTCGACGCAGTCGAGGGCGGCATCCTCGAGGTTGCCGAGCAGCATGTGGACACTCAGGGGATCGCGGGGCGTGCCCTTCCCGGTCTCCCACGATCTGATCGCACTCTCGGGCGCTTCGATAAGGGCACCGAGTTCGGCGCGGGTGAGCCCGAGGGCCTTGCGTCGGCAACGCAGCCCGGCGGGGGTCAGCGGTTCTGTCATCTGTCCTCCTATGAGTTGGCCCCCGCGTCCTGTGGTGGGCGCGGGGGCCTTGGGTTTGTTGGTCAGTCCTCGGCGAGCCAAGAGTTCGTCTCGGCGACGTACTGGGCGATGGCGTCGGCAACCTCAGGGGCGGGGGTGCGCTCGGCGGGGCCGTGGTAACCGCCCCAGATTTCGGCGGGCCACTCGGCGCGGGGGATGTAACGCTCGACGAGCGGCCATTCCTGGGCATTGTCGGTCGAGGCACTGCCGCCCGGCAGGGCGGAGTCGAAGATCAGCAAGCTAATCTTGATCTCGTCCTGGTAATCGCCGTAGATGACGGCGCGAGCGCCGTTGTCGAGGTCAGCGGCAATGAGGGCGCCGTCGCCGTCGAAACGCTCTGCCTTGGTCCAGGTCGTGGTGGTCATTTCTGATCTCTCCTTCATTGAGGTTCGGGGGGCTTTTCCCTCCCGATGCCTTAACTATAGCCCGGGCACGGGCTATTGCGCAAGCTAAGTTTAGGAGATGTGCGTCACATGCCGAGTTGTGGGGTCGATCCCCCCATGGCCACGCTCATAGCCTCGGCGGCCCCCGCGTACGCATCAGGCGCGAGGTGACCGTACACATCAACGGTCGTCTGAATCGACTCGTGACCCATGCGACGCTGAACGACAGGAAGGGGCACGCCGGCGGCGATCAGCGCCGACGCGTGCGAGTGTCTCAGATCATGCACGCGCGGGCGAGGTGACAGGCCAGCCGCGTCGCACGCCGGCTGCCATATGTGAGCATGGAATGGGCCCGACGTGATCGGCCCACCCCTGCGCGCCGTGAACACCAGATCCCCCGCCGACTTGCCCGCGAGCGCGGCGCGCAGCTCAGGAATCAACGGGGCGGGGATGGTGACCGTACGGCGGGCGCGCTTGGTTTTCGGCGCACCCAGGTAGGGGACGCCGTTTTCGCCCATCTTCCAGGCTTTGCTCACTCGCACGACGGGCTGGGCAACGTCGAGGTCGACGTCGGCGACCGTGAGGGCTGTTGCCTCACCGAAGCGCAGGCCGAGGCCGTACATGGCGGCGACGAACGGCTGGTAATCAGCGGGGATACACGAGTGGAGGCGGGCGAACTCCTCGGGGGTGAGGAACCGCATCTCACGCACGGTCGCATCCTTGGGCAATGGGACACCCTTAGCAACGTTGCGCGGTATCACGTCCTCGTCGACGAGGCGTTGCAGGGCGGCACTGAGGAGCGCCTGCGCGTTCCTGATCGTCTTAGCCGACGGAAGGCGGCCGGCGGTGGCCCCTCGAGTGACAGGCGTGCGACGTAGTTCGGCGACCCACTTCGTGACCGCGTGACGGGTGAGCATGTCCACGGGGACCAGGCCGAGGCGCGGCTCGATCCGATCGCGCACGATCTGACGGTAGCGACTAATCGTGCCCGGCGTCGCCGACGCAGCCAGGGCCTCGAGGTGGTGGGCGCAGGCCGCGGCGACGGTGGGCGTGTCGGCGGCTGCGAGGTCGTCGAGGCTGCGCATCTCACGGGCGGCGGCCCCGCCGACACGGTCGACGAGGTCGGCGAAGCGCTGCGCGCTCGCGGCATCCGTGAAGGTCTCAGACACGGGGTTTTTCCCGCCGACGCGGTATCTGACCCTGTAGACGACGGTGCCGTCACGGTGCTTCACCGCCTTGACAGAAGCCATGTTGCACCGCCTTGCTTGATTTTGAGGGGCTTTGTATGACCTTGATTGTACTCCGCTAAATTAGCATGCGTGTCACGCTCGCGTGTCACGCTGTTTTCGCACCCTCAGTTTACCGCAGAATCACGCGGTTTTTGTTGTGGAGATGGGGGGAATCGAACCCCCCGCAGGGTGTTTTTGGGTTTGCGGCGTGAGGGTGGGGAAAGGTCCCGGTTTTCCGCCAAAAAGTCGGTTTTTCTGCATGGCCTTGAATAGGCCTAAAACGCCCTTGCGTGACGTTGCGCGCGTGTCACGTGACACGCCCCTAAAATCGGGGCCGGGCGGCGCTGCGCTCGCGGCTGGTTGTCTTTACACCTTGCGCCCGGCGCGGGCCGCGTGTGGGGACGCAGGCGTGGGCGTCGCGTGATAGATTAGAGTCAATAGATCCCCGGTCGGGCCTCTGTTTTCAAGCACAAATGACCGGGGCCATATCGAGGTTAGGCACTGCAGGCCCCGGCCCTCATGCCGTTGACTGGGCCTCTCACGGCGCGGGGCGGCTCACTTGTACGCAAGTGTGCGCGGTGCGAGGTATGCTAGGGGCAGCGCCCCCACACTTCCGCGAGGTTCCGTGTGGGGACTTCTCACGTCACCGGCCCCACCTGGATACAGATTTAGGCGGATACTAGTAGAATGGGCGTAACAGAACCTCCGCTCTTGCCGCTTCGGTCTGTTCTTGGGTAAACCGCGCCCCGACGCGAGAGGCCCGGCCACCTGCGCTGGCCTCACATGCGCAAACCCCGCCGCCCGTGCAAATGATCGGGAATGTCATTGCAGGGGCGGCGGCTCTTTGTCCCTAATATGGGACGCGCGTGCTACGATGAGCGCGTGCATACATATTGACACCCGGATCGGCTCCGGGGCTTGCCCGCGCGCACGGGCCTCCTAACTGCACACTGCCCCCGCCGGAACAAGCGCCCCGGCGGGGGCTTCACTATATGCCCGGCGTTTTCGCAGCACGCATGTCAAGCCACGGGCGCGCCGTCGAGGTCGGCGACGACCTCCTCATATGTGCGGCCCGCTTCGGCGGCCAGGGCGAGCTTCCAGGGGGTGAGGTCGAGGGCGTCGCAGATCCTCTGTAGGTCGGTCGTGCTCATCGACGAGACGCCTCGCAGGATGCGGTCAACGCGGGCGCGCGAGATGCCCGAGGCGGCAGCTAACGATCTGATCGTGCCGCCGCGCGCCGCATTTGCGGATGTAATGAGCATCACTAGTCGTTTCTCAAAATGGCCGATTTCCAGCGCTTTTTGTCCCATGGTCAACATTTTAAGTCCCAAAATAGCGACACGTCTACCCCCTGAGCTTGCATGTGTCTCTATTTCGGGACATACTTGTGTTGTCCCGATTTTGAGACAACTAAATACCAAGCAAGGAGGTGCCCCTCATGGAAGGACTCACGACCGCGATCCGCGAGCGCGTCGCAGAAAACGGCCTCACTCAGGCCGCCGCCGCACGTGCGCTCGGGATTGGCCGACAAACGTTTTCGAGGAAGCTCAACGGGCACGGCGACTTCTCAGTATCTGAGCTGACTCGCCTCGCCGAACTCCTCGGGACCACGGTCGCCGACCTCATGCAGTGCGCCGATCAGATCGCCCACGCCGACGTGGCCCCGACCCGCGCCGGATACGCCATCAAGGACCAGCGCAGCGGCGTCGTCATCATGCAGGCCCGCCGCGTCGACTTCGGAGGCGAAACCGCGTGACTCAGATCCTCACCCTCGCCGAGGCCGCCGACATGCTCAGGCTCTCCCCCGCCGCCGTGCGCCGCCGCATCCGCGACGGACAGATCGCCGCGTGGAATGAGA
>ENA-OWLE01000164-OWLE01000164.1-metagenome-genome-assembly--contig:-NODE-164-length-13102-cov-4.837051_pt1 | contig 13102 bp, 14 predicted proteins | sample MGYA00245345_ERZ651094 | MGnify/ENA primary metagenome ERZ651094 (study PRJEB26857, sample SAMEA4031770) | metagenome | biome: human; feature: oral; material: saliva | place: Philippines | collected 2014... | reverse complement strand
CAGAACTTTTGCTCTATATTGCTGCTCGTCGTCAACATTTGGTTGAAAAAGTTTTACCAGAACTTGAAAAAGGCAATATGGTTATCATGGATCGCTTTATTGATTCCTCGGTAGCCTATCAAGGAGCAGGACGAGGGCTTGATCAAGATGAAGTTGCTTGGTTAAATAATTATGCGACGGATGGTCATAAACCTGATTTGACTTTGTTGTTTGATGTGGATTCTGAAACTGGTTTAGCTCGTATCGTGGCAAACGGTCAGCGAGAAGTCAATCGTTTGGATTTAGAAAAACTTGATATGCACCAACGTGTACGTCAAGGGTATTTAGATATAGCGGAAGCTGAGCCAGAACGGATTAAGAAAATTGATGCCTCGCAAACTTTGGAAGAAGTTGTAGAGGATACCTGGAAAATTATTAAGAATTATTTATAAGGAGCAAGATGAAGTTAGCTGAATGTCAAAGCAAACTTTTTGAAGAGTTTTCACAAATTATCAGAGAAAATCGTTTGAGTCATGCTTATTTATTCTCGGGTGATTTTGGAAGTCTCGACATGGCTATTTGGCTAGCGCAGAGTCGCTTTTGCTTGACTCCTGAAAATGGTCTTCCTTGTGGTCACTGTCGTCCATGTCGTTTGATTGAACAAGGGGATTTTTCAGATGTTAAATTGGTTGAACCCCAAGGGCAGATTATAAAAACTGATACTATTCGTCAACTGACAAGAGAGTTTAGCCAATCGGGTTTCGAGGGCCAGGCTCAGGTGTTTATCATTCGTGATGCAGATAAAATGCATGTCAATGCGGCCAATAGCCTCTTGAAGTTTATCGAAGAACCTCAGAGTCAGATTTATATTTTTCTGTTAACAGCTGATGATAGTCGAATTTTGCCTACGATTAAAAGTCGAGCGCAACTCTTTTATTTTCCTAAGAACAAGGCTTATTTAGAAGATTTACTGCAGAGAGAAGGTTTATTGCTGACACAGGCCAAGGTTTTAGCGGATTTTGCCAAGGATGAAGCGCAAGCTTTGAGTTTATCTAAAGATAACAAGGTTCTTGATGTCATCAATACAGTGGAGCGTTTTGCACAATCCTTGCTAGCTAGTCATGACCTTCTTTATTTGGATGTTGCAAAGTTGGTCGTCCAGTGTAGTGAAAAATCGGAACAAGAGATGGTCTGGGCTTTTTTAACTTATCAATTGGGAAAGGATATACAAAATCCACAAGCACGACGATGGTTAGATTTAGTTTTTAAGGCACGTAAAATGTGGCTTGCTAATGTCAGCTTTCAAAATGCGATGGAGTATATGGTATTGTCATGACAGAAGTCATTGGAATCAAATTTGAAGAAAATGGAGCGGTAGAATACGTTCTTCCTGATAAAAATTACGCCAAAGATGACTTTGTAGTCGTTTTGGAGAAAAAAGATAAGCGCCTAGCCCAGGTTGTTATGGAAAATACTGTTTTTCCAGAGGTTAGTTTACCTGCGGATTTGAATCGAGTTGAGGGCTTGGCTAGTGAGAGAGATTTCGCTAGATATGAAGAAAATCTTTTGAAGGCTGAACAGAGTATGGGAGTAGTGGCTGATTTAATTGCTCAAAATCAGCTAGATATGAAGGTGGTAGACATTGTCTTTCCTCTAAATAGCTCTTATGTGCTTATCAGTTTCGTGGCTGAAAAACGAGTGGATTTTCGTCAGTTGCTCAAGGATTTGGCAGCTTACTTTAAGACACGAATTGAGTTACGTCAAATTTCAAGTCGTGAGGAATCAAAAATTTATGGTGGTTTAGGTCCTTGTGGACGTGCACTGTGTTGTTCTAGTTTTTTGGGTGAATTCCCACCGGTATCGATTAAGATGGCTAAAAATCAGAGTTTATCCTTGAATTCTGGTAAGATGAACGGTGTCTGCGGTCGTCTCATGTGTTGTCTCAGTTATGAAGATGATTTTTACCGAGATAGTAAGGCCAGTTACCCTGACTTGGGTGAAGAGATTGAAACCAAGGAAGGTAGAGGTCAAGTCATTGCTATTGATGTGATTGCAGGGACTGTTAAGGTTATGTTTGAAAAGGGGCGTGCTCCCCTAACTTATGGAGTGGAGGAAGTTCAGCTAAATGGAAAAGCGTGAATTGTATGATAAATTCGAAGAATTATCACAAAATTTGATGTCGATGTTGGCAGAGGTAGAAGCAATTAAGGCGAACTTCTCAGGAATTCTCGATGAAAATACTGCCCTCAAGTTGGAGAACGACAAGTTACGTGAGCACTTGAGTCAAGTGGTTCAAGAGGAGACAGGGACTAAAATGTCTCATGGCAAGGTGAACCTCGAGGCTATTTATGATGATGGCTTCCACATTTGCCCAGATTTTTATGGTCAACGTCGTGATAATAATGAAGCTTGTGGCTTCTGTGCAGAATTATTGTACGGAGATTAAGCATGCAGGTTCAAAAGAGTTTTAAGGGGCAATCTAACTACGGTACCCTTTATTTGGTTCCTACACCTATTGGGAATTTGCAGGATATGACTTTTCGCAGTATTCAAACTCTCAAAGATGTCGATCTTATTTGTGCGGAGGACACGCGTAATACGGGTCTCTTGCTCAAGCATTTTGAAATTGAAACCAAACAGTATTCTTTTCATGAGCACAATGCTTACGAGAAAATTCCAGATTTACTGGGACGCTTGAAGTCAGGTCTTTCTTTGGCTCAGGTTTCTGATGCGGGTATGCCTTCCATTTCGGATCCTGGTCATGATTTGGTTAAAGCTGCTATTGCTGAGGATATTCCTGTAGTGGCCCTACCTGGCGCATCAGCTGGTATTACTGCCTTGATTGCTAGTGGTTTAGCGCCTCAACCTCATATTTTTTATGGTTTCCTACCCCGTAAAAAAGGCCAGCAGATTGATTTTTTCAAGGAAAAGCTGTCTTATCCTGAGACCCAGATTTTTTATGAGTCACCCTACCGTGTGGCGGATACCCTTGAAAATATGTATGAGATTTATGGCGACCGTCAGGTGACTTTAGTTCGAGAACTGACTAAGCTTTACGAAGAGTACCAGCGAGGTAGTATTTCTGAAATTTTGGATTATATTGCTAGTAATCCTCTCAAGGGAGAATGTTTACTGATTGTGGCTGGGGCTTCTGAAAATGATAGGGAAGAAAATCTGACATCAGATGTTAGTCCGGTTGAGGCTATTGAAGCTTTAATTGCTTCTGGCATGAAACCTAATCAGGCTATAAAAACTGTTGCTAAAGAGCGAAAAATAAATAGACAAGAGCTTTATAACCTTTTTCATGGGGTTTAAGAGGCTCTTTTTTTGCGGCGACATAAGATGTTAGAAAAGAAAGAATTATCAAAAAATTCCATAAATAAGCTTGTGAACTATTTGTTTTTGTGTTATATTATCTAACATAAAATAATTCCTTTGGATTGGAGTGGTTTCATGGATACAGGTAGCAGTGCCTTTATATTGATATGTTCAGCCATGGTGTGCTTGATGACACCAGCTTTGGCCTTCTTCTATGGTGGCCTTGGGCGTCGAAAAAATGTCATTAATACCATGATGATGTCTGTTCTTCCCTTAGCAATTGCTTCTCTCTTGTGGGTTGTTGCTGGTTATTCACTCTCTTTTGGTGGTCAGGGCTATTTCTTTGGGAATGTTAGTCATCTCTTTTTACAGGGAGTCTCTGAAACGACTTCAAGTCGTGGTCTAGCTATTCCTGATCTCTTATTTGCGGCTTTTCAGATGATGTTTTCCATTATCTGTGTGGCGATCTTGACAGGTTCAGTAGTAGGGCGTATGCGCTTTACACCTTTAGCTATTTTCGTAGTCTTTTGGCTACTTTTGGTCTATTATCCTTTTGCACATATGGTATGGGGAGACGGAATTCTTGCCAAGTGGGGGACGATTGACTTTGCGGGTGGTGATGTGGTCCACATTACTTCTGGTGTTTCGGCCTTGGTTTTGGCAATTGTTGTTGGAAAACGTCGTGACTATGGGATTTTAGAGCACCGTCCCCATAATGTTCCTTTTGTTCTGCTGGGAGCAGGTCTCCTCTGGTTTGGTTGGTTTGGTTTTAATGCAGGCTCTGCCCTAGCGGCCAATGGCCTAGCAGTTCATGCTCTTGTGACTACGCATATTTCTGCAGCAGCCGCCATGTTTTCATGGCTAGCTCTTGAAAAATATGTGACAGGTCATCCATCTTTGGTCGGTGGTTCGACTGGTTTAGTAGCCGGACTTGTTGCCATCACACCTGGAGCTGGTTTCGTTTCCATCTGGAGTGCTATTCTAATTGGAGCTATGGTTAGTCCAGTCTGTTTCTATGCCATCTCTGTCTTGAAAAAACGCTTTGCCTATGATGATGCTTTGGATGCTTTTGGTTGCCACGGTGTCGGAGGAATCTTTGGTGGTTTGGTTACAGCTGTTTTTACAACACCAAATCTAGCCCTAGATAAGGCTAATTTTGGACTTATCTATGGAAATGCTCGTTTGTTTTTAGTGACAGTTTTGGCCATTATTTTCACAGCTACGTGGTCGGGGCTGGTAACCTATGGTATCATAAAAGTGATTGCATGTTATATGCCTTTACGTGTCAGTGACCGTGATGAGGCTATTGGTCTAGATGACTGTGAACACAAGGAAACAGCCTATCCAACCTTTATGGGTTTGGATTCGTAGGAGGATATTGATGAAAAAAATAGAAGCAATTATTCGTTCGGATAAATTGGAAGATTTGAAAAATGCCTTGACTGGTAGTGGTTTGGCTAAGGGGATGACTGTGAGTCAGGTCTTGGGTTATGGAACTCAACGTGGCTTTGCGGAGTTCGTTCGTGGGCAACGCATTGTTCCTACCTTATTGGCTAAGGTTAAGGTGGAAATAGTAGTCAAGGACCTGGCAGTTGATGAGGTTGTTGATGCTATCCGTAGTGCTGTGGCGACTGGCGAAGTCGGTGATGGGAAGATTTTTATTGTTCCTATTGATGATGTCATTCGTATTCGTACTGGCGAACGGGGCGGAGACGCTATTTAATTTCATATTGGAGTAGGACTTAAACCAGTTGGTTTGGGTCTTTTTTAGTGAATTTTGATATACTTAGAGGAGTTAGTATTATTGAGGAGGTGACCGATTGGCGAAAGGAAAAAAGAAAACTAAGTCGAAAGCTAGACCTAAGAAAACTAAAAAGAAAAAGAAGTCTTTCTTGCTTTTTCCTAAATTTTTCCAAAAGTGGAGTCTGATTTTTATTGGCCTATTTGCCTTATTGGGACTCCTAGCTAGTTTAAATTTTCCAAGGTTGACTATGGAAAAGAATATGACATCTACAGATGAGACGACAGTTGCTTTTATTGCTGAGATTGGTGAGACGTCACGCTATTTGGCAGCTAGAAATGATCTTTATGCATCTGTCATGATAGCTCAGGCCATTCTAGAATCGGACTCTGGACAGTCACAATTAAGTCAAAAGCCATCCTACAATTTCTTTGGAATTAAAGGAGAGTATAATGGTCAAAGTGTAACGCTACCGACCTGGGAGGATGATGGTAAGGGGAATCCCTACTATATTGATGCGGCCTTTCGTTCCTATGGTTCTGTGGAAAATTCTTTACAGGACTATGTGGACTTCCTTGAGGGGAGCTACTATGTAGGAGTGCACCGTTCTAAGACAAAGAGTTACAAAGATGCCACAGCAGCTTTAACTGGGGTTTACGCTACGGACACAACCTATGGGGATAAATTGAACAGCATCATCGAACAATACCAGTTAACTATTTATGATACTTTTTAGGGTCAAAGGAGAATAAATGAATAAGAACCAAGTGAGACTCATTGCAATTGATATGGACGGGACACTCTTAAATAGCCAAAAAGAGATTCCTAAAGAGAATATCAAGGCTATTCAAGAGGCGGCTGCAGCAGGTATTAAAATCGTACTCTGTACAGGTCGCCCACGTTCAGGCATTGTTCCCCATTTTGAAAAATTGGGTCTTAGTGAAGAAGAGTACATTATCATGAACAATGGTTGTTCAACTTATGAAACTAAAAATTGGACCTTACTTCAATCTGAAAGTTTATCTCGCCCTGAAATGGAAGAACTCTTACAGGCTCGTGAAAACTTCCCAGAGGTGGCTCTAACCTTTACTGGTGAAAAAACTTACTATGTTGTGGGCGATGAGGTACCTGAGCTAGTAGCTTATGATGCTGGGACTGTTTTCACAGAAGCTAAAGCTAGGAGCTTGGAAGAAATTTTTGAGGAAGGGCAAGTGATTTTCCAAGCCATGTATATGGCTGATTCTGAACCTTTGGATGTCTTCCAAAATGCTGTGCAAGATAGACTTGATCAGAGCTATAGCACAGTTCGTAGTCAAGACTATATCTTTGAAATCATGCCGCAGGGGGCAACTAAGGCTAGTGGTCTTAAAAATTTAGCGGAAAAGCTTGATATTAACCCGGATCAAATCATGGCTTTGGGTGATGCTGCCAATGACCTTGAAATGCTACAGTTCGTAGGTCAAAGCGTTGCCATGGGAAATGCCAGTGAGGCTATCAAAGATTTGTGTAAATATGTGACCTTGACAAATGACCAGGCAGGTGTAGCCCACGCCATTCGTACCTGGGCTCTATAAGAAAAGACCTTTAGCTTCTATATCTGCTAAAGGTTTTTCTATCTCTTATGATAGCGCAGAAGGTGATTAAAGTAATGGTTGTAGGGGAAGCTTTGATTCAAGTTATAGACTAGTTGCGTGATAAATGAGAATAAGAATGGTCAAGATAGTTTTGGTCAATCGATACAGAAGCTAGATTGTTATGAAAATGTTTCTAGTTTTTTATCTCTTATGTCACAAGGGTACAAGAGATTTTCATCTATTTTTTCAGGATTTACAGATTTAATTTGTTAGCGTTTACATTAGAAAGTGGTATAATAAAACTGAAGAAAATTCACTGAAAAGTAGAGAAGTATACCTAGATTAATCTAAGCAGCTAGCCTTTCCTTTGCTTTTTGAAACAGACTAGAAATGAGGAAATGATTATGAAAAACAAATTTTCCCGAGCAATCGTACTTTCCATGGTTACCCTTTCCTCAATGGCCTTACTGACAGCCTGTTCCAGCCACAAGGAATCGAGGTCAATGGATAAGACGGCCAAGAGTAGCCAGGTGAGCTCACCTAGTAAGAGCAAGTCATCAAGTAAGTCAACTACCAAGGTAAAGGAGTCTTCGGGTTCGAAGACTGAATCTTCAAGCACACAAGGTAGTAAAAAGGCTTCAGCTCCAAGTTCAAGTAGTGGTCAGGCTCAGTCATCGTCTTCAAGCAGTTCTTCAGTTGCATCAAGTAGTCAGTCCCAAGCTCCTAAATCTTCAAACGGAAGCCAGTCTTCAGCTAGTCAGTCTCAAGCTCCTAAAACCTCAAGTGATAACAAAGCTTCAAGTAGTCAATCAAGCAGTCAGGCTAACACAGACACGCAAGTGGCGACTGTGGATATGGATGTGAGTGCCGTTGCGCGTGGTCAGTTTGACAGTATTGCTGGGACTTGGAAGTCTAGTGATGGTAGTAGATTGGTTTTTAATAACACAAGCTTAGTAGGAGATATTACGCCCCAAGGTCAAGCAACTAGTCATAATTATGTGCACCCTAAAGATGGTTATCAGGAGGGTTCAGGCAAGTATGAAGCCATTCTTTCAAGAGATAGAGGTGATACTGTTGGCAATGTTGGGGATATTAGCTTTGTCTCGAAAAAGGCAGCTATTTCAGGACCAACTTATGAGCAAGATACCATCCAGGTAACAACTAATGGTAGCACAAAGGTCTACTTTAAAGAGTCAAATGATGTTACCTTACCGAAAGATGTAACTGTTACTGATAACCAAGTCCCTATCGATAGTGGTTTAGCAGAGTCTGGTAGCTATAAGCTAACGCAACGCTCAGCAGTCAAAAACATTCCTAGTAATACTGCCCCAGTTGAATTTTACTTAGAAGCAGGAGACACGATTTATTTTGATATGAAAGTTACTCAAGATAGTCATAGCTGGATTTCTTACATCAGCTATAGTGGTGTTCGACGTTATGTTCAAGTGGATTAATGAGATATCTAGAAAGGTCAGATTTCTTCTAATCTTTCTATTATTTTGGGGAAAGGTCTTGTTTATTCCTTAATAAATAGATACAATAGGAGAGTCGGTTTTTCCGAAAATTTTAAATAATGAGGATAAAAATGTGTCAGTAAATTGGCAAGATATTGCGTTTTCTTTCCTCGGTGGTTTGGGACTTTTCCTATTTAGTATTAAGTACATGGGTGATGGTCTTCAACAAGCGGCCGGAGATAAACTACGCTTTTACATTGATAAGTATACCAGCAGTCCCTTTTTAGGGGTCTTGATTGGTATTGTCATGACGGCCTTGATTCAGTCGAGTTCAGGGGTAACCGTTATTGTCGTAGGTCTGGTTTCGGCAGGGCTTTTGAGTCTTCGTCAAGCTATTGGAATTGTCATGGGGGCGAATATCGGGACAACCGTAACCTCCTTCATGATTGGTTTCAAGCTTGGTGACTATGCCCTTCCAGTGATTTTCCTAGGGGCGGCGCTTCTCTTCTTTACGAGTAATAAGAAGCTCAATAACCTAGGACGTATCTTGTTTGGTGTGGGTGGAATCTTCTTTGCTCTTAACCTTATGGGTGATGCGGTAGAACCTTTGAAGTCAGTTACAGCTTTTAAAGATTACCTGGCAACTTTAGGTGACCGCCCAATCATGGGTGTTATCATTGGTGCTGGATTGACCATGTTGATTCAATCATCGGCTGCTACCATTGGTATTCTTCAGAGTCTTTACTCAGGTGGTCTGCTCGACTTACAAGGTGCTCTTCCAATCCTCTTTGGGGATAATATCGGTACGACTATTACAGCAGTTCTTGCGGCTCTTGGTTCTAACATTGCAGCTAAACGTGTGGCAGGAGCTCACGTCCTGTTCAACGTTATTGGAACAATCCTGTGTTTGATTCTCTTGGTACCATTTACAGCTCTGATTCAATGGTTTAAGTCTGTGCTTGGTTTGACACCAGAGATGACAATCGCCTTTGCTCATGGGACCTTCAATATTGCAAACACGATTGTGCAATTCCCATTCATTGGGCTTCTTGCTTATATTGTTACTAAGATTATTCCTGGTGAGGATGAAGTTAACAAGTACGAAGCGCTTTACTTGGATCGTTTGCTTATCACACAAGCGCCAGCCATTGCCCTTGGTAATGCTAAGAAAGAGTTGGTTCATTTAGCGTCATATGCCATTCAATCTTTGGAAGCTTCATACGCTTTCTTTGATAAGGGTGATGAGAAATACTTTGACAAGGTAGAGAAGTATGAAACAGCTGTTAACAGTATTGATGAAGAGTTAACAACTTACTTGATTGACATCTCTAACGAATCACTTAGTGTTTCTGAAAACGAAGTGTTGGCAAGTGTTTTAGATTCTGTTCGTGACTTGGAGCGTATTGGTGACCTGGCAGTTGCAAGTGCCAACCTTTCACAACATATTCATAATAAGGGGATTGAATTCTCTGAGACTGCTAAGGCTGAGCTTGGGGATGTTTATAACCGTACCCACTGTATTGTTCTTGATAGTATTCGTGTTGTTGTGGATGATGACAAGGTGCTTGCAGGTCAAGTTATCCTTCGTCAAGAAGAGTTGAAAAAACTTGAAAAACAATTGCGAAAAACACATACCAAACGTATTAACAATGGTGAGTGTACAGCGCAAGCTGGTATCAACTATGTTGATTACCTCTCACATTACACGCGTATCGCAGACCATGCGATTAACCTTGTTGAGAAGGTTACAGAAGGCGTTATTTAAGATAAAAAGTCGAGAAATTTTCTCGGCTTTTTTGATATAATGAAAGCGTATTAAGAATATAGAAAAATGATGAGAGGTGGTCTTATGACCTATTATATTTCAGCCAAACGTTTTTATTTTGAAAATAAAATCAAGGAAGGTGGCTATCTAGCGGTTGTGGATGGTCATTTTGGTGATTGGACAGAGAATGTACCAGAAGGTGCAGAATTGTTAGATTACAGTGATTATCAGATTGCTCCTGGTCTTGTGGATACCCACATTCATGGATTTGCGGGATACGATGTTATGGATAATTCTGAGGAAAGTCTTCTAGGCATGAGTCAGGCCTTGCTTTCAGCAGGTGTGACCTCTTTCTTACCGACAGCATTGACAGCGCCATTTGAAGAGCTAAAAGCTATCTGTCAGACAACAGCAGAGACGGCTGGTAAGGAGACTGGTGCCAAAATCCAAGGACTCTTCTTTGAAGGACCTTATTTCACTGAAACCTATAAGGGGGCGCAAAATCCTAAATACATGGGGAATCCAAGTATCGAACAGTTGCAAGCATGGCAAGAGGCGGCTCAAGGCAAATTAATCAAGCTGGCCTTGGCTCCTGAACGTGAGGGAGTAGTTGAATTTATCAAAGAAGCGACTGGGCAAGGTGTGACAATCGCTCTAGGTCATTCCAATGCTACTTACGAGGAAGGTCTAGCGGCTGTGGAAGCTGGGGCATCCGTTTGGGTTCACGTCTACAATGGTATGCGTGGGTTTACGCATCGTGAGCCTGGGATGGTTGGAGCAGCCTTTGATAGTCCTGAGACGATTGGTGAACTGATTGCGGATGGTCATCACGTGGTTCCTGCAGCTTGTAAGGTACTCATCAAGCAAAAAACGCCTCAAGGAGTTGCCCTTATTACAGATTGTATGTCAGCAGGAGGCTGTCCTGATGGTGACTATATGCTAGGTGAGCTTCCTGTTATTGTGGAAAATGGTACCGCTCGCCTTAAGGAAGGTGGTAACCTAGCTGGATCTATCCTACAACTCAAAGACGGTGTCAAACATGTGGTTGATTGGGGACTCGTAACGGTTGCTCAAGCTTTACAAATGGCAACTAGTGTTCCTGCTAAATCGGTTGGGCTAGAAAATATATGTGGTAGCCTTAAAGCAGGTCTCCCAGCCGATTTCATCGTTTTAGATGATTCCTTGAATTTGCAAGCGACCTATATTGATGGGCGTAAAGGTTGGGAGAAATAATCGTAAGAGCAGTAGTTTATGGAGAGATGCTGTTTTTAGTCGATTTTTTGAGAAGCAAAATATCAATGGAATAAACTAAAAATACTTTGTATTTTACTGGAGATTATATGTCGAAACGTATTTGGAGCATTGCCCTGGCCTATGTCGGTGTAATGATTGGTGCAGGGGTATCTTCAGGTCAGGACCTCTTACAGTACTTTGTTAGTTTTGGAGTCTGGGGACTGTTAGGAGTGATTGCCCTAGGGATTTTGCATATTGGTTTTGGGCGACTAATGATAGCCTTGGGAAGTTATTACCGTTCTGATGACCATTCAGTCGTTCTGGCTGAGATTAGCCATCCCGTTATTTATCGTATTCTGGACATTGCTCTGATTATCACCTGCTTTCTTTTTGGCTTTGTTATGACAGCAGGTGCAGGGGCTAACTTAAATCAGCAGTTTGGTATGCCGATTTGGGTAGGAGCCTTCCTCTGCACAGCCTTGACTATCTTTGTTAGTTTCTTGGATTTCAAGAAAATCATCGGTGTTATTGGAGTTTTTACTCCTATGATTTTGGTTATGATTGCCATGATTTTCGTGACCAATGTTCTGGGTCGTCACTGGGATTTTGCAGAGATGGATAAGGTGTCTCAAACTATTCACTCCCCCTTCCCAAGTATCTGGCTGTCTGTGCTTAATTATTTTGCTGTTTGTGTCATGTCGGCCATAGCGATGGCCTTTGTGATGGGGGGGCTCTATTCTCAAAATCAATGAAGCTGAAAAGAGCGGAACATGGGGAGGCCTCATGGTTGGTGTGATTTTCTTTATCACGACCTTGATTCTCTTTGCTAACAGTGATAAAGTTGCTAGCTCGGATGTTCCTATGTTGGCTATTGCTAAGGAAGTGAACCCTATCTTTGCGACAGTCTACGCCTTAGTGATTTTTGGTTTGATTTTCAATACCGTCTTTAGTCTTTACTATGCCCTTGGGAAACGATTCTCAGTGGGTAGTGATAAACGCTTCAAGTTCTTTGTGGCTGCCTTTGCCCTGGCTGGTTTTGCTATATCCTTTATGGGTTTCCGTCAACTGGTGGCGGTAATGTATCCCATTATCGGTTATCTGGGGAATGTTAATGTTGGTTGTTCTAGTTGTAGCCAGCTACCGCAAAAAAGGTAGAATTCGCAAAGAAAAGGAAATTCGAAACCATCTCCTGACTATTGTAGAGAAATCTTATGATACAAATCAAGATTTAACACCTCAGGATAAGGAAAAGGCAAAACAACTTCGAGATGCCTCAATTATTGATAATGACATTCTCCATGAAGATTCTCATGCTCATGTTCGTCAGGAAATGGGACTTGGTGAGAAGGGTTAGAATTTTATTTTACAAGTTTCTCTATTTCTGCTATAATACTGACAAGAAAGAAGGGCTTATGGCGTTTTTCTAGCGAGCTTGGGATAGTGAAAGCCAAGTAGAGCAAAGTAAGCAAATTGGCGCTTTCTCTCAGCAAAGAGCTGAGTACAAACAGATAAAATGAAGTAATAAATTAGGGTGGAACCGCGTTTTTGACGCCCCTAGGTCGAACGACTTAGGAGCAGAGACACGGTTCTTTTTGCATCCTGAGTCACAAAGAAAAAGGAGTAAATCATGTCAAAAAAATTGACCTTCCACTGCGTCAGTGGCAGAGACCTCCTTACAGTCGGACTGCCCCACGCTCAGCACTAGGGTGCCTGAGCTAGACGCAGTACTAACTCGTCTTGCCTCGTATAATCGACGAGGCAGACTCGTGTCGCAAGAAATCATTTTTAATTAAGGAGTATTCAATGTCTAAGAAATTAACATTTCAAGAAATTATTTTGACTTTGCAACAATACTGGAATGACCAGGGTTGTATGCTCATGCAGGCTTATGATAATGAAAAGGGTGCGGGTACGATGAGTCCATACACCTTCCTTCGTGCCATTGGTCCTGAGCCATGGAATGCGGCTTATGTTGAGCCATCTCGTCGCCCAGCTGACGGTCGTTACGGGGAAAACCCAAACCGTCTTTACCAACACC
>ENA-OWLE01000163-OWLE01000163.1-metagenome-genome-assembly--contig:-NODE-163-length-13112-cov-3.954890_pt1 | contig 13112 bp, 10 predicted proteins | sample MGYA00245345_ERZ651094 | MGnify/ENA primary metagenome ERZ651094 (study PRJEB26857, sample SAMEA4031770) | metagenome | biome: human; feature: oral; material: saliva | place: Philippines | collected 2014... | reverse complement strand
GAAGACTACGGCATTGACACAGCGCGGGTGGCTGCAATGGGCTTCTCCGCTGGTGGGCATTTAGTGATGTCGGCCGCCGAATTGCTACCAAAGGCAGAACGCCCTTATTTCATGGTACCCATCTACCCTGTTGTTACTATGGTCGAGTCCTGTGTACATAAGCGTTCACGCAGGGCACTCTTGGGCGACAGTCGGATGAAGAATAGAGCTCTTCGTGATCTTCTTTCCCTTGAACGGCACGTGCCAACGGACTGTCCTCCCGTATTCCTCGTCAACTGTAAGGATGACCCTATCGTGAAGTATCAGAATTCAGAGTTACTTGATTCAGCCCTGACAAGCCAGAGGGTTCCTCATCTTTACATTCAATATCAGACGGGTGGACATGGTTTCGGAGCTTCAGAGCGTAAAGGTACGGCTGAGTGTCGGCAATGGAAAAAGGAGTTTCTGTCCTGGTTTCACAAACTCGAGGATACCCCTTGAAAATAGAGGTAAGCTCACGAAAAAGCAATCAAGCCTTACGCGTATTTCAATTGGGCGTTACTTGGAATTCAATTGGGCGTTACTTGAAATTCAGCTTTGGCAGACTACGATTTGAATTGATAATATTAATATGAATAATAAAGTATAAACAGTAATGGAGACAAGTCAATTTGATGATATCAGACCTTATAATATCGAAGAAATTCCAGCGGCAATGCAGCGCATAGCCTTTAGTTCTTCATTCCCATTTCTGGCGTCGTATGTTTATCCTGACGAACCTTTGGAGACTGTTCGTGAGCGTATCGCAAACTATAAGACAGTACGCGAATTCCAAACGGAAACGATGCGTATGGTCAATCAGCGAGTGATAGAGAACAGCATTACTTCATTTACTTGTTCGGGACTTGACAAGCTGAACCCTGATGAACACTATCTCTTCGTGTCCAATCATCGTGATATTATGTTAGATTCGAGCTTGCTTCAGTACTACTTTGTTACCAAGGATTTCGATACCACGGAGATAACCTTCGGTGCTAACTTGATGATGAATCAGTTAGTCATAGATATCGGGAAGTGCAACAAGATGTTCAAGGTGGAGCGTCCAGGTAATAATGTTAAGGATTTCTACCGTAGTTCTAAGAAATTGTCGGATTATATCCGTTATGTTATCACGGACAAAGGGCAGTCTGTTTGGATTGCGCAACGCAACGGTAGAACCAAGGACGGCAATGATGTTACTGATCAGGGAATCATTAAGATGTTTTGTATGTCGTGCCCAGAGGATAAAATCAAGGCCATTGACCAGTTGCATGTTGTTCCCATTGCCGTGTCTTATGAGTGGGAACCCTGTGACATCTTGAAGACGCTTGAACTCTATGAGTCACAGTTTTCAAAGTACACAAAGAAGCCTGGAGAAGACCTTAACAGCATTCTCACAGGACTTATTCAGCAGAAGGGAAGAGTACATTTTGAGCTTTGTGAACCGATTTCTCATGCCGAGCTGACAAGGTTTGAAGATGCCACAAACAATGAATATCATAAGCATGTAGCGCATCTTTTAGACAATCGGATTAATACGGCTTATCGTCTATACCCTAACAATTATATTGCCTATGACCTACGTTACGGTACAACAAAGTATAAGGATTGTTACACGGAGGAGGAGAAGAAAGCCTTTATGGACAATCTTCAGCAATTAGAGAAATATGATACATGTGATATAGAGAAACTAAAGGATATCTTTTTAGGGATTTATTCGAATCCAGTAATTAATAAATAGGATGACGGAACCAATTCTGCGTTTGTATGATTATATGAAGGCACACAAGCTGGTCGCTGTACTTTCATTTATGATAGTTACTCTATTACTGGTTGTCTCAGTACTCCGACTCGGTTATAAGGAGGATATTGCAGACTTTCTGCCTGTTGACAGTAACCATCATAATGCCTTAAAGGTTTATCAGGATATATCAGGAGCAAATAAGATTTTTGCTATTTTCCAGTATCGGGATACCACTAAAACCAATCCCGACGCTATGGTGGGTTGTATAGAATCCTTCGTTGATGAGGTGCAGCGTGCTGATACAGCAAAGAAAATACCGTATATAATGTCGCAGATCGACCTTGAAAAGATGTCGAAGGTGACGAGCTTTGTGTATCAGAATATCCCTTATTTCCTGACAGAGAAGGACTATATCCGGATGGAGAAGGCGCTTCAGCAACCTGACTATGTAGCAAAGCAATTGCAAAATGACAAGCAATTACTGATGTTCCCTGCTGGCGATATCCTCTCTGAGAATATACAACGCGACCCACTCAACCTTTTTACACCCGTCGTTCAGCTATTACAACGGACGGATACAGATTTGAAGTATGAATTGTATGCGGGGCATATCTTCTCTCCTGATATGCAGAAAGCTATCGTGATGATAGACTCTCCGTATGGTGCAAGTGAGACGGAGAACAACACAAAGCTGATAGAACTCCTACAGACGTGTGGTAGTAAGGCTGTTGCAAACAGTAAGAATATAGATGTTCATATTATCGGTGGACCAGTCATCGCCGTCGGTAACGCATCGCAGATAAAATCAGACAGCATCCTTTCGGTCATCATTGCTGTGGTACTTATTATGGCTTTGTTGCTTTTCACCTTACGGAGTGTCCGCAATATATTGCTGATTATCCTCTCCATAGGGTGGGGCTGGCTCTTTGCTATGGGTGGATTAGCTTTGTTCCATAATAGTGTTTCAATCATTGTCATTGGTATAAGCTCGGTAATCTTGGGTATTGCCGTGAACTATCCACTACATTTCATAGCCCATTTGTCGCATACTCCTAAGAGGAAGAAAGCTTTGCGAGAGATTGTCGCACCCCTCTTGGTGGGTAATGTGACGACGGTTGGTGCTTTTTTATCCCTTGTCCCGCTGCAATCTGTTGCTTTGCGCGACCTTGGCTTGTTTAGTTCTTTCTTGCTGATAGGAACCATTCTCTTCGTATTGGTTTATCTTCCACATATCACGAAGGAAACAAAGGAGGTGAAGCATACCTTCTTGGATAAGGTGAGTGATATCTCTTTGGAAAACAAGCCCGTGTTTGTAGGGGTTGTAATAGTGCTGACGATAGTCTTTGGATACTTCAGTTTCCAAACAAAGTTCGATGCCAATATGTCGAATATCAATTATATGACGGATGATCAGAAGGCTGATATGGCATATTTCCAGAAGATGATGACGGAGAACGGAGATTACCAAAAGGTATATACTGTTACAACTGATTCAACGATGGATGGTGCGTTGGACAAGAGTCAGCGCATACAGCCAATGTTGGACAGGTTAGTGAAGGAGAAGTTGGTACATGATTACAGTTCCTGCAGTCAGTTCCTCGTGTCTACCTCCGAGCAGAAGCACAGGCTAAGACGATGGAATAACTTTGTAAGGAAAAACAGGGAGAAACTCACGACAATACTTCGCTCAGCTATGCAGAGGGAAGGTTTTGCTGCTGACAGCTTTGATGAGTATTATGACTTGTTAGGCAGAAACTATCAACCGCAGCCTGCCTCTTATTTCAATGACCTGATACGCTCGCTCTTTGCAGGTAACATCAGCGTCGATAGTGTGGGCAAGCAATATAATGTAGTCAACATCCTTTCGGTCAATAACAAGAATATCCAGAAGGTAAAAGAATCCCTTTCAGAGAAGGACGGTTTCAGCTTTGATATCCAGAGTATGAACAGTGCTATCGCCAACCACCTGTCTAACGACTTCAATTACATAGGATTGGCATGTGGATTGATCGTTTTCTTTTTCCTTTGGCTGTCGTTTGGTAATCTTGAATTGGCCCTTCTCTCCTTTATTCCTATGGCAGTGAGTTGGATTTGGATATTGGGTATAATGGCCTTGTTTGGAATGGAGTTCAATATTGTCAACATCATTTTAGCAACGTTTATATTCGGACAAGGCGACGATTATACGATATTTATGACAGAAGGTTCGATGTATGAGTATGCTTATCGGCGTAGGATGCTCGCATCTTACAAGCATTCCATCATCATCTCAGCCTTGATAATGTTTATAGGTATCGGAACCTTAATCGTTGCTCGTCATCCGGCATTGCATTCTTTGGCTGAGGTGACAATAGCAGGAATGTTCTCTGTGGTGTTGATGGCCTATATCTTCCCTCCTTTGATCTTCAACTTCTTAGTGAAGTCGGGCGATAAATACAGGGTTCGTCCGCTGTCAATTAAGAACCTTGTTGTTATGGGGGGTTGTGCCATTGTATTCTTTATCCAACTGTTTACAGTCTATGTTTTAGGTTTTATCTTGTTAGAATTATTACCTTTCTCAGAGAGAAAACGAGCGTGGTTACGTCGTTATCAGCAGCGTTTGTTCTTGTTTGACTTACGTCATATACCATACGTGAAGTTCCGTATAGAAGGTTTGACAGAGAACACGCTGGCATCTTCTTCAATCATTGTCAGCAATCATCAGTCAATGTTGGATGCTGCCGTCTTTATGGCGATGAGTCCAAAGACCATCCTCATATCAAATGAGAAGGTGAGTTATAACCCTGTTATCCGGCACATCTACAAATGGAATGGTTTCATAACCTTAGCTGGTAAGGACTCGATTGACGATGAACTGATGAAGAAGTACATAGAACGAGGCTACAGCTTTGTCATCTTCCCAGAGGGAAAACGTAATGACAATTCTTCTATCTGTCGCTTCCACAAGGGTGCCTTCCTGTTGGCTGAACGTTATCAGTTAGACATCCTCCCTGTTATCATTCACGGGCTTAACGTGGTTCTTCCAAGGAATAGCTTTCAGGTGTTCCCTGGGAACATTACGATAAAAGTATATATGCGCATTAGTGTAGAGGGACGACAGTCCTATAACGAGCTTACTTCTCTGGTCTACGACTTCTATAAACGCGAGTATAAGGCGTTGACAAGGGAGCTTGAGACGGCAGCTTATTATGTTCCTCTTGTCAAGGATCGCTACCGTTATAAGGGGGTTGATAGCTATCGTAACGTATGTAAGAACTTGAAACACAATGATAACTACGCGAAGTGGATAGATACAGAAGATGTTCACCCTGTTGTTATCGTCAAAAACAGTGGCTACGGTGAGTTCGCCTTACTCTATGCCTTAGTACATAGAAGCACTCAAGTGTTCGTGTTTGAACAGGATGAGAACATAGCGTCTATGCTGACTTATTGTGCGAAGGATATAGTTGATAACTTGGAAGTAATCGATAATATGGATATTGATAAAGAAAAATACCCTGATGCGAAGGTCTTTTCTTTATAATAAGGAATGCGAGTATGAAGAAATATATAGAATCTATCATCATGAGCTGTCTCCTTTCCACGGTGGCAACAGCGCAGCAGACGACAAATAGGACAATGCCTGTTCTGGAGAATCATAATACAGCTTTTTCCGTTATGTCAACAAGAAGTCGGGTATAGTGGATTTCAAAGCTATCCAACTTAGGCTGTAAGTACACCTATAATGTGACTTCTGGAGGACATAGCTGGGTGAACAGGCGCAGGTTTCTATTGGACTTTCTCCCACGTTTATTCAAATAAAAACAACAACAAGATAATATGAAAGAAGATATTCGTAAGAAATTAGAAGAAGTACTACCAATTGTCGATTTAGATTCCGACTTTCTCTTTCAGGAGCTTGACTCTCTTGGGATAACAACTATCCTGATGGTTCTCTCCGATATGTATGGCATCGAACTGAATCGCTCTGATGTGACACCAAAGAACTTCAAGACGCTCGACAGCTTGGTTGAATTAGTTAAGCAGAAACTTAATAAGGATGGTGATTGAAGATAAGTTGCGTGAGAATGCTGCTTTGTATCCTGACAAGGTGGCTCTTGTCTGTGGAGAGAAAAGTCTGACCTATCGGCAACTGTATCAGGCGATAAAGGATAAGGCGGACTCTATGGGGGACATAAGAGGGTGCCTGATTCCTATTGTTGCATATCCCACCGTCGACTTCTTCATTACTTACTTTGCGCTTCACTTGACCGGTGCGGTGGCAGTTCCTTTGCATAAAGACATTCCGGCTAAGAAATTAAACGATTATGCAGAAACTTTAGAACAGGGGATAGTACCTGAAGAAGTGGCTGACATCCTGTTTACTACGGGTACAACGGGGAATGCCAAGGCTGTTATGATAAGTCACCAAACCATCATGGCCAATGCGGAGAACCTTGTTTTGTCGCAAGGGTTCAGTCACGATGTAACGTTTATTATTAATGGTCCTCTCAATCATATCGGTAGTCTTTCGAAAGTTTACCCTACTATCTACGTGGGCGGAACGATACACGTCATCGATGGAATGAAAGACATAAAGGCTTTCTTTACTGCGATTGATGATGCGCCGAATAAGGTCGCAACCTTTCTTGTTCCTGCTGCCATTCGAATACTCATTACCCTATGGAAGAAAGAGCTGATAGCCGTAGCTGATAAGATTGACTTCGTTGAGACTGGCGCAGCACCTTTGGCGGCCACAGATATGAAGCTGTTCTGTGAGCTGTTACCTCATAGTCGACTTTATAACACGTATGCTTCTACAGAGACAGGTATCATCTCTACCTATGATTATAACGACGGTGCGAGTCTTGCTGGCTGTGTGGGACACAAGATGAAGCATTCCTCGTTTTTTATAACTGCTGATGGCTATGTGGCTTGTAAGGGAAAGACGTTGATGACAGGCTACTGGAATGATGAAGAAGCTACGAGAAACGTTCTGAAAGACGGAGTGATAAGGACGGCAGACTTAGGACGGATTGATGAAAAAGGTCGACTTCGTTTGTTAGGGAGGGGAGATGACACTATAAATGTAGGGGGGTATAAGGTCGCTCCATCCGAAGTAGAGGAGGTTGCATTGGCTTTTCCAACAGTGAAAGATTGCATCTGCATTTCAGCAAACCATCCTGTAGTGGGTACCGTATTGAAGTTATTAGTTGTGCCACATAATGGTTATGATAAAAAGAAGTTGATACTTTTCTTAAAAGATAGGCTTGAAACTTATAAGATTCCTGTGCTTTATGGTGAGGTTGAGGTCATACAGCGCACCTTTAACGGTAAGATTGATCGTAAGTTCTATGCTGTCTAAGCTGAAAAGAATGCATTGTAGATTCCCTAAAAAATAAAAAGCGAAGAGGAACTTCACTCACGTGAAATTCCTCTCCTTCATTTAAATAACTCTCTTTGTTACATCTCTAATTTGGTCTGAATGCAGTTTTACTCAAAGGTTTGCTAACTGCTAAACAATCTTTATTACCTTAATTCGTCTAATCTATTTATCTTTTAAAACCTTAGTGCTTAGTATTTAAACCTGATTGAATCAACGTCTATTTATTATATCTTAATGTCGTTATCTATGTCCACCAAATGAGCTACTTCCGTTAGAAACGCTTCCACCACCTGAACGGCTTCCGCCAAATGTTGCGCCACCACCACCGAAGCTGTTGCTTGGTTCACCGAATGAGCGACTTGGCTCATAGCTTCTTGTTGCGCTACCATAGTTCCTACTTCCACCGAAGTTACCACCATAGTTAGGTTGAGTAACCGTTGTTCGTGTTGAACTCTCTCGTGGAGCGTAGTACTGATAATTACGTGGTCCATCAAAGTTTCCGCGTTGCTGATTGCCGAAGCTGCGTGGGCGGTCGTTCTGATAGGTAGGACCATTGTTATAATAGTAGTTTCCTCCTCTGTTGTAATCGCCACGTATGTAGCTATCTCTCATACCATATCGGCTGTTATAATCTCCGCCGTAGAAGATTTCTCTTCCGTTATACCAACTTCTTCCGCCATTCATTCGCCAGCTGTGGGCTCCGTTGTAAACGTTGTAGAACGATGGTCGTCCGAAGTAATAATAGTCGCGGCGTGGATAGCGGGCATAAATGCCAAATCTCCAGTAGCCTGCGTCCCATCTCAGTGGGCGGTAGAAATATGCTGCATCAACGTATGCACGATATTGCCAATCATATAGAATATAGCTCAAATCTGCGTTTCGATGTGACCAATATATTCCATAGAGGTCGTCTACCGTATTGACATTCATGAGGTAATCCAAGTTGATTTCATAGGCTGCCTCATATTGTGCCTCCGTCAGATTCAGCTCGTAAGCCATCTTATCTGTTAGAAAGAGTGCTTGTACTCGAGCTTGCTCATAACTCATTGCGCTTGTTGATGCGCCGATAACTATGAGCGATGCGATGAGGGTTAGTACTATCCTTCTCATAATCGTTATCTTTTTTATGTTCATATTCAAGTTTCGGACTACTTCGAAAAGCATTTCCTAACTTTTATGATGCAAAGGAACGAAGAAAAAAAGAGATGTGAAAAGGATTTCCCCTATACAGTGGGGGATTTTCCCTAAACATGTGTTTGACACGATATAAAGACCTAAAATCTCACCTTATTTATATAGTTTAGTTTTAGTTTTAAGTTGCTGTCACTTTTAACAATTCGTGTAATCGTATGAAAATTAAATGATTACATACTGAAAGAAGATGACAGGAATGACAGGAAAATTAGTTTCGATGAATTCTTTTAATTCTCATTTAATTTTAAATCGGTCATTAGTACCTAATACGTTTAGGTGCTAATGACCGATTTTAATTTAGCTGAGTCAATTTTATCCTTGCAAACGATGCAAGCGAGATATGATAAGTTTATTATATTCCTTCTTTATATCTTCGTCAAGAAAAGAACTCTCTATGAGCGACTTCCATTTTGGAAGGGTTTTTTCAAAGCCTTTTACGAGATGCAAGACAATCTTGTTATCTAAGCCTATTGTCTTTGCTGTGTTTAGGAAGTCATCAAGACACAGTTTTGATTTTCTTCCAGAGAGTGTCATCGCCAACTCTTCTTTGTCTTTAGGATTTGCTATCGTAGTGTTGAGAAGGTCATAAGCTGGAGCCAATTGATAATCTTTTGAAGGACGATAAAGAGAAAAGTTCTTCAGATGCATGTCGTTGTTACCAGTGATAAAGCAGAAAAGCAATAATTGCATGTAGTTGGTTAAGTCAAGTTTGGGTGTACTACTATATTGTGTTATTGTTTTTGCTATCTGCTCGTACGACCCTTTATACTTATATTCTGTAGGGTGTAACGTTAACTGACACATATCCTCCATATCTATTTTCTCACCATTCTTGGTACGATCAATACGCTTGGTGAGATACCCCAACTTCCCATCAGACAAACGAATCAAGCTATGTGGTACGACTTTTATCTTTGCAGCTTCTGCAAGGTGCATTGTTAAGTCCTCATTTTCGGGCAACTGTGAGTAAGCCTCTGTCTGTGGCTTAAAGATGTAATCCCCCCAAAGTCCGACAATGGTTAATCGGTTACAACCGTCGTGTTTACTGAGGTTTAGAGACAATTTAGGCTGAACTCCTGTCAGTGATGTCTGGGCGCGGATTACTTGTTCGGCTAATTCTTCGAGGTCTTTATGTTTATATTCCAATAAGGGAACATCTTTTGTACCAAAGAATTTGCGAGCACAATGAGGATGAAAGTCTTTCTGACCCTCTTCCAATTTTTGATAGCAATACAGACATTTACACATTACACATCACCTCCTAATTCTTTCCGTGGGATAATACTGACAGCGCCTATACACTCCTTGCAGCATAATAGTAATAACGACATACGGTCAAGAACGCTGATGTTGGTATTGCGAAGTGCCACATCAAGCAACCATCCTTCGGGTATTAGCCCATCAAAAAATGGGAATAACACAGGACTTACAAACGGTTCCGTCTGTAATGGGAATGTCAAACTTATAGGTTGGGCATCTTCCTGTACAAGATACTTCTCGTCATAACAGAATCGGTATTCGCCACCATCTTCTGTCAGAATACCAGCGAGAATTCTCTTTCGATATATTTCTGCTTGTCTCATTGTTTCTTGGCAGGCGTAAGTTCGTAGTTGAACAAGTCAAGGAGTTGATTTACTTTATCCATTTTTAGCGTTTGCTTTCCTTGCTCCAGATTGCGAACAAAGCATAAACCTACTCCAGACTTCATCGCGAGGTCTTCTTGCGTGAGACCATATTCCTTACGCAAAGCCTTTACAACCATCGATAGTTTTGTTCTTTCCATATAAATTATATTACTTCGGATGTAAAGTTACAAGTTTTTCTTTAAATTATATCATATCTAATATAAAAATATGATTTATTAATGATTTTATATGCGTTCGAATATAAAATAAGGCGTAAGACATTGTGAATACTGACTCAATAAATAGCTAATCAGACGATGAGGAAGGTATAATGGATGGTTTCATTTTGCTTGGTAATGTTTGGGGATGTAACCTTTATTGTCCGAATTTTTCACATACCTATTTTATAAAGACCACCAAACAGCTTACTAATATTAGGTCGAATGATAGGTCCGTTTCTAATCAGGGATGTATGAGCCGATTAGTTCAAAACATAAAATAATTGAAAAATGTAAACGATTAGATTTTAGGTAATATCATATAGCTGTTAGAAGGCAAGTTCTTTCTGGCAGCTATATTTTTATCGAATAGTTTTGATGTAAGAGACTTATGGTAAAAATGTGACCTATACGCCAAAAATGTAGCAGAAGATAAGAAGTCTAAGTTAATATTTTATAAATATAATTTTTATTATCTAAATCGGGGGGGGTAAACTTGTTTATCTAAAAATGTATAAATACCTTTGCACTGCTTAACGGATGACATCTATCAATGAATAATGTGATTTACAGAGATGCCGCATGTAGATTAGAGAGGATATAATCATATAAAAAAAAAGATATGCAAAGAAAAAATTATGTAAAAAAGGAATACTGTTGCCCCGAGCTTTCAGTTATTCCTGTATCGGCAGAACCAATCATGGGGACAAACTCACCCTTTGAGTCTGATCACGAAAAGGCAGATGATGACAACACTAACAGGTTTGATGTTGAACCAGATTAACCCAAAATAATTATCAATAAGAATTATGAAGATTAACAAGTTCACAAGTTTGTTTGCTACATGCTTGCTTATGGGGCTGACGGCTTGTTCTAATGACAATGTAAGTGACGCGGATTATAGCAATAGTGCTAAGGATAAGGATTTAACAGGTAAGACTTCTTTCTCTATTACTTCGGAGGCTAAGACACGTACCTCAGGCGTTTATAATTCAGGGGTAGATTTCTACTGGACTCCAAACGACAATATTTGGGTAAAAAGTGGCACTACAACATCTCCTACACTAACAGCAAGTAGTTCCAACAATATTACATCAACAACAGCTTCTGCAAAGTTCTATTTCGACGGAACTTATACGGCAGCGAGCTATCCTGTTAGATACACAGGGAACGAAAGCACTTCAGGTAACACTGTTACAATAGCAACAAGTCAGAATCAGGACGTAGCCAACAATGCGACTCAGTTAGGAACTGTTGGAGACTGCGGTGTCGGTACTGCAACACGCCAAACAGATGGATCCTATAAGTTTACTCTCAGTCATAAGGCTTCGTACATAACATTTATGCCATACTACTCAAAAGAGGCGTTGGCTGCTTCTGCTGTAGTAACACAAATCAATGTTACAGTGGCTAACGGTGAAAGCCTTGCTGGAACGTTCAATTTTAGCGACAGCGGTTTAGGAGCTGTAAATAGTTCTTCTTCTTCTAACAGCGTAACCTTGACTTTGAACGGAACAAGTTCAACAACTGGTTTCCCTATTCCTACTACCGCTACAGCATCTAAGAATGCAGCCATAATGGTTGTAGCTCCAGGAACTTACTCAACCTTTAAGGTTACTTATACTCTATATGATTCCGTAACTCGTACAAATAGCACTATTTCATATACATATAGTGGTATAAAATGTATTGCTGGAAAGAATCAGATAATCAAGACTGACCTTGGCATGGCGACATATACTTCTCGCAAGACCAATTATTACATGTGGGATGCAAAGAGCAATTATTGGAATGGGTATGAGAGCAGTCAGCCTTTACTCAATAACGATGAAAATACAAACTATGCAACATCATCAGCGGACTCAAGATGGTACAATACTGCATTCAAGTTTAAAGTCCTGGAAAAGGCTATAAACTCATGCAAGGATCAGCCGACTTTCGAAGCACTTACATGGTATATTGGTGGAGGATCTCCACAGTTGGATAACAAAACTTTATGGGTATTTGCAAACCATCTTTATGTAGGAGGCATCTGGCTAAAGAAACAGAGCGAAATTTCACATTTTAGTTCTACGGAAAGCTATACAGGTAAAGCTGCGTGGGATTCAGGTGCAGATATTCCATTTACTGTAGCAATCTCTGGCAAACCAGAATCATCAGTAAGAAGTGATTATTTCTATCTTCCAGCACTTGGACAATATGTTGATGGGAAATTAACCGGTTTAGGAGAAAAAGGCTATTACTGGGCAAGTACACCAAATCCAGTTAACAGTGGTCCCAGAAGTGCAGGTTATGGTAATATCATATCAGCCAACTGTCTTCGCTTTGGGATAAATGCGCAATCAGATAATGTCTATGTACGTAATTACTATGAACGTTATGTAGGCATGCAGGTACAGGCATTTGAATAGGTTCCCACAATAATGTAAGTAAAAGAGAGGCTGGAAACAATACCAAGCCTCTCTTTTTTCATCTGGAACCTTTACTGAATAAGAATGTAGAGAACACATTTATAAAGAGAGTATAATATAAAAATAGTTCTCATTGTGGCTCTCCCGTTAAATACGTAGATTGGAAAAAGAACAAAGGCTTATACACTTGTAAGGTATGACTGTCCAAAATCGGACGGTCTCACATAAAGGGATAAAGCACAAGATAAGAATGCAGAAAAGGCAAATATTTACCATGTCCTTCCGTCTTCTACAAACAACTTATTCCCATATCACTCAACGTTTGTAAACTATTTTCACACAACTCAAAACCAATACATGGTCTTTTAGCTTTGAAAAGATGCCCAATTGACTTGCAATAGATGCCCTTTTGAAATCTAACTAACGCCCTTTTGAAACCTTACTGAGCACCTTTTGATTTCTCTTTTTGCAACTGCTTGATAATAAGCAGCTTACAAAGGCGGTAAAACAACCCACGTTTAAGTTATTTTCTTATCT
>ENA-OWLE01000160-OWLE01000160.1-metagenome-genome-assembly--contig:-NODE-160-length-13193-cov-5.101081_pt1 | contig 13193 bp, 9 predicted proteins | sample MGYA00245345_ERZ651094 | MGnify/ENA primary metagenome ERZ651094 (study PRJEB26857, sample SAMEA4031770) | metagenome | biome: human; feature: oral; material: saliva | place: Philippines | collected 2014 | study... | reverse complement strand
ACGTAAAGCTCAAGAGCAGGCTATATACGCCAGAGATCATATCGGTGAGGTAGATAAATTAGGCAATGTGTTAGCTTATGATATTTCAGGCATAAGAAAATCGACTGGGCGCGGACTCGATGGTTCCGCTATTAGCGCAGATGCGCTTGACCAGTCGATTGACAACTCTAGTATACCAAACAATCCTCAAAATATCAATGATTAACAGACCAAGAGCGTATTATAAATGTTATAATGACAGTAAATCATTTAACCTTGCAGGAGAAGACGGATGGAAAAAACAAAGAAGGATCGCAATAATGCTAATATCTATAGCGTTATTAATAAGTACTACAGAAAAAAATCCCAAAGAGAAGCTGCATATGCCGTCTGGAAGGCTGGTATGCTCGGTAAGTGGCTAACCATAGTATTCTCTGTAGTAGGTATCTTTAGGGGTGTTTTGGGTCTTTTGTATGGAGACCAGGAAGGCTTTGGATATATTGTTGTTGTTCCTATTCTTTCCGTCGTAATATTATACCTTCCCTCTATGGGTATGAGAAGGCTAGGGAGTAACGCAAAGGTATCTGCGTGGATTAGTGTTGTGTTAGGGGTGCTCATTAGTCCGTCTCTTGTTGGTATCTGGTACTTGACTCGATGCGTGAAAGCTTTAAAGCGAATCAATGATTATAAGCCGATGGAGCTAAATCACTTGAGTTACGAGCAGATGATTTCTGTAAAAAAGATTGATGCCAATGAGAAGAAAACGGTTACTGCTCTAGCTGGTTTGTTGGCGCTCGCGCTGGTTGTTATGCTCGGGAATGTTTCCTATAGTTATATCCAAAGCAGGGAGTCGGAGTACAGCTCATCGACTTTTAATACTGTATATGGGGACGATCAATTTAGTGTAAAACTATCTGAAAACGCCAGGAAAGACAAAGACATACAGGGTGAAAATGGCGTAACGATATCAGGGTCAATCTATTCTGATATATTGGCGAATAATAAAGCTATGGTTAAGGTTGGTTGTATCGCTTATACGCAGGATGGCAGTGAGTTATCGATAGCAAAAAGAGAAACAATAGACAATGTTTTTAACGGTGAGATAAAAGAACTAAGAGATCAAAGTTATACGGTTACTGAAACCTCACGAAAGTACGATGATGCTACTGGAGGTTTGATTTCGGGATCTCTAGAGGCGTCTCTAGAGAAAGACGGCAGCCAAAATATACTTCGATACTATATTGGCACAAGACGAAACCAGATATGTATGATCTATGTAATTGCGCCAGGAAACTTAGTTGATCAAATATATGGTGACGTCATGGGAACATTTACAATAAAATAAATAGACTTTAACAAACTACCCCTGTTGTGATACAATGCAAGCATGAAAAAAGCCGTAATCATCACTGCTATTCTGGCGCTTGTAGTGGGTGGTGGTGTGCTATGGAAAATTAGAGAAAACCGCTTAGCTGCTAAAGCAGCTTACCTGGAAGCTAAAGCAACTGAAGGGCAAGCATACAATAAAGGATTTACACCTTCTAAATATGACGTTGGTCCACCAGATGCGCAGGAAATTCTGGAACTGGTGAATCAGGAACGAGAAAGGGTTGGCGTTAAGCCATTAGTAATGGATACCCGCATGAACGCCAGCGCTCAAGAAAAGGCAGATGATATGATGAACCGTAATTATCGAGATCATATATCACCCGAAGGAGTACATGGCTATGAATTAGTGTTTAAGTATGCAGTTAATGAATGTAAATATGCAAGTGAAAATATTTCCTGGGGAACAGGCGGTAAAGCGGGGACATCCAAGGAAGTATTTAACGCGTGGATGAATTCAGAACCACACCGTAAAGCCCTGCAAGATCCTAAATACACCAAAACTGGTGTAGGTGTAAATAAAGATATTGCCGTCCAGCACTTCTGTGAGCTTAACCAGTAGTTAGTATATAGCGCAAACCCCAAATCTCCTTTTGTCTCGAAAGGAGATTTTTCTTATGAACGACAACGCGTCATACCGTCAATACTTGCAGTACCATGCTCTTAATAACCCTGGGGCAGCCAGGCGTGCCGAAGCGCAAGCCCTTCTTAACCAAGTAGGTGATGACGGCAAACTTAATGGTAATTTCTTAATGGGTCAAAAAAACAGGCCTACCGCCTGAATCTTTTGCAGAAACATTTTAGCTAATGCTTTATTTTAACCTGTAGTGTTATATTGAAGTACCGAAACGGTACAGTAGAAGTATATACAACTAAAGCAATATTGTAAACCCCAAAAGTAAACGATATACTGAAAATAATTAAACAAGGATATTATAATGAAACAATCATATTCTATAGGTCTAGACATCGGCACAGGTAGCGTAGGATGGGCAGTCATCAACGAAGATTTCAGTCTGCGTAGACATAAACATCAGAACATGTGGGGAGTAAATTTATTTAGTGAAGCCCAAAAGGCTGAGTTAAGACGCTCATTCCGCTCATCACGCAGGAGGCTCGCCAGAAGAAAGCGACGTATTACATTATTACAACAAATATTCAATAATGAAATCTGCAACGTCGATCCCAATTTCTATCTACGTCTGACAGAATCCATGCTCTATATAGATGACAAAAGCTCGTCCTTAGACCTTGACGCCAACATATTATTCTCGGATCACACATTTACAGATAAGACGTATAGGGAAAAATATCCGACAATTTACCACTTACGCAGCGAACTATTTCACAACCCAGAAAAACAAGATATTCGCTTAATTTATTTGGCATTACATCACATTATTAAATATCGTGGTAATTTCTTGATCGAAGGAGGAGTAGACGGCGTAATTTCGTCATTCGATAGCCAAAACTTGCAAAAATTTATGGAGTTTATTGGAGCTGGAGATAAAGAAGCTAAGCAGATTAAGTCCATCTTGCTGAATCAATCTCAAACGCGAAGTGCTCGAAAATCAAATATAATTCAGCTGCTACAACCTTCTGCTGATAATAAAAGCATTATAAGCGAAGCTGTCGGTGCGGCAATTGGACTAAAATGGAATGCAGAGAAATTATTTGACGACAAATCCCTTGAAATAAAAGGAGAGTTCTCTGATAAGAATTACGAAGATCAGCGAGACGACATAGCCGCAGCAATCGGCGACGATCGATACGAGTTGATAGAAACCTTAGAATCGGTCTATCAATGGACAATTTTCAGTCAGTTTATCAGAAAAGACAGCTGCCTGTCTGATATCATGGTCGAAAAGTATGACGCTTACCGCCAGGATTTATCAGACCTCAAAGGACTATTCCGAGATTTTCTCTCTAAAAAAGAATATAAATCATTTTTTCACGGAGATGCTTCAAAATTTGATTTATATAACAAGCATAAAATCGATGCAGACGATCTATATAAATCAATTAAAAAGCACTTAGGCGAATCAGCTAAAGATGATGCGCGATATCAAAGATTTGAAAAACGAGCAGAATTGGGTGAATTTTTATCCAGACAACGAATACGCGACAATGGCGCCATACCACATCAAATTCATCAATACGAGCTTGAGAAAATTATCGATAATCAAGCAGCTCATTATCCATTCTTGGCACAAAATCGTGATAAGATTATTAGCATTTTCACATTTAAATTGCCGTATTACATCGGACCATTAAAAACGGGTGGCGATTTTGCCTGGTCAATCAAAAAGAAAGACGGCGTAATTTATCCGTGGAATTTCAATGAAATCATAGACGACGAAGCTTCAGCTGAAAAATTTATCGAGAGAATGCGCAACAAGTGTACATATTTACCAGATAAAGATGTACTTCCCAAAAATTCATTACTTTATCAAGAATATGAGTGCCGAAATGAACTAAAAAATGTAACAGTTAACGGAAAAAGGTTAAGCCCAGATGTCCAAAATCGCATAATTGACGAGCTATTCACGAAAGAATATTCCGTTAACTATAAAAAGCTTGCAAAATACCTTTACGATAATCAAATATACGACACTAGTTCGCTAGTTATTTCCGGAACAGCCGACGATAAATCTTTCGTGTCGTCACGAAAATCGTACATAGACTTTACTAATAAAATTGGGATTGAAATTACGCCAGAAAACAAAGCAGCAATTGAGAAAGTAATAAAATGGATAACCCTGTTCGAAGACAAGAAAATCCTGTCAAAAAAACTACAAAAATATAGTGATATTTTTAGCAAAGACCAGATCGATAGTATTTTGAAGCTAAAATATACAGGCTGGGGAAGATTATCCGGAGAGCTACTTGACGGAATTACAGCACACACTCGTTATGGGAAAATGACAGTTATTGAGATAATGCGTCAATGCTCTGACAATTTTATGCAAATTATCCAAAGTGACCGATATGAATTCAAAAAAATCATAGAAGATACTCTTTTGAAAGATGCTAACCCAGAAATCACTTATGATGATATTAAAAATCTCGCAGCCTCGCCGGGAATTAAGCGCGCCCTCTGGCGAAGCATTCGGATTATAGATGAGATTGTCGATACAATCGGCTATGGTCCAAAATTGATTAGCATTGAAATGGCGCGAAGTGAAGAGGATAAAGTCAGAACAAAAAATCGATATTCTCAACTAGAAAAAATGTATAAAGAATTATACGGAAAAGAATATAATAAATCCGATATAAAGCCTCAACTGGAAAATTATAAAGATTGCCTTGATAAGAAAAAATATTACCTGTATTTCTTACAAAATGGCAAATCCGCATACTCAGGTAAAAAACTAGACATTGAAAACGGACTTAAAGATTGCGAAATCGATCATATTTTACCACGTTCATTGACAAAGGACGATTCTCTAGATAACACAGTCTTGGTATTGCGAGAAGAAAACCAACTAAAGCTTGACGATTACCCAATATCACCCGATGTTCAAAAAAAGATGTTACCAATCTGGATGTCCTTAAAAAACGCCAAGTTTATGTCACAGCTCAAGTTTCAGCGATTAACTAGCCAGAAGCAGCTATCAGACGACCAGATCTATGGTTTCATTAATCGCCAATTAGTTGAGACACGACAAATCACCAAGCACCTGGCTAGAATGCTAACCGAAAAATACAAAAACTCATCAACAGAGGTGTTTACTATTCGCGCTGGCATGAGTTCCGAATATCGCCGCATCCACGATTTACCAAAATGCCGCGAAGTAAATGACCTCCACCACGCAAAAGATGCCTACTTAGCGGCAACTCTAGCCCAATATGTAAAAGTTCGCTACCCGAAACTTGACAAAGAGTTTATCTACGGAGAATATAAGAAATTTAAATCCGACAAAAAGAAAAATAACAGAGAATACGGCAGCTTTATTTTATCGTCAATGAAATATGATTTTACTAACACAAATACTGGTGAAATTGTCTGGCAAGGTAAATCATCCTGCGAAATCATTGATAAAACGATGAAATACAATGACTGTTTGATTACGAAAAAAACCGAGGTTGGTGATAGTCAATTCTATGATCAAACCGTCTACGGTAAAAACTCGGGCAAGAAGATGATAGCAAGAAAAGCTCACCTACCAGTCAACAGGTACGGTGGATATTCTGGCAAAAAAGCAGCTTACTTTGCGGTGATCAATTATTTAAAGCCTTCAGGCAAAAAAGAATCTCCCGCAACTGAGATAATCAGCATTCCGGCACAAATATACGCCCTAGAGAAGACTCACCCAGGATCGATAGATAAATATATCCAAGATAATTATAAAGATGCCGTAGTGCTTCTATCAAAAGTACCAATCAACCAAAAAATTGAGTATGACGGCAACGAGCAATTTATAGTTGGCGGTAGTGAAGTTACTAACGCCAAACAATTAAAACTTCCTTACGATATCGAATATGCCATTGCAATAGCACTAAAGCGCGGAGTTCCACGCGTTACAATTTCAGAAGAACAAGCCGACGAAAATGATAAATTACGTGACAAGCGCAATAGACAAATTGAAAAGAGAAATAAGGTTATTGATGGAATAAATCGCTTTTGGAAAGTTTATTCTGATAAGCTCGCTAATCAATATCAACAATTCGGAGAGGCGGGGAACAATGCTCGCAATGCGGCGCCGGAATATGACAAATTATCAATAGACGATAAAATAGAGGTTATTAAACTAGTTCTGGTGGCTACGAGCGCTGGATCTGGTCGCGTAGACATGAAAGGTAGCGAGAAGAATCCTAAATTTCCAGAGTTAGGTTTACCAAATTCATTTGGTCGTATGTCAGGAAAGACTATAAACCCCCTCAATGTTACCTTCGTCTACGAATCTATAACTGGTCTACACTGTCGAAAGATAGACGGAAAATCATTAGGACATAAGCGTTAAGATATGTCTTGGCGAACTGTAGTCGTCAAAAATCGCTGTAAATTAAGCTATAAAAATGATTATATGCTTATTACTAGCGACGGCAATGAAAAAACGCTTCATATAAGTGAAATTGGCACTTTAATAATTGAAAATACCGCTGTTAATCTGACGGCTTATCTACTGTGCGAATTATCCCGCTATAAAGTCAAAGTGATATTCTGCGATCATCAGCGCAATCCGTACGGAGAGATAATTCCTTATTACGGATCTCACAATGTAAGCAAACAGATGTCAAAACAAAGCCAGTGGTCGCAATCAACCAAAAACAGTTTATGGAAAACAATCGTTACTCAAAAGATAATTAAGCAAGCCCAGACGATCTATAGAGAAACTGGCAATAGTTCCGCTTGCGAAGCACTAATGAACTTCGCCGCGAACGTATCTCCCGGAGATCTCACCAACAGGGAAGCCCATGCAGCCAAGCTCTACTTCAAAGAATTGTTTGGTCCAAAATTTTCACGAGACAGCTCTAATGATATAAATGCGGCATTAAATTATGGCTACGCTATTCTTTTGTCTGCCTTCAATCGAGAGATTACAGCGGCTGGATATTCAACAACTATAGGCGTCAATCACTGTAATGAATACAACCCGTTCAATCTTACTTGCGACCTCATGGAGTCGTTCAGACCTATAGTCGACAGCGAAGTCTACAAATGCCGCAATTTTGCATTTGACGACTTCTTTAAGAGTAGACTGATTGAGATTCTTAACCATAAAGTTGTTATCCTCGGCAAAGAACAGTTCCTATCAAACGCTATCAGTATCTACGTGAAGCTATTTTTCAGGACAATGGAAACAGGGGACGACGAACTACCCGAATATGAATTAATATAACTATGAGAGTACGCTATATGAGAATGATTATATTCTTCGACTTACCAATGACCAATGCTAACGAGCGCAAAACATACACCACTTTTCGCAAAAGACTCACCCAAGAAGGGTTTGTCATGATGCAACAATCCGTCTACACTAAATTGGTACTCAATTCCACAAATGAAAAATCAACTCACGACAGAATCAAAAAAATAATACCAGAAAACGGCATAGTTCAATTATTGACCGTAACCGAAAACCAATTCGCATCAATGGAATATCTGGCTGGAAAATATGATGAATTATCAATTCAAAATACAGACAGGACAGTAATTTTATGAGAATTAAAGTTTCAGGATTCGACAATGTAGTATCGATACCAGAGAATGGGGGAATTGCGACGCTAGCCATTCACAACGATTTGTTTTTTAGAAAAATTATAGAAAATATACTTGACACATACACAAAAAGAGAAGAGAATAATCGCATTGTAATTTGTGATGATAACTGTAACCCGCTAGACATAACAAAAGACTCACTAATAATTACCGATATATATTCATATGATCTATCCAGCCGAACTATTACTGCGGCGTTATATAAAAACATTCAGAACAACAGCGATATAGATCAGACAAAAATAGAGCAAATAGAATCGAGCATATTTGATATCCTTGATAATATAAATATCGATTTCTCACAAAATTTGAGTTACCAATCAACCATTTCCATGAATGATATCTTAAAGATGGCGCACGTGGGGCTGGAGGTAAATTTAAGAAATAACTATATTGATAGACTTTATGGTATTATAGACTCAGCGCAACAATTATTATCAAAACAGCTAGTAGTTTTGGTCAATCAGCGCCAACTATTATCACATAGCGAGTTGCGGGCTCTTTTACAATACGTAGAAGATAATCATTTTTCAGTACTTTTTATTGAAAAAATCTGTAAAGACAAGTTAGACAGCGAAGGACTTTTGTCCATAGATGACGATTTTTATGATTTTAGTACTAATTCACGATAATACCAGGTAAGCGCTACCGCGTTTACCTCTGTAAAACCGCGCACATGAGGTTTTACAGTAGTGTTATATTGAATAGTACTGAAACACGATACTTATCAGAAAATTTTGCGCAACAGTTTTACAGTAGTGTTATATTGAATAGTACTGAAACGCATTATAGGCATAACGACAATCCACAACCGTTTTACAGTAGTGTTATATTGAATAGTACTGAAACTCGACATTGCTGTGAGGATTAATAAAAAGCGTTTTACAGTAGTGTTATATTGAATAGTACTGAAACAGCTGAAAGCGGATGCGATCCGAATGTGACGTTTTACAGTAGTGTTATATTGAATAGTACTGAAACTGATGTACTGGTTGCTGGCAATGGGCAGGTGTTTTACAGTAGTGTTATATTGAATAGTACTGAAACCTCGCCATATTTCGGCTAATTTTTCTTTAGGTTTTACAGTAGTGTTATATTGAATAGTACTGAAACCGAAAAGGCCAGCAGCGAGAGGCACGATATGTTTTACAGTAGTGTTATATTGAATAGTACTGAAACTGCAATCCAATTGCCGCAACAAATATTCAGGTTTTACAGTAGTGTTATATTGAATAGTACTGAAACTAGAGTACGCTTCTGTCGAAGGCGATGACGGTTTTACAGTAGTGTTATATTGAATAGTACTGAAACGCTTGGTGGTTATGGGATGCGCCGCACGCTGTTTTACAGTAGTGTTATATTGAATAGTACTGAAACCTAACTAGCGATTAAACTAACTCTCTCGAAGTTTTACAGTAGTGTTATATTGAATAGTACTGAAACGCAAGCTTTACGACTACTTGGTGGAAATGCGTTTTACAGTAGTGTTATATTGAATAGTACTGAAACTGATAGCTTCATTATCAACATATTTAACCTGTTTTACAGTAGTGTTATATTGAATAGTACTGAAACATTTATCTAAAGATCCGTCGAATCTAAGAGGTTTTACAGTAGTGTTATATTGAATAGTACTGAAACAATGAACCCAGAACGAAGAAACGCACGCGAGTTTTACAGTAGTGTTATATTGAATAGTACTGAAACCGAAAAGCTTGCTGAAAATATCAAGGGTGGGTTTTACAGTAGTGTTATATTGAATAGTACTGAAACGAGCCGAGTTTTAATCATCGGCTTTGCCTGGTTTTACAGTAGTGTTATATTATTATCTAAATTGTTAGGGAACTATAACGAAAGGCGATATTATTGATTTTTCAATGACGGTTGTAGTAATATGGCAATGTAAGACAGCAGCGCCCCCTTATGTTAGGGAGCGGGCTGTCTTATTCTATTTTGACTGATGTATTACCCTTAAACACCACCAGAACTATATAAATGTCTAAATTGTTAGGGAACTATAACTCAAGGCGATATTATTGATTTTTCAATGACGGCTGTAGTAATATGTCAACATAAGGTGTATGCGCCCCGGGTCTGGTCTCGGAAAGCGGTACGCCTTTTTATTGTATGTTTAAGCATATTGCGGAATCTAATAAATAGTGATAAACTGCAATCACATGGTTTGAGCATCCATGTATCCTACTTCCGCCTTCTGAAAATGGGGGCGGGTTTTATTTATGTTAGGCGACGCCATATGGTAAATTATCATTTTCAGGATAGATTTTACATAAAATGCATGCAAAATGATTACATTATGAGTGCAACTTTGCTATAATAGAAGCACTCAGGCGAGACACATTAACAATTAGAGGGTACGCCATATTATAATGAATCGCAAACCCGAAAAGATAATAAAAATATAAGCTTAACACCTCGCTTGGCGCTAAGGTCCTCTAAAAAGAAAGGAAAGGCTATGCCAATAGTAAATCGAATTGTCAAAAAGAATGGCAAGATTATCAAGTCTAAGGTTGAGATATCTACGCCAGTTTATAATGTACGAATTAAGCAAGAAGTGTATGAACGACTTGTGATGCTTGCCGCCGAAAACGGTCGTAGTGTAACTGGTGAGATAAACTGGAGGCTTGAACAATCTCTTAAAAAGTAGTATTATGGCTGGGCGATTGTTGTGATTTGCAGTCGTTGTTGTATAGGCACCTCAAAAACGAGGTGTCTTTTTTGATAAGGCACATTTACTGGCAATCAAAATAAGGCAGGGGCATACCCCTACTGCGATTTAAGGCGGGCGAATGGAACAGTGAAATAATTAAGCACAGAATCACCCAAGCTCTTTCGCAAAACTAGCAATTAAAGAACGATAGAACAAAATACGAACTAATTATTAGTTAATTTTTAAGCGCGTATAAAGCCAAATCGGCTGAGTATTTATATTGATAAATTTTGCGCGATACAAACATAAATTATAAATCCGAGCCAATGCAGATAAACCAATATACAACATAAAACTCGCCAAGCCAGTAAATAGGGCGGTTTATAAAACAATAAATGACAAGTAGGTTGATTTGGTGAAAATGAGATAAATTTATCGTGAAGAAAGACGATGGAATAGTCGTGTTTTAGATATAGTTTTAATGTCGCACAATGTATCTTTTACGCAATAATAAATGCCATACAAAGATGAATATACATATGTCTGTATATATCCGATAACACCTTATAAAACGAACTTTTTCCAGTAATTTGGCTAGGGGATTCTCTATTATATACAACTTCATAAAACATACTGTCTTTTATAAAAATATACACCAACAAAATACGAACTTAAAAAAATATTTTTAATTCCAACACTACACATACTGGAGTGCTACATTGATATTTTTACATCAATATAAACTCTGAGTATGTGCGCCGTAAGCTCGTTAAGTTTTCCACAACGCATTTTATATTATTTGACATTTTTATATTTTTATTGCCCTACTCCCCTAGCTTATCATTTTGCGATTATTTGACTTTTACATATTTTTATATTGTTATATATATTTTCTACGCTATACAGAAATAGAACAAAAAGAGAACTTACTCTATCCAGAAGAGAAGTTGACCGCCCTACTTATAGAACGACCTCTGATCTACCCTGACGTCTATATACCCTGGCTTCGCGCCGTTATTGTCCAAATAATTCAAAGTAGCTACCACCTGTTTAACCTGAGCCTGAGCAGACCTATCCACCGTCATACGGATCTGGGTTTCCCTGCCCTCGACCTTAAACCAAACTTGGCGTACAGTATTAGCTGGCAGAATAACCTCTGAAACATTCATTTTGTGTTGCGAAAATTCAGACACGGCTTGACCAAGGAAGCTCAAGAATTGACGATTGATAACTTCTTGACCACCTCTAGTCGGTAGGCCACTTTCATCACGAACAGCAACCGTAGGCGCAGCAAAATAATTCTGCTCAAAAGTAACACCGCTATCATCAACAAAATAAATCTTATCTCCGGAAGACCACTGAGCCACTGGCTGTCTAAACGTCAACTTAACGGCTGATCGCGCTAAAAAATCTCCCTCCACGCGAATATTTTTTACCTCAGGAGCTTTCTGTAAAAAGAATTGCTTTAGGTCATTATTATTGAGGAAGAACCGAAACCTCTCCGCTGGATGAGCGCTGTAATACTCATTAAGAACGCCCACGTATTTATTAGCACTACTGGAACTCTTTGCGTCGGGAGTTTGAATTGAAATATTGATTGTCAATTGAAACAAAAGGAATATCACAACAAGCAGACTTACCGCAGTCGCAAGCATTTTCCGCATTACACGGCGGCGTTTCTTCACCAATTCATGAGTCTCGAGTCTTTCAGAAGTCTCCAAAGGAGAGGATGTTTGGCGACTATTAAGCGTCCTGTTCCGACGATATGATTGGGCGGGCAAATCCTCGTAATTCTCAGTTCGACGACGCGCCGCGATTTCTCGACGACTTAGATTCTCGTCCGATTTTTTCTTAGAGAAGGGGAATTTCACTTTCGCCTACCCTGCCTTCGCACTGTAGTAAGAATAATCTTCGCCATATCTTTAGCCGCGTTTGGCTTGGCAAATTTACCAAAGTTATCGCCCAGACCTTTAAGAATTTTCTTAGATTTTAATACGCCAATTATTTTTCGTGCCAAGATTTGGTTGTCCTTATCCAACTCGTCTTCGGAGACTATCAACGCCGCCAATGCGTCCTGGTAAACTTTAGCGTTTTTCAATTGATGCCCGCCTGTCAAATGGCCGTTAGGGATGATGATTGTTGGTTTATGTAGCGCCGCCAACTCCAGAAGAGTAGTCGCCCCTGCCCTGGTCACGACTATATCCGCCGCCGCCAAAACTTCCGCCATTCCGTTGTGAACAAACGCCTGCAATCGCCAGCCCTCCCGTTCGTCGGTTTGCTTGAGAATTTCTTCATATTGCTGATTTCCTGATATCAAAAATACCGAAGCCTCAGAAAGCAGGTTTTCCCTAATTGCTACAATCGCGGAATTAATTCGCCCAGCTCCGAGTCCACCGCCAGTAATAACAACTAGCGGTTTATTAACATCAAAGCCTAATTTTTCCTTCAATTCTTTCCTCTCAGCCTCAGAATATGGATGGAATTCTGGCGCAACTGGAATGCCAACATATGAAGCTTTTTCCGGTGGATAATTGTAATATTCAAGCGGCGCGCCCGTACCAATTGCCTTAGCGAAGGGGCTCAGTAAGCGATTTGTCAAACCTGGATGCGCGTCAGAATCATGCAAAACCAACGGAATTCTTAATAGCCGAGCTGCATAGCCAACCGGCAAACAAACATATCCGCCCTTAATGAAAATAACGTCTGGACGCCACTTCATAAGCTTAAATAAACTCTGAAAAAATCCAACCAACACCTTAAAACCGTCGCGCAAATTTGGGAATAAAATTGACGGATGTAGATGAAATGAGATGCTTTTTCCGTGATATCGACGTAATTTTCCAGCAATAATCAAATCAACCGGAATATTCTCATCAAACTTGGCAAAAATCCCGCGCGCGCTGGCGCCAAATTTTTTATCGCACCAAAAACGAAGCT
>ENA-OWLE01000159-OWLE01000159.1-metagenome-genome-assembly--contig:-NODE-159-length-13230-cov-5.353700_pt1 | contig 13230 bp, 10 predicted proteins | sample MGYA00245345_ERZ651094 | MGnify/ENA primary metagenome ERZ651094 (study PRJEB26857, sample SAMEA4031770) | metagenome | biome: human; feature: oral; material: saliva | place: Philippines | collected 2014... | reverse complement strand
GAGCGATGATGATGCGTCGATACGCGTGTCGGCGGAAAATAATGAGGCGAACAAACCGACGGATGATGAATGTTTGAATAGTGAAAGTGTGTCATCGGAAAATATTCCAAGCGCGAAAATGATCAAAGAAAATATCCCGCCGAAAATCAACGAAGAGCCGGAGGAGACTGAGGTGGCTAGTCAAATTAACTTGATGGACTCGGAAGACGTCGATGAAAAAATAGATATGTCTTCTGAGAATCAAGCTCCGACTGTTGATAAAGAGGATAAATTGCCGAGAGAATTACCTATAAAGGAAGATAGCCATGTAGGGGATGAAAATAATATAAACTCTGCACCGATTTTGGAAGATTCTACTCCAAGGGAAGATCTGGTCGAGAAAGCTATTTCTAATGAGCCAAATTCCTTGCCTGTGCGTGGTTTTGTTCAAGTCAATAATGAAATTGATGTGGCGATGGACGACAATAATAATGTGCCAGCTGAGGTGGAGTTGAACGATGAGGCTGTATGTGGAAGTATTAAATCTGTTGAGTTGATAGAAAATAAGGAGGATTCGCCAATTTTACCGCAACGCGATTTTGAAGAGCGTGAAGTATATTTCGAAGATTCGGAGAATGTTGCTGCGGCTGAGATTTTTGACGATCGTGCGGTTGTGAATGAAACAGATAATATGGCGGATGATTTGGGTGATTGCGCAGGATTGAGCGAAGAAGTTACGCGTAAATTGGAAGAATTGCCGACCAATAAGTCTGAAGTAATAGGACAATTTATTCCCGATTTGAAATTAGCCGATGATGAAATTGGTCAGAACAATATCGTTGATGAGGTTGTAAAAAAAGTTGCAGAAAAAGCTGAATTGACTGAAGAATGTAGCGAATTGATTGCTGCAGATAATTCATCGGAGGAAAAAGTTAATTATAATTGTGACGAAGACGTCGCCAACAATATAAATATATCCGGCGTTTATTCGGGGCTTTGGGCTGATGACAGTCCGTTGAATCCGGAAGATGATAAGACTTCGAATAGCTATGGCGTCAATATGTTTTTACCTTTAGTGGAATTGCTAGGTTTTTTGGCTATTAAGACCTCTTCGATAAAACAGGAAATAATCATAAGATAAGAATGGGACATAGTATAATATTTAATATGACAACAGGTGATAATCGTAAAGAACAAGAACGTACCAAATTACATAATACTATTTGGAAGATTGCAAATGAGCTGAGAGGTTCGGTTGATGGTTGGGATTTTAAAGCATATGTATTGGGATTCTTATTTTATCGGTTTATATCAGAAAATTTGGTTAATCATCTTAATGCTGAAGAGCGAAAGACTGGCGCAAATGATTTTAATTATGCGGAACTTAGTGATGATCAGGCGGAGTTCGGTCGTGAGGAGACGGTAAACGATAAAGGTTTTTATATTTTGCCAAGTGAGCTGTTTGAAAATGTTCGTAAGCGTGCTAAAAATGATGAAAATCTGAACGAAACTCTAAGTAAAGTATTTCGTAACATCGAACAGTCGGCTAAAGGTTTTGATAGTGAGGACGATTTTCGTGGGCTGTTTGACGACTTAGATGTCAATAGTAATAAACTTGGCCCGACTGTCGCTAGCCGTAATGAGCGATTGGTGAAGCTGATGAATGCTATTGGTGAATTGGAACTTGGTAGATTTGAAGATAATACAATTGATGCCTTTGGTGATGCGTATGAATATTTGATGACCATGTACGCTGGTAATGCTGGAAAATCTGGAGGTGAGTTTTTTACTCCACAAGAGGTAAGCGAGCTTCTGGCTAAAATAACTGTTGTCGGCAAAACGTCGGTGAATAAAGTATACGACCCAGCGGCAGGTTCTGGTTCGTTATTGCTAAAATTTGCAAAAGTTCTAGGTAAGGATAATGTTAGGCAAGGCTTTTATGGTCAAGAAATTAATATAACAACGTATAACCTTTGCCGTATTAACATGTTTCTTCACGACATTAATTATGAAAAGTTTAATATTGCGCATGGTGATACATTAAAAGACCCAAAACATTGGGACGATGAGCCGTTTGATGCAATTGTTTCTAATCCACCATATAGTATTAAATGGGATGGCGATAGTAATCCAACGCTTATTAACGATCCACGATTTAGTCCAGCTGGAGTGCTTGCCCCACGCAGCAAGGCTGACTTGGCGTTTACTATGCATATGTTGAGCTGGCTGAGCGCTAGCGGTACGGCGGCGATTGTTGAGTTTCCTGGTGCTTTATATCGTGGCGGAGCTGAGGCGAAAATTCGTAAATATTTGGTTGATAACAATTACGTCGATGCCGTGATTCAATTGCCACCAGATTTATTCTTTGGTACGACGATTAGTACGTGTATATTAGTCTTAAAAAAGAATAAGACAGCAAGCGATATTTTGTTTATTGATGCTAGTGCTGAGTTTGTCCGTCAGGGTAATAAAAATAAGTTAAGCGAAGAAAATCGACAAAAAATACTGGATAGTTTCACGAATCGGCAAGATATTGATTATTTTGCAAAAGTTGCAACTTATGAAGATGTCGCCAATGACTACAACCTATCAGTTAGCTCGTACGTCGAGGCGGAGGATACGCAAGAAGTGATTGACATTACTGAGCTCAATGCTGATATTGCGAAGATTGTGGCTCGTCAGTCGGAGTTACGGATGGAGATTGATAAGATAGTTGCAGATCTCGAAAAGGACAGCGACGATGCAAGATAACGGCAATGTCATTGTTTATGTTGATGATAATGGTAAGCCGCAAGTTGATGTCCGGTTTCAGGATGAGACAGTTTGGCTGACGCAGGCGCAATTGGCTGAATTATATCAGTCAAGTAAAGCAAATGTTAGTGAGCATATAAAAAATATTTTTGACGAGGGTGAGCTTGATAAAAATTCAGTTGTTCGGAAATTCCGAACAACTGCCTCCGACGGCAAGAATTATGAAGTAAATTACTATAATCTCGACATGATTATCTCGCTTGGCTACCGCATCAAGTCAAATATCGCCACGAAGTTTCGTATCTGGGCGACCGATCGTTTGCGGGAGTATATCACCAAAGGTTTCGCTATTGACAGTGAGCGTCTTAAAAACCTTGGCGGTGGCAATCATTGGAAAGACCTGCTTGATGAAATTCGTGATATTCGCAGTAGTGAAAAAGTTCTCTATCGGCAAGTGCTGGATTTATACTCTACTGCAGAAGATTATGATCCAAAGGCCGATCAATCGCAGAAGTTTTTTGCCATAGTGCAAAACAAATTACACTATGCAGCGCATGGCAATACAGCTGGCGAAGTGATTTATTATCGTGTTGACAGTGATAAGCCTTTTGTAGGAATGACCAATTTTAAAGGTAAACAGCCGACCCAAGCAGAAGCTATGGTAGCAAAGAACTATCTCAGCCAAAAAGAATTGAAAGTTCTTAATAACTTGGTCTCGGCTTATTTTGATATTGCCGAAATTAACGCCATGGAAGAAAAACCAATGAGTATGGCTGATCATCTTCGTGAGCTTGATACTATTCTTAGTTCGACTGGCCGCAAACTGTTGGATAATGCTGGAAAAATCAGCGCTAAGCAGGCTAAAGAAAAGGCACTAGCTGAGTATCGTAGGTATAAGGCGAAAAATTTGAGTGGTGTGGAGGAGGATTATTTGGAGAATATTAAGAAAACAGCTAAGAAGTTGAAAGGCGTAGCCTAGCTAACGCAATAATGTGAGGATATTAGGAGTATGATCAAATCGGTTATTTTTCATAACTTTCGAAACATGCAAGATAAGAAGTTTATTTTTAACGATAAGCTAAATATCATTATCGGAAAGAATAATAGTGGAAAAACAAATATACTCGAAGGTATAAAATTAGCATTCAGTGCCATAAACAACTCCTATATGAAAGTCGATAAAAGCGATTTTTATAAAGGAGATGATAATAATCCGATCGAGATAATATTAGAGCTAAATAAAGATTCGATACCGAGTTTTAATATACCACTACCCGACGGGACTGAGAAATGTGGGTTCAGGGTTGTAATTAAAAAAGCTCCAAGAGGTAGGTATATAAAAGAATTCTTCGACATAGAGGGAAACACTGTCAATCGTGATATAGTTTATGCTGATGATAAAGTGCCAGATGTCCATATGATACCATTGATGCGCATAGAGGATGTTGTATCGCCCGGTTTGATTACGGGGGCAAAAAACCTACTCGATTCGGAAGAGGCATATGAGGCTTTCCGCCAAAGCTCACGAGAAGGCATAAAAGAGCAAATAAGAGGAAAAGCAGAAAGATTCAAAAATCTAGCCAAGAGGTTTGATTTTGATCTTGATATAGACTCAACTGTTCCAGAGATAAGCAACGAAAAACTGTACGTTGTTGATAGTGAAGATACTGCTTACAAGCATAAAATAGGCTCAGGGTATAGAGCGATAGCGAATATTTTGCTAAATATCTTAAGTGATAAAAATATGATAATTTTGTTAGATGAAGTAGAAAACCACCTTCATCCAGCGTTGTTGAGAAATCTAGTTTCAGAAATGCAGAGTGAGGGGTTTAATAATGTATTTATCTTGATGACTACGCACTCCCCGATTGCCGTAAATGAATTCAAGATCGAAAGAGTGATGGACTCAACAAAAGGCAATATATCAGATTTAAATATTAGTGATAATATTCTCAATAAACTTGATGTATTTCTTTGCTCAAGTAGAGGCGAAATGTTAGTTGCAGACAATATAGTATTAGTTGAAGGCTATTCAGAGGAAATATTATTGCGGAAATATGTCAATGACAATAAGTTAAACTGGACAATCGTTAATGTAGCTGGAATCATGTTTGAGCCATATGTTATATTAGCTCAATCTTTGAATAAGAGATGTGCTGTAGTAAGCGACAATGACAGAGCTCAGAGTAATAATGGAGAGGATCCAACTTTAAGGTTTAATAACCTACGAAGATTGTGTGAGCAACGTAGAGTTACTATCGTAGAGGTCGACAATACACTTGAGACTGACCTGTATAATAACGGTAAGCTTTCGGAGTACACGGATTATCTTAAGTCGCACGCAAATCATGCGGATATTATGGTTATGAAAGACAATAAATCTAAAGCTAGCTTTGCGCTAGAAGTTGTTGGTAATATTGACTTATCAGATTGGCATGTCATAAGGGAAATTACAGATGCATTCAAAGAGGGTGATTAAATGCGTTGCCGGATCTGGTAAGACAACCGATTCGATAAAGTTTATGAAATCTAATAAGAACGGTTTATATCTAGCATTCAATAATAAAGTGGTGAATGAAATCTCTAATGCTGGATATCTTGGGCTGACTATAGATTCATTGTTTTTCTCGTATATCTTACCAAAAATGCTTACTTTTATACCGCTTGCTGCCAATTGCAAGGGTGTAGTATTAAATCAAGAGTCTATAAGAGAATCAATTCAAGAAAAGAATGCGAGAAATATCAGCTTCAACCTCGACGGTACTATAAGGAATCAAACTAGCGTAGTGAATGCTACTCTTAATGATACTGTGGCGAGCATTGCGACCAGAAACTTCCCTAATTGTGGTGCGCTAAAATATATATTTAATAATGAACTTCATGTGACGTATGACCAAGCAGGAGCTTTAGGCGGTTTTTTGATAAATAAATATCCAGAGCAAATTCTGTGGATTTTAAGATCTAGGTTTGACTATATAATAATCGATGAAGCTCAAGACCTGAAGCCGGGTTTTAGAGAGGATTTTGCGAAGCTTTTATATGATAATGATTTTCCCATAAGATTACTTGGAGATAGTAACCAAAACATAAATGGCGGTGGAGATTGGTTCGCTCAGCTTGATCCTGATGAAGAAAAGAATCAAAGCTATCGATGTCCTGAGGGTGTCTGTGAGTGGATTAGGCGAGTTGTTGGCGTAGATATTCATGGAAAAGGCAGTGATGGTATTGTCCGTAAAGTTACAGTTGAAACGATAAAAGATTTAGATAACGGTAAGCGTACCCTACTTTACTACGCAAAAAGAAATAATAATGAGTATATAGACAATTGGTCTGGTGAAATATATACGATTAAAAAGGCAAAAGGTCTGACAATTGATCAAGATATTGTGATTTTAGCTAATGACTTAAAAACTAACAATCTCTATACTGCAATGACGAGAACAACAAGTAATGTTTATATGACGGTAACTAAGTTAAATGGAATAATTATAAGATATAATTAGCAAAGGAGAGTTATGAGTAAAATTGATGATTTGATTAAAGAGCTGTGTCCGGATGGAGCGGAATTTTTGGACTTAGTAGACTGCGCTAGTATAAAAAGAGGAAAAAGAGTTACTAAGAGTGATCTAGACCAAAGTGCACCTTTCCCGGTTTATAGTGGCGGTATTAAACCTATGGGATATTACCATACGTATAATCAATCAAAGAATACAATAACGGTTGTTAAATATGGTACGGCTGGTTTTGTGAACTTCATCAAAGAAGATTTTTGGGCTAATGATGTTTGTTATTGCGTAATTCCGAAAGAATCACTAATTAATAAATATTTATATTATGTATTAAAAAATCAAGAGGATTATATAAAATCACAGGCTACCGATGCGATACCAGCGCATCTTCCTACCGATGTAATATGTAGTATAAAAATCCCCGTCCCGCCACTCGAGATTCAAAAAGAGATTGTGCGTGTGCTAGACTCGTTTACAGAGCTAGAAGCAGAGCTAGAAGCAGAGCTAGAAGCGAGAAAGAAGCAGTATGAATACTATCGCAATACGCTCTTGACATTTAACGAGAGAGAGAGAGAGTAATATGGAAATCAATGGGTGAAATAGGGTCTTTTTATGGCGGTCTTACTGGCAAATCAAAAAATGATTTTTCTGACGGTAATGCTAAATTTATCACATTCACAAATATATTCAGTAATATTGCTGTTAAACTGGACACAGACGCAACAGTTAAGATTTCTCAAAATGAAAAGCAGAATACAGTAATGAGAGGTGATGTTTTATTTACAGGCTCCTCGGAAATTAAAGAAGAATCAGGAATGTCATCTGTGGTAACTATGACTCCAGTAGAGCCAATGTACCTTAATTCGTTTAGTTTTGGTTTCAGAATCAAAAATGAGTTTAAGGGTGACTTAAATCCAGAGTTCATGAAATTTTTATTCAGATCTAACTACATGCGTAAATCTATCATAAAAACGGCTAATGGAGTGACAAGATTTAATATAAGTAAAAAGAGAATGTTGGACGTGAAAGTTCCGATTATTCCACTCGTTGAGCAAAATCGTATAGTTGTCACTCTTGATAAATTTGAAAAACTTACCAACGATATTTCTGTTGGTCTGCCGGCGGAGATTGAAGCCCGCCGCAAGCAATACGAATATTACCGTAATAAATTATTAACCTTTAAAGAGGTATGAAATATGCCATCTGAAAGGATGTTTAATGATATTAATGCCTTGTTTGTGGATATTAAAAGCCTTCTTTCTAGTCAGAAAAAACCTATTTTGATATATGCATTTAATGGGACTGGAAAAACTCGTCTTGCTAATTTATTTTATGATATGAACTCGCGAGACGAGGAGTCATCGCCTGTATGTTTGAATTATAGTGCATTGTTTGAGGATACTTTTCAGTGGGACAATACAGTCAATGAGCTTCATTTTATGGTTCAGGATGAATGGTTAAGGCGGTTATTTGAAGACGAAGACTTAGAGAGCCGTGTTAAAGAGATATATGGGCGATATCACTTTTCACATTTTGAGCCGTTTTTTGATGTTGAAAATCAGTTAGTCTATTTTCAGATGGCAACTGGCGATGATAAAAGCAGTGATCATATTAAGATATCGCGAGCGGAAGAGAGCTTATTTATTTGGTCGGTGTATCATGCCGTACTTGATTTGATGGTGGATACCCTAAGTGACGATATAGAAAATCGTACAACTGACGTGTTTAATGATGTCAAATATATTGTGATTGATGACCCAGTTTCATCAATTGACGATACGAGGATTATATCTTTAGCGATTGATTTAGTTAAGACAATAAAGCAATTAAAGAAGCTTAATGTAAAAGTGATTATTCTAACTCATCATGCGTTATTCTTTAATGTAGTTAAGAATATGATGCGAAAAGAAGAGGTGTCTTCATGGTCATTATCTTCGTCATACGAGGGAATTTGCCGTAAAGACATACAAGATTCGCCATTTGCCTATCATCTGTTTGCTATGGCGCTAATTAAACAGGCAATTGAAAATAATACAATTGAGCGCTATCATTTTAACCTATTTCGGGCAATTTTGGAGAAGACAGCAAATTTTCTTGGATATAAACACTATACATCATTACTTACTGGAGAGAATAAAGACGAGACTTACCGTATATTAAACATATATAGTCACAGTAGAATAGCAGATATGGAACCGCAAGATATTCCGGGTGACTACAAGAAGCTTTTTGCGGATATGTTCAACGACTTCCTGAAGAGTTATAATTGGAAGATAGAGGATTAAAGAAAAATGCCAGAAAATTATCAATTGATTTCAGAAAATAATAATAGTACCGTTGTTAGCGATTACGTTTCGCCTTATCAGCGAGCAACGAATTATCAGAGCGAGGCGGAATTAGAGCAGGAATTAATCAAACAATTGCAAGCGCAGGCGTATGAGTATTTGCCGATTAAGAGTGAGAGCGATTTGATACAGAATCTGCGCACACAGCTGGAAAAGCTGAATAATTATACGTTTTCTGATGTCGAATGGAAGCGGTTCTTTGCGGAGCGGATTGCTAATGGCAATGAGGGCATACCTGAAAAAACTTTCAAAATCCAGGAAGATCACATGCAATTATTGCAGCGAGATAACGGCGAGGTGATTAATATTCGGCTGCTGGATAAAACGAACATACATAATAATTATCTGCAGGTGATTAATCAATATGAAGTTTCGGGCGCGCGCGATAATCGTTATGATGTGACGCTGCTGGTGAATGGCTTACCGCTGGTGCATATCGAGCTAAAAAGGCGTGGTGTGCCCTTACAGGAAGCTTTCAATCAGATTAATCGCTATCAGCGGGATAGTTTTTGGGCGGGCAGTGGGTTGTTTGAATATGCTCAATTGTTCGTGATTAGTAATGGTACGCACACAAAATACTACAGCAATACAACGCGCTGGCAGCATATTTATGAGGCGGGTAAATCAGATTCGCATCGTAGTAAGAAAACCAGCAATAGCTTTGAATTTACCAGCTGGTGGGCGGATGCTAAAAATCGCCCAATTACCGATTTGATAGATTTTACGGCGACCTTTTTGTCTAAGCATACGCTGTTGAATATTTTAACGAAATACTGCGTGTTTACTAGTGACAAATTATTGCTAGTAATGCGTCCGTATCAAATTGTAGCAACTGAGCGTATTTTGAATCGTATCCAGATTGCTACAAATTATAAAAAGCTCGGTACTATTGAGGCTGGCGGTTATGTGTGGCATACCACGGGCAGCGGCAAAACGTTGACTAGTTTTAAGACGGCTCAGCTGGCAAGCAAATTGGATTATATCGACAAGGTGCTTTTTGTGGTTGACCGTAAAGACCTCGATTATCAGACGATGAAAGAGTATGACAAGTTTCAGGAAGGTGCGGCAAATAGTAATACTAGTACGCGGGTTCTGACGAAGCAATTGGGTGATCCGAATGCGAAGATCATTATCACGACTATTCAGAAGCTTGACACATTTATTAAGCGCAATCAGGGGCATAAGGCATTTGATGATCACATAGTTATCATCTTTGACGAATGTCACCGTTCGCAATTTGGTGACATGCATCATTCCATTACTAAGAGTTTTAGAAATTATCATTTGTTTGGCTTTACTGGTACGCCGATATTTGCTGATAATGCGTCAAGTGGCGGACGGGTCGATCTACGGACAACCGAGCAGGCGTTTGGCGATAAGCTACATACCTACACGATCGTTGATGCAATTACTGATAAGAATGTGTTGCCGTTTCGAATCGACTACATTCGGACAATTCGCGAGGCGGATGAGGTCGATGATCAGCAGAAGGTGCGAGATATTGATCGTGAACGAGCATTGAACTCGCCGCAACGGATAAGTAATATTGTTGAGTATATCCGTGAACATTTTGATCAAAAAACCATGCGCAATGCTAAATCGTACGCATTTACGCGGCTGATGAATGTACATGAGGTTGCGTCGGCGCGAGACAGAGCGGCAGTTGAAGAGGCAAAAGATAAAATTCGGCTGAGTGGATTTAATTCAATTTTTGCAGTGAGTTCAATTGATACGGCGAAGCTTTATTATAATGAGTTTAAGCGTCAACAAAGTAACCTTCCTGAGGCAAGTCGGTTAAAAATTGCTACGATTTATAGCTACGGAGCCAACGATCCTGATCTGGAAATGGACGGCATGGATGATGAAAACTCGGAAAATACCGACGGATTGGATGTCTCGTCTCGTGATTTTCTGGAAGGTGCAATTCGCGATTATAATGCGACGTTTGGTACAAATTACGACACTGGCGCTGAGAGGTTTCAGAATTATTACAAAGATGTGAGTTTACGCATGAAGAATCGAGAAATCGATTTACTAATCGTGGTGAATATGTTTTTGACGGGATTTGACGCTACGACTTTGAATACATTGTGGATTGATAAAAACTTGCGTATGCATGGGTTGATTCAGGCTTATTCGCGAACGAATCGTATTCTTAATTCAATAAAGACTTACGGTAATATTGTTACGTTCCGCAACTTAGAGAAAGAGACTAATGAAGCTTTGGCGCTATTTGGTGATCGTGAAGCTAAAGGTATTGTTCTACTGCGTCCTTTCCGAGATTATTATTATGGCTATGATGAGGATTCTGGAAAACGAACGCCAGGATATGTTGATTTAATTGCAGAAATAAAAGATAAATTCCCAGTTAGCGAGATGATAACTGGCGAACAGAATAAAAAAGAATTTGTGAGATTGTATAGCGCAATTCTAAGAGTGAAGAATATTTTGTCTAGCTTTGATGAATTCATCGGACGGGAGATATTAAGTCAACGAGATGTGCAGGATTATCACAGTATGTACATCGATCTCTACAATGAGCTGCGGCCAAAAACTGATAGCAACAAGGAGAATATCAATGATGATTTGGTGTTTGAAATGGAGCTTATTAAGCAGGTTGAAATAAATATAGATTACATTTTAGAATTGATTCGTCAATATCATGATAGCCACTTGAACAATAAAGAAATCTTGGTTGATATCGATAAAGCGGTTAATTCATCTATAGAGTTACGCAATAAAAAGGATTTAATTGAACGGTTTATTGATTCACTCACGGTTGATAGTTCGGTTGATGGTGATTGGCAGGAGTTTGTTAAATCAAGAAAAATTGAAGAGCTAGACCAAATTATTGATGATGAAAAATTGGATAAAAAAGCAACGTATTCATTTGTCGAAAATGCTTTTCGTGACGGATATATTCAATCGACTGGAACGGACTTGTCGCGAATACTGCCGCCAATCTCGCGTTTTTCGGCAGGAGGTGAACGTACTAAAAAGCGTGAAATGGTGCTGCAAAAGTTGAGAGGATTTTTTGATCGATTTTTCAGTATTTCTAATGGAAAATTGTAAATATAAGGGTATTATTCTATTGGGAGAAGCGTATGAATGATAAAGAAAATATTATTAGTGTCGCTCGTGCTATTATTCGCATTGGTGACGCCGCTGAAAAAGCCAAAGATTATGGTTTGTCGAAATCGCTAGAGGAAATGGTTGATCAGTTGGCTCGACATAACGTTAAAGACGCTGAGGTTGATATTCAGTTGCTATTGGAATATGTTAAGTCATTGAACGATTGTGAATATTGCCGAGAATCTAACGGTGAGATGAGCACTGCCGATTTGGTAGATGAAATAAATCAACAATTAGCGCGTCTTAGTCAGGAGCAAGTGAATAATTCTAGTAAATTGGCTTTGGAATTTGAGCCGACAGTTAATTTGGTGACTGCGAATTATGCCAAGGATGAGAATGGGACGACTTCTGGTGTATCGATAGCTTTGATTTTTAATAGGGACGGCTCGGTAAGTGCGCCGCGTGATCATTTTTTGAATGCGGAATTGCTTAATTATTTTAACGATAAACATCAGGTCAATTATCAATTTATTGAAAATCATTTACCACCGAAACTTCAGGATTACCAATTAGTTGCGGGAACGGCGGAAGTGCGAGAAATTTTGCCACGGGAATTGAAAGTGATAAATTTTTAAGGTTTTATGAAAATCTCCGTACACATTAAACCAAACTCTCGCCATCGTGAGGAAGTTGTGAAAAATGACGATGACACATTGACGGTTTATGCCAAAGCTCCAGCAATTGAAGGTCGAGCCAACGCGGCGACTATTAAATTATTGGCAAAACATTTTAAGGTTTCGCCGTCCAAAGTTAAATTAGTGCGCGGTGCAACTTCAAAATATAAGATATTTGAGATTGATTAAGTTTACGGATAAACGGCGCCCGGTGTCATATCGCCGATTAAATTTTGTACCGTTACAAATGAATACCCCTGCTGCTTCAGTGAGCTGAGGATACACGGCACGGCATTGACGGAAGTTTGGTGTATGTCGTGCATCAAGATGACGGCTCCAGGGCGAGCGCCAGCGACGGCACGTGAACAGACAATCTGGCTATTGCGATCAGCCCAATCCCGCGTGTCGACCGACCACAAGATTGATGACATATTCCGAAGGCGAAGCTGTTCCAGGACAACGCCGTTGACCGCGCCGTAAGGTGGTCGTAAGATGCTCGGCTTGACGCCGGTGGCTTGCCTGATGGCCTCGTTAGTACGGTCGATTTCGCCAGCAATTTGGTCAACTGATAGCTTAGGTAGTTCCGGATGTGACCACGAGTGATTACCCAGTTGATGACCACGCGCCTGTATACTACGTACGACGCTAGCTTGCCCAGAAACTTTGCTACCAATCAAGAAAAATGTCGCTTTCGCACCATACTGATCCAAGATGTCCAGTAGGTGCGCGGTGTATGGACCTGGTCCATCATCAAACGTCAAGGCAATCACTTTATTGCCAGTGGTTGGTGCAGGTGTTGGCGCAGCGGGTGCTGGTGCTGGTTCTGGCTTTGGCTCGGGTGGCTTGGGAATATTGGCTAGTTTCCGAGCCGTTGGGTTTTGTAGATATTTAGAGACGGAG
>ENA-OWLE01000156-OWLE01000156.1-metagenome-genome-assembly--contig:-NODE-156-length-13325-cov-5.718011_pt1 | contig 13325 bp, 11 predicted proteins | sample MGYA00245345_ERZ651094 | MGnify/ENA primary metagenome ERZ651094 (study PRJEB26857, sample SAMEA4031770) | metagenome | biome: human; feature: oral; material: saliva | place: Philippines | collected 2014... | reverse complement strand
AGTCGCGGTTCATCGTTTGTTTGAAGATGGACGTGTAGGCGGCGTAAACGCTTTGTTTAGGCGTGATGTCGTAAGTGATGCCGGCATAGGGGATGAAGCGGTTGCGTTTGAGCGCGTAATATGTGCCTTCCGAGCTGTCTTTAAGGTTTCTGTCCCAATAGAGGTTGCGGTGCCAGTTGGTATAGCGTCCGCCGACAATGACGTGCAGTTTGTCGGTAGGATTGATGCGCGCGCCCAAACCGAAGGCGTGGGTGCGGTAGCTGCCGTTGCCGCCGCGTGACTTGGCGGTAGCGTCGTCCCAATCGGGTTTGGCTTTTTCGCTGCCGTTGAACGCATCTGCGTTATAGGTGCTGCTGTCGTCGAACCAGCGGTTGCCCGTGTTCATCTTCTCTTTGGAATAGCTGTGCATGAAGAAGAGGTCGTGGCTTTGACCGAAGGCGAAGATGCGGCCAGTCAGGTTGTTTTGGAAAGTAAACTGGCGGCTGTCCGTGTCGTAGCGGTCGAAGCTGTAAGTTTTGCCCAAACCGTCCGCGCCTATGCCGCTGTCTGTGCCGCCCAGCGTGTAATATTCTTTTGAGCTGTCGCTTTTGCGCCAGTCCAGCTTGCTGCTCAGTTTCCAGTTGTCGTTGAAATAATGTTCAAATTCGGCAAAGAGGTTGTGTTTTTTCAGACGGGCCTCGTTCCAATCTGCACCGAGGTAGCGGCTGCGTTTCCATTCTTTGCCGTCTGCGCGCATGGGCAGGCCGTCGGGGTCGGGCGTTTTGGTTTGGTTGAGATAGCTCGCGCCCCAAGTGAGCTTGCCGTTGTCGCCGATGTCTTTGTCCATCACGCCGTAAAGCAGGATGTCGCGGCCGCCGGATTGGTCTTGGAAGGTTTTGTTGCTGCCAATCGAGCCGACAAAACGTCCGCGCAGGCCGTGTTCCGGACTTAAAGCACCCGACGCATCAAACGTGCCGCCCACTTTGCCCCATGTGTTGACCGTCAAATCGGCGGAAAGCTGGCGTTTGGAGGTCGGTTTCTTACGGACGGCGTTAATCGTGCCGCCCGGTTCGTTGTTTGCCTGCGTCAGCCCGGCTGCGCCGCGTACCACTTCGATGCGGTCGTACATTGCTATATCGGTTACGCTGGTCGGGTCGCCGGACGGACCGCCCAAGCCGAATCCGCCGGGCGAACCGATTTGAGTGGCAATGCCGTCTTCTTCAAGTTGCTCGATAAAATAGCCGCGCGACATAAAATGCGTGCGCCCGCCGCTTTTAAAGACGTTGACGCCCGTGGCGTTTTGCAACACGCCTTCGAGGCTGGTCACGCCTTGATCTTCAAGTTGTTTTTTGGTGATGACGCTGACGGATTGGGGAATTTCCCTCGGAGAAAGTACCAATCCCGTAGTCGAACGCATCGCGGATACGGTGTAGCTGTTTTGATTTTCGGTACGCAGGCTGCGGTTTTTGCCGACCACATTGACCTGCTCCAATTCAGCCTGTTGTACTTCTTTAGCGGCGTGAACAGCTTGCGGCAGCGCGGCAAGGCAGAACGCCAAGGTGCTGAGTTTGAAAAGTGTCTCTTTATTTGAATGGTTCATTTGATTGATCCCGGATAAAGCTGTTGTCGTAAAATGTTTATTTTTATTTGATATTTATAACTATAAAAATTATAAATATTCAAAGCATTAGGTTTTTCAGACGACCTGTGTCAGAGAAAACGAACAAAATTTATCAAACCCTTGCGGATAAAAAAATGTTGCCGCCGGGCGGAGTACCCAATGGCAACTGCTTATCCAAGGTTGCAAAGATAGATATAAGGAACTAGCTAAAAATTAGTTATAAAGAACTATACTCTAGCTGTAAAAATTAGCAATTGTTTTTTTCAGACGACCTCACGTTTTTTCACATACTCTTGCCATAAGTCAAAATTCTGTCCGGCAAAACATACCCCCTCTCCCGTTGGGTGGGAGAGGGGCATATCAGGTAGTTCTGCCTGTTTTTCATGGTGGATATCAAGGAGGCAGGTTGCTGTATGGTTGGAAAGGTCGTCTGAAAACGGTTTTCAGACGACCTTTTTACAGAAAGGGCGGATTAGAATTTGTAATTGACTTTGAACATTACATTGCGCGGTTCTCCATAGTAGTTGTTCGCGCCTTTGCTGCTGACTTTGTTGTTCTCGTAGTAGTAACGGTTGAACAGGTTCGTCGAAATCAGCGCAAGTTTCAGGTTTTTCGATGCCTGATAATCAATGTTGGCATTGAATACCGCATGGCCGCCGCGCTTCACGCCGTAGAGGCTGGCAGTTTTGCTTTGTGCGGTTACGCCACCGCCGATGGTCCATTTTTTGCCGCCAGACGGCAGGTTGTAGCTGGTGTGGAGGCGCAGCATGTGTTTCGGCGTGTGTAGGCTGAAATTGGTGCCTGCAGGGACGGTGCCTTTGCTTTCCGCTTCAAGATATTTGGACCGGTTGAACGTATAACCTGCAAACAGTTTCCAATCTTCGCTCAGATTGCCGGATATTTCGGCTTCGATGCCTCGGCTGCGGACTTTGCCGACGGGTTCCCAATACCATTTTTGGTCTGCCGTATCCCAAACCTGTACCGCGCGGTTTTTTTGTTCGATGTCGAACAGGGCAAACGAGGTATTCAGTTTGCGATCGAACCATTCACCCTTCCAGCCGATTTCGTAGTTCGCGCCGGTAACGGGGTCAAGATAGGATTTGTCTTTGCGCTGATTGCTGTTCGGCTTGAAGATGGATGTGTAGCTGGCATACAGGCTTTGGTTCGGCGTTAAATCATAGGTAACGGCGAAGTAGGGGTTGAAGCGGACGGTTTTGCGGTCAGTAACCGAATCGGGATCGTTGTCTATGCTGCCGTCTGTGTAGAAATAGTCGGTTATGTATTTCGATTTGATGTGGTTCCAACGCGTCCCTGCCATGATGTGCAGTTTTTCTTTCAACATATTGAAACGGAAGCCCAAGAGCAGTGCGTGGGTGGTACGTTTGGAATGGGTTTCCCAATACATCTGATAAGGAGTGGCGTACCAGTCGGCGGGTTCGGCGATTTCGTTGCCGGTAAAGGTCATGGGGTCAAAGGAAACGCGAGGGTTGTATTGGCGGCGGCTGCCGTTGTTTTTAGTGTGCGTGTAAGTGTATTCGGTAAAGATTTCCTGCGGCACGCCTGCAATTTCAAATTTGCCGTTCAAATTATTTTTGAAGGTCAGTTGTTTCTCGCCATTGTCGTAACGGCTTAACCAGCCCGAAGTCAATGTGCTGCCGGGTGTGTAGCCTGCGTAGGACGTGGACGTATTGTAAATGCCGCTGTTTTTCTTGGTATTTTCGTTGTAGTTGTAATCCAGCTTGCCGGTATAACGCCAGTTGTCGTTGAAATAGTGTTCCACTTCGGCGAATGCGTTCGCTTTGTCGTAAACGCCTTTGTTCCAGTTGTAGCCCAGATAAGTATCGCGCGGCAGGTTCAAGGCCACGCCCCAATCGTCGGGCTTGGTATGTTTGCGCTGATAGAGGCCGCCCCAAGTGATTTTGGTGTTGTCGCCGACGGATGCATCCATCACGCCGTAAAGCGTGGCATTGCCACTTTTGACGCGGTCTTTGAAATTTTTGTCGCGTTCCAACGCAACGACGGCGCGGCCGCGCAAAGTGCCCTCATCATTCAGACGACCTGAAAAGTCGCCTGTGGTGCGGACTTTACCGAAGCGGTCGATTTGGGCTTCGCCTTGAATGATGCGTTCGCTGGTGGGGCGTTTGCGTACGGCGTTCACCGTACCGCCCGGTTCGCCGTTTGCCTGCGTCAGCCCGGTCGCACCGCGTACGACTTCGATATGGTCGTAAACGGCAATGTCGTTCATGCTTTGCGCGTCATACATCGGATTGTTGATGGCGCCGGGGACGGTAGATGAAATTCCGTCTTCTTCGATTTGATCGATATAGAACCCGCGAGATTGGAAGCGGGGGATGCCGGTATCACGGATGACGTTTACGCCGGTGGTGGTTTTCAGGGCATCAGCCAGATTGGTAATTCCCTGCTCGCTGATTTGCGTCTTTGTAATCACGCTTACCGACTGCGGCGTTTCTTTCGGGGACAAGGCAAGACCGGTAGTGGTGCGCATGGCAGAGGTGGTGTAGGAGTCACGGTTTTCGGTGCGGGTGGAACGGTTTTTGCCGGTTACATTGACGGCTTGCAATTCCGAAGTAAGTACAGGTTGCGGCGCGTCTTCGGCAAATGCGGCATAAGGTAGCGCAGCAGCGATGAGGGCGAGGGTTTTCAAAGGTTTCATGCGTAAGCTCTCGGGTTGTTAATCAAGTTAATTATTATGAATAATAATGATTATATTTTACCTTAATGCACATGATTTGTAATTAAATAACTAATGTTAATTGAGATTTCATGATTTCCGTACTTCTGCTATTTTTTGATAAACAACATCCGCATGAAGATTTAAGGCCGTCTGAAACGGCTTTCAGACGACCTATGCTACAATTTGACGCATCCGAACCGAATCCCATCACAGGAAACCTCATGGAAGCCACCGTCTATCTCGAAGACAACGAATACATCGCCTTATGCGACCTCTTGAAGCTCGCCGGACTTGCCGAAAGCGGCGGGCAGGCGAAGGCGTTTATCGCCGAAGGGCTGGTGTTGCGCAACGGCGAAACCGAAACCCGCAAAACTGCCAAAATACGCGGCGGCGAAGTCATCGAGTTTGACGGCGCACGCTTGGAAATCGCCGATGGATACGACCCTGAAGAATAAAGCCGAAGCCCTCTTGGGCGAGCCGCTTTTAGACGAACCCGTCCGCCCCGAGTCGTGGGAATGCTGCGGCAGCGACTGCGGCGATGCCTGCATACAGACGATTTATTGGTCGGATAAAGCCCGCTACGACGCGCAACAGCGGAAATTGAAAGAAGCGGGTTGGTCGGACGACGAAAATGCCGTCTGAAAGTTTCAGACGGCATCGGCTCTTTTAAATTTAAAATTAAGATTTTGTTACCGCGGAAGCAGGCGTATTTTCCGGTGCATCAGGTGCGACATCCGCAGGAGCCTGATAATCTCCATTTTGCGATGACAAGTATTCGATATCGTCATATTTATCATGTTTATGATGTTCATCATGCTTATCAAAGTGTCGTTTGTCTTGATCGTCATCTTGCGCTACCGCCAATACTTTGCCGCTTTGGGCATCAACCAGAGCCTCATATTCGACCCCGTCTTTTAAAATTTCCACCTTATAACGGCCGCCCAAATGCTGTTTGTATTTATAATCAACATCTTTGGCCACGCCGCCAACTTGCGCCACTGCCGTTGCTGCCGCTTGCTGACCGGAAACCTGCGCAAACATGCCTTCTTTAAAAGCCACGACACCCGCAGCACCGGCAACACCCAAACTTGAAACAATAATACCGGCAATGATGAGTTTTTTTGAAATAAAAGCGTTAATGCGTTTCATGATTTTCTTTCCTTAAAGTGTTTGAACGATGAGCGCAGTCTATACCTCAACAATTAGCTGCTGATGAGTAAAACGTTAAGGTGTGCAATCCTTTAGTTAATATTTTAATAATAAAGATGGACGCTGCCGTTTGCCGGGGAAATATAACAGTAGATTAAAAATAGAAAATGCTCATATCGTCATACACCCGTTTTTAAAATTGACATCCCCTCACACTGCCGGACAATATTAACGCCCCTACTATCGTTCATCAAACACGTAACAGCCATGATAGACCTGCACTGCCATTCCACCGTTTCCGACGGTATGCTCTCCCCCGCCGAAGTCGTGCGCCTCGCGTATCAAAACGGCTGCACGCTGCTGGCGTTGACCGACCACGACCACACCGGCGGCATCGCCGAAGCGCGTGCCGAAGCCGACAAGCTCGGGCTGCGTTTCGCCAACGGCGTGGAAATCTCCGTCACTTGGCGCGGGCGCACCATACACGTCGTCGGTTTGGATTTCGACGAGCAGGACGAAAACCTGCAAAACCTGTTGGCGCAAGTACGGCAAGGCCGTCTGAAACGCCTCGAAGCCATCGCCGCCAAGCTCGAAAAGAAAGGCATCGGCGGCGCATACGACGGCGCACTCGCGCTGGCGGCAAACAAAGAAATGGTCAGCCGCACCCACGTCGCCGAGTTCCTCATCCGAGCGGGACACGTCAAAAACAAGCAGCAGGCGTTTACCAAATACTTGGGCGACGGCAAATCCTGCGCCGTCCGCCACGAATGGGCGACGCTGGAAGACTGCGTCTCCGCCGTCAACGGCGCGGGCGGCATAGCAATCATCGCCCACCCGATGCGCTACGATTTGTCCGCCACCGCCAAGCGCAATCTGTTTGAGGAATTTAAAAGTCTTGGCGGCGCGGGCATCGAAGTCCACAGCGGCAACTGCTGCAAAAACGACCGCCTCAACTACGCGCTTTTGGCAGAACGCTTCGGTATGCTCGCCAGCGCAGGCAGCGATTTCCACCGCTTAAACGACTTCAGCGGCGGCATCCTCGGCGCATGTCCCGAACTGCCGGAAAACTGCAAACCGGTTTGGGAGCATTTCAAAAGAGTTTGAGGCATTTAAGGCCAAGTTTGGATATTGGGACAAACTTGCCGACACTACACGCCATGCCTTACCGAATTCCGTCGTGTAGGTTTTATCCGCAAATTTACCGAAAATTTCAAGCAACCTGTCTGCGGACAATCTTGCCAGGTAAACCAAACCGTACCGCTGCCGTCATGCCATACACACAAAAGCAGCCATGACGGCGAATAAGCGTCCTAGTTGATTTAAAGGAATCATTTCCCCCAAAGGTCGTCTGAAAACCGCTTCGTCGCATCGCCGCACGCATACGGCTTTCATCAGGAAACCCATTTTCAGACGACCTTCCCGATATGAAATCTTCAGGCTTTGCTATAATCCGCAATCCGCATTTTTTGAGCCACCGCCATGCCGCACGCCCTCGTCCTCCAATTTCCTTCCACCGAAGCCCTGCCTTCCGCCCTCCTCGCCCGCCTGCCCGAGCCTGATTACGCCGATGAAAAGCGTATGCGTTTTATCGTTGAAGAAGGGTTTTCTTTAAGCGAGGCGGACGCGGCGTTACTGGACAGCCGTCAAATCGACCACGCCGTGTTGCCCGATATGGCGTTCGGCGAACTCGGGCTGATTGTCAGCGATATGGATTCGACACTGATTACCATTGAATGCGTCGATGAAATTGCGGCGGGCGTCGGCTTGAAAGACCGCGTGGCGGAAATTACCGAACGCTCGATGCGCGGCGAATTGGATTTCGAGCAGTCCTTGCGCAGCCGTGTCGCTCTGTTGGCGGGATTGGACGAACGGGTTTTGGCGGAGGTTTATGAAAACGTTTTGCGGCTCTCGCCCGGTGCGGAATTTTTGTTGGACGAATGCAAGGCGCACGGCGTGAAATTCATGCTGGTGTCGGGCGGGTTCACGTTTTTCACTGAAAGGTTGCAACAACGCCTCGGCTTCGAATACCAACACGCCAATATTTTGGAAATTGAAAACGGCAAGCTGACAGGTCGTCTGAAAGGCAGAATCATCGACGCGCAGGCAAAGGCGGACTTATTACGCGAATACCGCGACCGCCTCGGATTGCAGCCGCATCAGGTGTTGGCGATGGGCGACGGTGCGAACGATATTCCGATGCTCAAAGAAGCCGGCATAGGCGTAGCTTACCGCGCCAAACCGAAAGCGCAGGCAGTCGCCGATGCCTGCATCAACTTCGGCGGACTGGAGCGCGTCAGAGGTTGGTTTAGATAAACCTGCCCGTATTGTTTCAACAGTTTTGCTATCCAACAAAGGTCGTCTGAAAAATTTTCAGACGACCTTTTTGCTATTTGAAATATCGTAATGACTGCAAACGGAATGCCAAAGGAAACGCCTTCGCAGCACGCCAAAACAGGTTTGCACACCAATCCTGAACACAACCCTCCTTATCCCCGTAACAGCCTTATTCCTTCTTCTTGCCAGATGGAAAAATAAGTAATTAATCAACACAGTTATTACTATTATTCAAATAATTTAATTATGACTCGAAAATATTGACTTAAATTAAACAAAACCGTTTTCTTATTCACAAACTACCTGACATTCTTTATACTACCAAAGTAGTAATTAACTACAACCAATGAACTAAACCAATAAAAGGAGCCCTAAGGATGAAACATCAGTTACTCCTTCTGCCGCTTGCCGTAGCTGTATCCCAAGCTTGGGCAGATACAAACCCCGTTCCCGAAGAGACTGTTACCCTTTCCCCTGTCACCGTCACCGGCACACAACAACAAAAAGCCAATAGCGTTACTTTCAACCCCAAAGCTGCTTTGCAACCCCTCCCTGCCGGAGACGGGGCAGACCTTTTACAGTCTGTCCCCAACATGAGCATCATCCGCAAAGGCGGTAGCTCGGGCGATCCGTTGTTCCGCGGTTTGGGCGGTTCGCGCCTATCGATTAACGCCGACGACCAGTTTATTTACGGCGGTTGCGGTATGCGTATGGACCCGCCGACTGCCTACATCCACCCGAACTCTTTCGACAAAGTCGTCGTGACCAAAGGCCCTCAAACCGTAACCCAAGGCATGGGTTTGGTCAGCGGCTCGGTGCAATTCATCCGCAAAGACCCTGATTTCAGCGAAAAACCCTACAACATCAACGCCTCCCTGACCGCGGGCAGCAACGATCGCCGCGATGGCTCGCTTGAAGCCGAATTCGGCGGCAAATACGCCTACGTCCGCAGCAATATTTCCCATAACGAAGCCGACGACTACAAAGACGGCTCAGGCAAACGCGTCCACTCCCATTTCAAACGCGACAGCCAAATGCTGCAACTGGGCATCACTCCGACCGAAAACACCACCATCGCAGGCACATACGAACGCAGCAGAGCCAAGGTCGCCTACGCCGACCGCATGATGGACGGCAGCAAATTCGACCGCGACGCATGGAATGTCCGCTTTACCCAACGCAACCTCACCCCTTGGTTCAGCGAACTCGAATTGCGCTACGGTGAAAGCGAAATCGACCACGTTATGGACACATACAGCCTGCGCACCATCCGTAATCCCGCAGGCAAACAGATTAAAAACGCCAACAACCCCAAACGCAACACCGACACAGGTCGTCTGAAAGCCACTTTCGATTGGGATAATCTCAACCTGCAAACTGGCGTAGATTATATGGACGACGTACACGTCGCCCGCATGGAGCGCGGTGGCGACGGTTACAGCCACAAGCCTTTTATGCCCAACCAAAGTTTCAAACAATGGGGTGTTTTCACCGAAGCCGCTTGGCAGCAAACCGACAAACAACGTTGGGTGGCAGGCTTGCGCCACGACCGTGTCAAAGCGGATTATGATTCTGCAGATGTTACCGATCCCGCTTTGAAACATCAGAAATTCAACTTGAATTCCGGTTTCTTACGTTGGGAACGTGATACGGATAACGGCTTGAAATACTACGCCGGATTCGGTATCGCCGAACGCTCGCCCGACTACTGGGAACGTCTGCGCGCCAAAAAGAAAATCATCCATCCCGAACAAAACCGCCAAATCGATGCGGGCATCATCTGGAAACGTCCTAACCTCCATGCCTCCGTGTCCGTATTCGGCAGCGATGTCAAAAACTTCATCATACTCGAACGCCAAGGCACGGATTTAGGGGTACGCAACGTTAAAGCCTCTCGTTTCGGCGGCGAAGCCGAAGTCAAATGGACGTTTGCGCCCAACTGGGAAATCGGCAGCAGCCTCGCCTACACCCACGGCAAAAATCGTACCGACGGCAAACCTTTGGCACAAACCCCGCCGCTCGAGTGGAACAACACCCTCGCCTTTGACAACGGCAAATACAGCGCAGGCGCGTTATGGCGTGTCGTAGCGAAACAAAACCGTTACAGCAAAGGTCAAGGTAACATCGTCGGTCAGGACATCGGCGCCTCTTCCGGCTTCGGCGTACTCTCGCTCAATGCCGGCTGGAAATTCAGCAAATACGCCACCTTGCAGGCCGGCATAGACAACGTGTTCAACAAAACCTATGCCGAATTCGTCAGCAAAGGCGGCGACCCTTCAGCAGGCACACAAACCTTGCGCGTCAACGAACCCGGCCGTACCGCTTGGTTGAGGCTGCAAGCGAAATTCTGATGTTGAGTTGAAAAAGTGAAAGGTCGTCTGAAAACCCGATTGTGAGTTTTCAGACGACCTTTTCTATAAATTGAGGAAAGGACAAATCTCACGCCATCCTCGCTCCTTCGTTAGCAAAAATGACAGTATCGGGTTAAGCATAGTCATATTCTATTTGAGTTTACCCAAATCCTTAACAATCCGATATTGCAACACGACAAACCAAAACCCGCCCTATCGTACGGTAAAAAGGTCGTCTGAAAACCGAATTTGATTTTCAGACGACCTTTAGTGTTCCAACGCATCAAACTGCTATTTGCCTGCTTTCAGCGATTGCCACAAACGGACACTCAGGCGGCTTGCATCTGTTGATTTAGGCGATACGATAAAACTTTTCTCCATCAATTCCTTAGTCGGGAAGATGGACGCATCGCCGGTATATTTCTCGTCCATCAATGCGCGTGCAGGGCGGCTGGCGGGAGCGTAGGTAACGAAATTTCCGTTTTGCGCCGCGACTTCGGGATCAAGCGTATGGTTGATGTATTTATGCGCATTGGCAGTGTTTTGGGCGTCGCGCGGAATCATCAGGGAATCCACCCAGATGCCGACGCCGCTTTTGGGCGCTAAAACTTCGATTTCGACGCCGTTCTTCGCTTCTTGCGCGCGTGTTTTGGCGATGTTCAAGTCGCCGCCGTAACCGACTGAGACGCAAAGGTTGCCCGCTGCCATATCATCAATATAGCCTGACGAAGTGAAGCGTTTGATGTCGGGACGCACTTTTTTCATCATGTTGACGGCGGCTTTGATGTCGTCGGGATTTTCGGTATTCGGGTCTTTGCCCAAATAATGCAGCGCGAGCGGGATTTGTTCGATGGCGCTGTCAAAATAGCTGATGCCGCAGGATTTCAGCTTTTTGGTGTATTCGGGATTGAACACCAAATCCCATTCGTTTTCGGGCAGTTGCTCCGTTCCCAAGGCTTTTTGGACCAGTTTTTTGTTGATGGCGAGCGTGTTGATGCCCCAGAAATAAGGGACCGCGTATTGGTTGCCCGGATCGACTTTTGCCATCATGGCGAGCAGGTCGGCATCGATGTTGGCGTAGTTCGGGATTTGGCTTTTGTCGATTTTTTGATACGCACCGGCTTTGATTTGGCGTCCGACGTTGGCAATGGACGGGGCAACGAGGTCGTAACCGGATTTGCCGGTCAAGAGCTTGGCTTCCAGGGCTTCGTTGCTGTCGTAGTAGTCGTAGCGGACGTTGATGCGCGTATTTTTTTCAAACGCGTTGAGCGTGGCGGGATCAACGTAGTCCGACCAGTTATAAATATTGAGCTTGTCGGACGCAGTATGGGAAGAAGGGGCGGAAGATTCTGCGGCGGTTTGTTGTCCGCCGCTACAGGCAGTCAAGACGAGGCCGATGAGTGCCGCCGCCATTGAAGTTTTTTTCATGGATACAGTCCTTTTGCGAAAGAGGAAAACATTGCAGCGGTGGCAGCGGTTTATACGAACTGTCCACATGCAAAAGGTTAACTGTGGGGGCGGCCGGCATATGCCTCAGGCCCTTGATTCAGCAGGTTCGCATTAAACGGCAAAATCCCTGTCGGCGCAATAGCTTAGACGGGAAAATTTCTTTTTTTTTCGTTGTTTTCAGCTATGGTTTTCTTCATAAACAAAAAAATATTCAGATGACCTGTTACATACTGGCCACACATCAATTTTCCCTATCCGCACACCCATGCCCTTTGCCTGAAACCCATGTTATTTGCTATACTTTTTGAGAATTATTTTTAATTAAATTAAATCCAAAATTCCCGTATGACTATCCCCGACTCCGCCTCCGTAACCGACCACACCCGCCAATGGCTCGAAAAAGCCGTCATCGGGCTCAACCTCTGCCCCTTCGCCAAAGCGCCGCACGTCAAAAACCTCGTGCGCATCAGCGTCAGCCAAGCCCGCCATCTGGACGGCTTCCTCGAAGACCTTGACCGCGAATTGCAGCTTTTGGGTGACACGCCCGCCGACGAGCTGGAAACCACCCTGCTTGTCCACCCGACCCTTTTCCCCGACTTTGACACCTTCAACCAAATGCTCGACATCGCCGATGCCGCCGTTGTGGACAACGGTTTGGAAGGCATAGTCCAAATCGCCCCGTTTCATCCCGATTTCCAATTTGAAGGCACGGATTCAGACGACATCAGCAACTACACCAACCGCTCGCCCTACCCCACCCTGCACCTCATCCGCGAAGACAGTATCGCCAAAGCCGCACAAGCCTTTCCCGATGCCTCCGCCATTTTCGAGCGCAACATCGCCCTGCTCGAAAAAATGGGACACGAAGGCTGGGACAAGCTCGACATCCCACGCTGCCCGTTCCCGCACGGCAAAACCAAAGCATCCGAATAAAACCTACAACAAAACAACAACATGATTCGCTACTTACTCATCTTTTGCGGCGCAACTTCCTTACTTTTAGGTATCATCGGCATTTTCCTGCCATTGCTGCCAACCACACCTTTCGTCCTGCTCGCCGCCGCCTGCTGGGCAAAAGCCTCGCCCTGCTTCCACCGCTGGCTGCACCAACACCGCTATTTCGGCCCCATGGTGCAAAACTGGGAAAACAACGGCGCCGTCCCGCGCAAAGCCAAAATCTTCGCCATCAGCATGATGAGCCTATCCTGCATCTTCATGTTTTGGCGCTTCCCCGAACAATGGTGGATAGGCGCGGTATCCACATTGGGCTGCGGCTGCGTCGCCGTCTGGATGTGGCTGCGTCCCGAACCCTGATTCGTACCTCAAACACAAGGTCGTCTGAAAATACGGTTTCGGAACGGAAACTGCATTTTCAGACGACCTTTTGTCATTTCAAAGCATCGGTTTTAAAATATCGGCAACACAAACTGCCAAAAGGAAAGCCGTCATGGCACAATTCTTCGCCATCCACCCCGACAACCCGCAGGAACGCCTGATCAAACAAGCCGCCGACATCGTCCGCAGCGGCGGGGTCATCGTGTACCCCACCGACTCCTGCTACGCGCTCGGCTGCAAACTCGGCGACAAAGCCGCAATGGAACGCATCCTCGCCATCCGCAAAATCGACTTGAAACACCACCTGACCCTCATGTGCGCCGATTTGAGCGAATTGGGCACTTACGCCAAAGTCGACAACGCCCAATTCCGCCAGCTCAAAGCCGCCACCCCCGGCAGCTACACCTTCATC
>ENA-OWLE01000152-OWLE01000152.1-metagenome-genome-assembly--contig:-NODE-152-length-13444-cov-4.079543_pt1 | contig 13444 bp, 26 predicted proteins | sample MGYA00245345_ERZ651094 | MGnify/ENA primary metagenome ERZ651094 (study PRJEB26857, sample SAMEA4031770) | metagenome | biome: human; feature: oral; material: saliva | place: Philippines | collected 2014... | reverse complement strand
GATAACCCTAGCACAGTCTGTGTGTACTCAATGTAGCCTGAATAAAGCATTTGATAGTAAAGAAGGTTCTGTTGTTCACGGATCTTCTTTTTTCTTGCTCTCATAGCTTTTCTTTCTCTTGTACTATGTGATAGCTTGATAGCCTCTGTAAGCTTATCAAACTCTCTTTCTAGCTTGATATACTCATCAGATGCTCTAGCAGGTGATGACTTAGATTCTTCTGCTAACTTAACATTTTCAACATTCATATGACCATAACTCCTCTCCACAGTTCTTTATATAAATGGTGATATCACCTTTTTGGACTCTAGTAATTTGGTCTTCTCCTGACCATCTCTTTATGAACTTCTGTCTCTTCTTAAAGCCACAGATGGTTTCATCATAGTAGCAATTACCAAGTTCATCAATCAGTTTCACTTGGTACACCTTTATAAAATTCATACATACTCCTCGATATTACCAAGTCTCTGACCCTGACCTTAGTCTTCTTAGGGTATCTAATCTTACAAATGCCCTTTGTATACTTGTGATAAGACACAAGCATGTGACCTACATCATTAGGGGTAATGATCCTCTCTTTACTATCTGCAAAGGGCTGATCTATATACCATCTCATGATGTCTAAAGCAAACTTTCTATACTCTACTGTGCTAAATCTTTCTCTTCCTGTAATTTCAAGGTACATTTTTCTCATAGTATGAGAACACCCTACAATGAAGTCTATCTCAATATGTAGCTCATTAATGTAAGCAAAGTCAGTAGCTAGGTTATAAGCTGTGAAATTACTTAGACCATATACATTACACTGTTTAGTGAAGTATCTATATATCTCACTACACTTCCATCCCTTGAATAGATCATCAGGAAGGTTATCAATGAAATCTGCACAGGAGGCGAGAAATCTTTCTCCTCTATTTAGCTCTCTAGTAAGTATATGAATAGCAGGAGATCTATAGTTAGGGGAAAGTTTAGCCTTTGATGAGTTGAGCTTAGTTGCTAACTTCTCAAGCTGATGTATTGTGATTACATCATGTTCATTAGTACATCTTCTAACGTACTTTTCATGCCCTACATAGCGGTAAACATACACAGTGAGTAGTTTATCCCTAAGGGGTACTCTAGCTGTGTTAAGCGTTCGTATGAACATCTGAGACATATCATCAAGGTACTTAAGGTTGTTAGGTAGATCATATCTATATAGATCCCCTACAGTCTTGTTACCTATGTTGTACTTATGCTCAAACGCATCTCTACGCTTTAATATATAGAGTTGAAACTCTTCAAGTTTATTCATATTTACTCCTTTAACCAGCCTAGTTAGTAATGGAAGCGAAAAATATAAAAGGAACATAATCGTGAGAATAACTTTATGGATAGAAACTTTAAACAGCTAACTAGACTGGTTAAAAAAGTAAATACCTTATAGAGAGTAGCTAGAAAAAAGAAATCACAACTGCTGGCAAAACATGAAATAAGAAATGTAATCTATAAGGAGATTCTAGCTACCCTGTATAAGGTATCCACTAGGGATACCCTTTAGTTATTCTGCATCAGACCAGTCATCATCCTCTACTGATGTACCTTCTTCTGCTTCATCATCTTCTTCATCAAGTGCAAAGATATCACGGACATTGAATTGACGCTTACCTTGGTATGGGTCTCCTTCTTTGATCTCAACACCCATGTACTTACCTACGATATCATCTGTGTCAATATCTTCTGCATTAGGATCAAGACCTACAGCTTCAATAATCTTGTAGAGCTGTTCTTGTCCATAAGTGTTGTCACGTACAAACAAATTGAAAAGTGTAAGGTTTTCACCAAAGTTACCACGAAGGACAAACTTGTAGAAGATAGCTCCTGTGTTTTTGTTAGTTCCTTGTTCCACAGATTCTACAAGTACTTCATACTTGCCTGGGGTGTAGATAAATTCACGTACTTCTGGTGCTTTTGGTTTTAATGAAATGATTGACATAGTTATTCTCCTTTAGTTTCTTCTTTTGTTTCTTTAGCTTTAGCTTCCTTAGCTTGAGTTGTTCCATCTGTGTAGCCTACAATAGTTTCCCAAGTAGGGTTAGTTACAGTTTCAGGGATTGCAAGTCCAGGCTTGCGAGTTACTTTCAAGTTGTATGCAGGGTTTCCTGACAAACGTACCTGATAAAAGTCCTTAGTCTTCTTAACTCCTTTTACAACTTTAGACTTAGTGATACGCTCTGTGTGTCCAATAACACGACTTGATGCTGTAAGGTACTTACCTACGCTTTCCATCAAGTTAGGAATGATAGATGCTGGAATATTTTCATCCACAACATCCTCAAGGTTGACTGATTTTTGTTGACAAATTACATATACATTTTTGCCTGCATAAGATAGAGCCACAAGGTCATCAATAAGTCCTTTTAGGGTAGTTGATGCTTCACCATACATAGGAAGAGTCATTTTTTTGCTATTAGCTTTCTCCATGATATGCTTGTAAAGTAACTCTTGAACTCCTGTAAAGTGATCCACAGCAATGCTATCAAAGTCCTTAGCATAAGTCATAGCTTCTAAAACATCATCCCATGTGTGACATTCTGCAACAGCAAAACGCTCATCAGGAGCTACTGAAGCCAATCCACGGTCAGTATCAATGACCAATACACTTCCTGGTAGTGAGTTGATAAAGTATGACTTCCCACTTCCAGGCTCACCATAGAAAGAAGTCATAGTGTGTAATTTAATTTTAGTTAGTTTTTGTAATTTCATGTGTTCCTACTTTCCTGTACTTCCATAACCACCACGGTTTTCATTACCTAAGTGGTTTACTTCTTTAAATTTAATAGTTGGTTGGTTTTCAATAATTCTAAACTGACACAAACGCTGTCCCTCTTCAATAAGTCCATTACGTGTAGCATAGAACTTAGCTCCCCAATAATCTTCATCACCACAGTAAGAGTTATCAATAACCCCTACCCCATTAGTGAGAAGCAAGCCTGTGTTCTGGAATAGACTAGATCGTGGAGCAATGTGAGCTTCATAACCATTAGGTAGCTCCATAGCTACTCCAAAATCAACCTGAACTAGATCACCTTTCTTGTAAACCATACTCTTAGGTGAAGCTAAATCAATCCAATCACCCTTTGCGATATCCACAAGGTGAGGAGCATTTTCTTTGTACTTAATATTTATAACTTGTATACTAGTCACTTAATTCTCCATATTCTTTTTTAATCAAGTAGTCAATAGCAATTTCCATATCACTAATAGCTACTTTGTATAAGTCTTCATGTGTTGTTTGCACAGATGTGTTTACAATAAATCTCTGAGTATCACTCATGCTTTCAAGTAACTCATCTTGTGCAAAGAACTCAGTTTCAGTAAAGTATAGCATCTCCTTAGGTGTATTCTTCATTTTATCTAAGAACACAAGAGCCTTCTTAAGATCTTCTACACCATTCTTATCCTTATATCGCCACACATACTTAACAGCAGAAGCTACTAGAGGATTAAGACCAGCAATGATCCAAAAATCCCAGCACTCAATCTTGTTACCTGTGTAACGCTTAGGGTTTATAATATCTTCTTTCATCCTAATCACCATGACATAATAAAGTTCCACACAATAGCTATAAGCTTAAGTGTGATTGCAAGAAGAGCTACTGATACTACAGTACAGCCCATGAGAGAAATGAGATCCTTAAGTTCCTTAAATATTCTCATCTACAACCCTCTTGACTTTTAGCTTTAGCTCATTAAGTTCTTCTTCTTTTGTTAAAAGCTCTACATAGCGAATAGGTGTAAGCTGTACTGATGTAACTCCATCAATACCTTCAATGAGCTTCATTTTCTTATGTCTCTTCTCATACTTTCTTTCATCTCCCTTATCTAGTCCTAGAATGAAACCAAAAACAAAGGAGACTACTGAAGATACTAGTATAAGAATACCAACAATATGCTGTGCTATCATCATTTCACCTTATAATGCTTCACTGTGAAGCCTTCACCTTTCATTGTAACAACTACATTGTCCTCAGTGAGCTTATCAGATAGACCCTTATAATAAGTATCTCCTGTGTACTCACCTTCAACTGTGCTTACTACAGCTTCTTCACACCAAGGCTCAAAAGTCTTATAAGTCTTAGCTCCACCAATGATCCAAAGATCAAGACCAGAGTTTTCATAGACTTCAACAACTTCCTGAGCTGTGTGGGCAATGTATACATCTTCATGGTCATAACCTTTGATGTCATCTTGTGTAGTCAGGATAATGTTATGACGATTCTTAAGTGGTTTGCATCCTAATGAATACCATGTCTTGCTACCCATTACAACAATACCACCTGTGGTCTGGTTCTTAAAGTAGCTTAGGTCTTCCCTATTGAACCAAGGTATCTTTCCTTTACTCCCAATCAGACCATTAGCATCCTGTGCCCAAATGAACCTAATCATTTGACTCCTCCTTATTAGTGTATTATTGGATAACCCAACAAAGCTATTCTATCATTTTACGGTTGAACTGTCAACCCTTTTTTGTAAAATTTTTTTCAATAAATTCATCTAGGTCTTCCATAATCTCACCAATATAGACTTTATAGAGGTAATCATAGGCATCAGGCTTATGACTTCCTGGAATGTATAGCTTAAACTCAGGATCAGACTCAATTAGGTCTACAAGATGTACAAACTGGTCAAAGAAGTCTTTGGTACGGTATTCATTATACACAAGGCGGATTGTCTTACGTTTGTAGTTTCTTCCTGTGAGCTTAATCTTAGGATTGACACAGTCGAAGATCATATCACGTACATTGTAGCCTAGCTGTGAATACACATACATGTACATGTTTCCTTGCAAGCTATATCTATACTCATCCTCAGTAGGAGCTGTAGAGTGAGTTTTATAATCCACAATAGTCACAGTACCATCATCATTCTGGACTACAGCATCAATGATACCTGTGAACTCATGTCCATTAGGTAGGTCAAAGAATACCTGATGCTCAGTCTCAATGACTTTCTCAAAGTCAATAGGTTCACCTTCAGTTAGATAACGATCAATAGCCATCTCACCTGAAAGTTTAGCTTCCTCTAAGAATCCTGATTCTGCATAGATCTCACGTAGCTTAACATATAAATCTTCCTGAGTTATCTTTCCTTTGTTCTGTGCTAGCAACTCCATACCTCTGTGGAAGTATGTACCACGATCCATATACTGTGTCAATTCAGGATCTTGCTTTTCCTTGTAGCCTGCTAGGTATTTACACCAATGCTTCCAAGGGTTTTCTAAAAATGTCTTTACTCGACTTACACTATAAGTTGTCATTATCCACCTCTACCTACTCCATTTTCTAAATAATAAACCATATCCTTGAATCTCATATCAAGTGAATAGACCTTGCTATTAAGCTCCTCGTGAGTCTTTTCTAACTCACCCTTAAGTTTACCCACCTGATAGTCTAAACGCTCAATTTGGGCCTTCTGTGAGGTTATAGTAGCATAACAGCATAGTGTCAACAATAGGAAACCAAAGATTAGGGAGTAATTAATAATTTTGTCTTGCATTATTCTTAATCACAAAGCCTTTCTTTTTGTGTGTAGGGATAAACCGTGTACTTTTCTCTCCCTGAGGCTTAAAATTTACTACATCATAAGCTTCCTGAACAATGAAGTGCTCATATTCAGGATACTTAGTTACTAAGTCAGCCTTGCTACTACTAATAATAGTGTTTGCATTTTGCACAAGAGACCATCCAAACGAACCATCAACCATCCTAGTCAAGTAGTGACCACTAGATAGCTTAATCATATATGGAAGCTCCTCATCCACAACTTTCCAGTGACCAGCGAGTATAGCATTAACCATTCGCTCTAGTTGATCTGCTTTCTGCTCATCTGTGGTTGTACCATTCTTAGTAAGGATCTGTTTCCAATAGTGGTTTTTGTTTGCTTTTGTGCTATTTAGAACATAATTCAGATAAGAGATACGATTAACCTTATCAGGGAATGTATCAATAGGAGCATCAAGGATGAATGTTTCTTCATTCTGTGTAATCTCAATGACTTCCTCATCACTATCATCACTAACAACTAATTCAACAATCTTCATCTTGATCTGTTCAGGAACTTCTTCACCATGAAGTACCTTATCTACATAATACTGTGAGACTCCAAGCTCCTCACACAGTTTTGATTTACTTTTGTTTTTTAAAATATCTTCAACAATTTCTTTGTAATTCATAATTTTCCTCACAGGATGGTAATTACTTACCATCCTCTTTTAATTGATCTGTTAAGCAAGCACTACAAGGAGTTACTTCATAACCTAAAAATAAAGCTAGAACTTGATTGGCTACACGTGACTGCTCTAGGAAAGCAAACTTAACCTTATCATTAGCTAGGTCTACTTGCCAAGCCTCAAAGGCTGTAATAGTAGCCACAAGAACGTGCTTCAATAGACACCATACATCAGGATTACCCTCTTCACTAGCTTGTGATTTAAGTAGCTCCATAGCTTTTCTGCGCTCTGCTGTGGTTGTCTGAAGAAGCTGTGTAATTTGATACACTTTATCTTTTGTGTCATAGATAGCAATTTTATCTTCTTCAGTTTGAAACTCAGGATTATCTAGGTTGTACCAAAACTTAATTTGATCCTCATATTTACGGATAAGGATCTCTAAGTGATATTCACTAGCCCCTAAGTGCATAATGTTAGTGATGATGTCTTCAGTGATACCTACTGAACTGCTTTTATTTACCATTTTACCTCCTAAAATACATTATCTATATCCATCTTATAACGGATAAAGTAAGTGTTTTTTGTTTTCTTATACATTTCTTCATAAAACTTTTCAGCCTCTTCATAAGTATCAAACTTATGAATCTTCTCAAGCTGGCTGTCAAAAAACTCTAATACATTATAAGTCATTCTGAATAACCATTATCAATGATTGAAAGGATTTTCTCTCTTAACCACTGTGGTACAGATCCATCAATCACAGGATAATGAACAATCCTCCTCTCTACCTTTTCAGGCTCATCAATAACTACATGAGAGAAACAACATGACTGTGAGATATAGTCAGTAACAGTCTTGTAAACGTTACTAAATCTACGGTACATATAGTCAATCTCTTCAGGTAGTCCATGTTTAGTCTTAAAGATTAGATCAAAGCTATTCATTTTAGACACAGGTTGTCCATAGTGTTTCCTAATATGTCTCAGACCATTGAAGAAGTCATCCATTACATACACAGTACCTCTGATTGAAATAGTATATAAGTCTTCCCAATCATTTTGCTTATCTATATAATGCTCAGGGTCAATCTTAAAAAACCTACGATTAGCCTCTCTGATCTCTTTGTATTCATCAAGCCTATAAGCAGGCTTATCTAAGATTATCATTCTTATCCTCCCCACGCTTGTGCAACTTCAGAATCTGCCACAATAGGTATAGGAATATCAATTCCTTCAATGATGGAAGGTTTCTCCATCAATCTGTTAATTATAGGTGAAACTTCATCAACATAGTCATCTCTAATTTCAAAGAGAATAGCATCATGCACAGAACCTAGTACAATACATCTATCATGGTCAATCTCATCACTGAAAACAATATCAGCTAGAGCACTTGTACACATGTCTGAGGCGAATCCTTGCACTCCTGAGTTTATGGATTGTCTTTCAGCCTGTCCTCTTAGCTTGAAGTCGCTAGAGTTGATGTCAGGAAGGAAACGTTTCCGTCCAATAGGAGACCATGTATAACCGTTTGCTCTTGCGAACTCCACACAGTTCTTGTGCCATTCTATTAGTGTAGGATATGAATTGAAAAAGTTCTCACGTAGGTGCTCACAATCCTCTAAAGTAAGACTTAATCCATAACCTTTCCCATAGTCTTGGAAGGTCTTAGCAGACATTCCATAAAGGAATCCGAAGTTACAATTAGGTAAAACTACTATTTTACCTTTTCTTCTTAACACTATTGTGTCTTTAGGAACTTGTACACAGTAGACATCTTCAGTAGCCTTTACTGATATATCCATCTTTGAAGGCAACATCCTACAAAAAGGTGATTTTCCTCTAGCCATAGGTATGTTAAGTCTATATAGTGTATGTCTTCCCTCTCTATGGTCTGGTTGGATAGTTTTATTAACTTTTCTACCAAGAGTGAAAAACATATACTGCATTACATCACAGGTTTGTTCCTGTATGGAAACAAAATTAGCACCTTTGTTCTTAGTATGAGTGCCATCCCAATATAAGCACTCATCTACATAAGCGTTAAAGTCTACATCATGTATGTTATCCCAGATGAGTTTTTTATCTTTAGTAGTGTACTTAAATAATGAATCTACAAATTCATTACTATATACATAAACTACATAATTTCCATATTCCTCTCTATAAGCTGTGCTATGAGGTAAGTTAAGAGATTTAATTATAGATATACATCTATCAAACTTTCTCTTTTTTCTAAAAATGAATGTAACAGCACTAGGTATAGTTTTATTTTCTTTAAAATGTCCATCAGATACACACATACATAGAAACCTTGTTTCATCTACACTCAACTTAGGTTTGTTAGTTAAATATGCACCTTTAACCCAATTTAATTTTGAGTCACCTAACATCTTAATGTCTTTAAACTCTCCTATTTCAGATTTCACCTTTTCTCTTAGCAACCAATACCTATGATTTAATGTACACTTTATAGATACATTATTATCATTATGCTCCATAACTTCTTGGTCAGGTATACACTTAAAGTCTAATGGTTTAACAAAGTCCATACTTAGTGTTTCTCTATCTACTTGAGCCACAGGTGTTACACCATCATATTCACTAAAAGGAATGAAACCCTTCTCAGTAAGAATTTCAGTATCACCACTGAAACATGCTTTACTTTGTGTTCTTTTTCTTTTCTGTTCCTGAGGACTAAGGCTAGAAGTATCTCCAAAGAGCAATTCAGTAGTTTTACTATGCAAGTCACTTCCTGACTGATAGGCATGTTGCATGTTAGCATCACCTGAGAACATAGAAGCCACACGGAGTTCAATTTGCGAGTAATCTTGCTCTTTTATCTTCCATCCAGGTCTAGCTTCAATCAAATTCCTTACATTTTTATCCTGGGGAATCTGCTGGATGTTTGGTGATGAACAGGTAGTTCTTCCTGTACGTGCTGTAATGTTAAAGCTAGGATAGATCCTATCATTTACTTGAATTTCTTCCCAAGATTTAATAAAAGTTTCTAGCTTAGTCAACCTACGATACTCTAGTAGATCATCTACTACAGGATTACCCACATAGTTTACTAGCACATCACTGCTTACTGAAGGTACTCCCTTAGCTGTTTTCTCAATAGCCTTAAGCCCTACACCATAGCCAATAATCACAGGAGCGTAGTTGTGTTTAAGCTTAACTTCAATATCATACAGATGAGGGTTCTTTTCCTTCCACTCATTCATGAATTGTGTAGCTTCCTTACGTGTGCTAAACTCGCCTCTATAGATTACATCATTCATAAAGGTGTATTCAAGCACTTCATAAGTGTTAGGTAGCTTCTCTCCTTTCTCATCATACACAGGAACGTCCTTATCTGTGAAAAGTATATTAGCTACCTGTGCTGTAGAGTTCCAGTTAATGTTCCCTACTGTGAGGAGTCTTTCAAGAATAGGCTTATATTGCTCCTGAAGCTTCTTAGCTATCTCATGCCGTCTAGGACTGATAGGCATACCATTCTTTTCAACCTCAAGGTAAGCACTGTAGGCTCTCATCTCATGCTTGTAGACTTTCTCAAGGTTATAGATTTTTAGCTTCTTCTTAAAGATCTTAACCAGCTCCATAGGATAGTACACATCATCCAAACCATAAGCTTTAAACTTTTCTGTGATTTTACCTGTCTTAGCTTCCTTTGAGATATCATAGTCTACCTTAAAGTACTTCTTAGTCAGTGGTTTAAGTCCAAGCTCCTCTTCACCACAAACATGAGCCATTACCAAGGTATCAACCCACAGCTTCAACTCAATTCCTGTCTTAACATAGAGGAATAGCAAGTCAAACTTTCCATTGTGTGTGACTAGCTTTGCATCCTTAAGCTTAGTAAGTAACATTAAAGCACGCTTCATTCCTAATTTCTTCCAATCGAAGAACCTACGCACATACTTTCCTTGGTCTACATTTGTAAACCCAATCTGAATTGAAGTGATATCATCCCTAAACCTATCAAGACCTGTTGTTTCAATATCCAAGCACACAGGATGTTTTAGGTCAATAGTATTAATCAATGTTGGCTACTCTTTCTTTAATGATCTGTGAATAGGTCACATTCTTTGTGTTGACAACTGTGTTTTCAAATATAAGAGTACCACCCTCTATAAAGGTTTGTAAACTAAGATGGTACATTTCTTTATCTGTGTACTCACAGTCTAAATACTCACCACCTACAAAGTGATACCTTACAACAACTTCCTCACTCATCCTCATCCTCCTTTCTATGTGCTTTATAAGATATGATACAAGCCCATACAAAACCAATCAACCAAAAGAACCAAAGTACAAAAAATACAAAATTATCTATAGTAATATCCTTAACCATTTTACAACCCTTCTATATATCTATAAAATGACTGCATATTACTTATATTTACAAAATTGCCTTTTTTATTTAGTAAATGGGTACAATAAAAATCAGAACCATCTTCAAGTATTAATTTTAAACACCACTCATCACCCAACTCATCATCAAATACAAATGATATCTTATTAATATTGATAATAAAAGGTTCAAATGATTCCTTCTCTACCTCTAAGGCAAGCATCAAAAATTTCATTTTTTCTCTCCTGTGACTTCATTTCTTTCAACACGTAGTTTAAAGCAACCGTTATCATGTCTTACTATAGACACCTCAGTAGTCCACTGACTGCGTGTATAAGGATATCTTCTAGGTCTACTCATTTTCTTTCACCTCATTCATTTTTTTAATAGTATCCCACATACCTTTATCAAGTTTTGTGATAGTTTCAACATTACCCCATCTGATTGGTACACTCTTAAATTCCCACCACTCAGCACCATCATATTCATTGCGTTCAATCCACCAGTCTTCTCCAACTAGCACAAGATCTTTTGCTACACGTTGTGCACCATAACCTGCATCATAGTCTGATTTCTTTGCTACTCCCTCAAAGTTACCTTTTGTAATTCGAAAATCATAACCTTGGATGAAAAGAACATCATCAAATGTTTTTCCATTTTTATCTAAAATCTCTAAAGTTTCTTCCCATAAATTAGTCATTTTCTTCCTCCTTTATTAACCGTTTAATTTTAGTATTTACATAAGCCATTGCATAACTTAGTAGTAGTAGTGTTGGGTACTTTGGCAATTCCTCACGTATACGCTCATAGTATTCTAGCTCTGTTTCTTCCATTACTCCACCTCTAATAATCCAAGGTTCTCATATATATTACCAATAATTTCTGCATGGTTAGCAACACTACCTAAGTACGAGAAATAATCGTAACTTTTTATGCAATTAACCCATGAACCTAAGTCAGTTCTATACTCAACCACACCTTTTGTTGGATAATGTCCTGAGGATAGTATATCCCCCTCAAAGATTTCTTTGCCATTCTTATCAACTAGCCCTGTTGATTGCATGAGAATGATATCCCCATCTCTTGGTCGTAATTCGATTTCTTGGTTTCTATTTCTGTAAATCTCAGCCATACCATTCATGGTTTTTGTTTCTTTATCCCATGCTCTATATTTTGGAATCATTCCACTACCTCTTTCACTTCAAATATAGGATTGCCAAATACATCACCAAAACCACCATCCTTGAGTTGGTACTTAGTGTGGTATATTCTTGCTTCATTAAAGTGTATAGTTGTTCCCATTATCCATTTGTTATCATCTTCGTAGAATTTTAATACACAGGAATTATCACTGACACCTTTCATTCTTACAAGGTACTTCTTTTCTTCCTTAAGTTTATAGCCAAATTGCTTCATATTTACTATAGTTTGAAAAGCTTGACTACTTGCATTGAACCAGTTATGAAAATCACTAGGTTCTTGTTCTTCCCAGTCCATAATGTAATTCCATAAGTTATAGTCAAGATTATCCTTATTATCTTCATACCAATCAATTACACACTGAGGTGCTTCCACAGGTTTTGTTACATCTTCAAACACACAGCGCTCGTCAGCTTCAAAGCAATCACCACATGGTGTTTCAATCTGATATAACACTTCATCTGCACTATTTACACTCTTTCCTGTGACTGTTCCTCTAACAATTACATCAAGGTTTTCACTATCCTTATATAAATTCTTAACATGTTCCATAATTACTTCCAAGTAGCTTTTAAATCACCATAAGGGATACTCTTATGTAGTCTTCCTTCAGCAATTTCTATAGCTAGTGCCCTTTCTAAAATTTCTTTACGTTTCATCTCTTTTATAAGTTTCTCTTTCTGTGATAATTTCTTAATAGAAACCTCTTCCTCTTCTTTAGAGGTCACAGAACATCCTTCAAACATCTCAGGTATTTTAGGAGATTGCTTCCCCTCATACTTGTCATAGTAGCTTGCTAAAAGCTGTGATCTCCTTACGTCACCTTTTTTAGTATGCACATAATACCAGCAAAGATATTCACGTTCTTCCTTGCTAAATACCTCTGTCATGTGATCCACAAGGTAGGGAAACAGTATCCGCTTTCCTTCTGCTACTTTCTTCACAGAATAGTAAGCTCCACCATTCTTAATTTCTCCTCCTGTGGCTCTATTATGTAGTTTACTTATGTAAGCACTAATAGACATATCTACACTTTTAAGGTAGGAATCTATAGCCTTAAAGAATACTCCTGATACATCATTTCTTTTTCCTGCTTCATCCAACCATGTACAGGCTCTATACCAACCTTCTTTACTCATTGCTTTTTACCTTTGTATTATATTCAGCATTTAGCTTGTTAATAATCACATCCTGTGCTTTATTTTGCTCAGCAAGTTTCTCAATATGAGTATTTTGCTCATTTAAAACCTTTTCCATTTTATTAAAGTTATTTTGAATAACTCCTAAAGAAATTGCACCAAACACAACAATGAATGTAAGCATAAATTCAGCAAAACTGTTATCCTTATTCATCTTCTTCATCCTTTTCATTTAATTCTTCCAAAGTTTTCCATAACCTACCCTTAAGATTATCGACAAAAACAATTTGTTCTAGTTTTTCTGGCTTTTTGTTAAAATTCCACCACTCCATGCCATCATACTCTCCACGATCTAACCACCAATCTTTTCCAACCACAACCAAATCTGTAGCTATTTCTTGAGAACCATAACCAGCATAATAGTCTGTTGCCTCAGCTACCTTTTTAAAATTTTCTGGATGTACCCTAAAATTATCACCTTGAATATAAAGTACATCATCAAAAGATAAGCCATGCTCTTCTAATTCCTTAATAGTTT
>ENA-OWLE01000151-OWLE01000151.1-metagenome-genome-assembly--contig:-NODE-151-length-13459-cov-4.098926_pt1 | contig 13459 bp, 11 predicted proteins | sample MGYA00245345_ERZ651094 | MGnify/ENA primary metagenome ERZ651094 (study PRJEB26857, sample SAMEA4031770) | metagenome | biome: human; feature: oral; material: saliva | place: Philippines | collected 2014... | reverse complement strand
ACTTTTAAATCATCAATGTTAATTTCTCGTTTCATTTTGAAACCTCCTAAAATAAACAAATAAAATTAAATTAAAATACTTATAGAAACTAATGTCTCTATTCACTTCTATATTATATGATTGATTTTATGGACTTTTACAAATTGCGAAGGAATGTCCCATACCCAATATTGGGTATGGGAAATATGGGTTAAATATTTATAACCTAGTTACCATCTAGCAATCCAGATTCCATTAATATTATTAGTTTTAGTAATATGGTAAGGGAAGTCAGATGGGGTCATGATTGCATGCACTGGAGCATTTTCTTCGTTATGAATAGTCAAAACGTTAGTTCCAATAATATGAGTAGTATCAATAGCAAAGCAAGTACTAATACTAGCCATCATACATAAAATCATTAAAATTAGAGTCTTTTTCATATTATTCTCCTTTTTGAGGGAAATACTCTGAATCGGATTTATTTTAAAGTTAGAAGATCATTCATAGGAACTAATGTTTTTGTAACAAAACCATCCCATGTCTGATATCAGACATGGGGTGATGCGATTCCAAGAGCAGTTGCGTACAGTTGACCGGACTATACTTATTATAAAGTCCATCATATATAAAATTACTATTTATTTTCCTGTATACTAATTAGTAATGTTAAAAGGAGGTACCCTCATGAACTTACAAGGCGAAAATAAGGCGGATTTTATCGTCGCAGAAGGTATGTTAGCTAACCTCTTAGCTAATTTCAATACCGATTTTGTTTATAATACCGTTGAAGACTTATTACAATACCGCAATACTCATTTTGATTTACAACCTAAACACAATATCATATCTGCGTTAGAAATTGCATTCAAAGATATGATTAATAACTACCCTGCTGATAAAGCTAATATCTTAGAAGTAAGAGAACAAGTTTACAAAGAAATCTTATCTAGACTCTGTAGAGATGGATTATCTGTTTCTTATGTAGATTCAGAGACAAATCTCTATACCTTGGTTAAATACTTATATGATCTTTGTATTGCTAGATATGACTTGTTTGTATTTACTTTCTTACGTCGGTTTATTACTATACAAAAAGACTATTTGTATACAGCTCTTCAATTGGATAGCAAACGTAAATCTAAAGATACAAGCACTATCTACAATAAGAATACATTCGAAGATCCTAAACTAGCTATTATCATTGCAAACTTGGATGTAGTATTAAAACACATTACTTTTGACTTGGATTTAGATATGTATACTGCAATGAGCTACATGTATTACACTGAAGAAGATAGAATCATTATGAATTATTTAACTACTTATATTGATTCTGGCGTAAATATCATTGATTGCTTCATTAGACCAGTATTAAATAATCCATTATTGTATAATCCATGCTTTGCTCATTTGAAAATGCTTGGTAATATCAAAGATGTAGAGCATAGTGAAACGGAAGTAGGTTATGATCCAGAAATGAATAATCGCTGGAAAAATTAGGAGACTTAGGATAATATGAGAAATATAACAGAAGAGCGTGCAAAAGCACTCAAAGAACGATATCAAAATATCGATAGTAAATTAGGTATTGGGAAGAAAGATGTCTATGGTGAATACTTCACCAAAGGATCAGACGTTACTAAAGAATTCTTAGAAAAGAATATCTTTCCTAATGCTAAAGAATTTGACTTTAAAGATCCATCAACTTCAGAATTCCCAGCATTGACTGATGAACAAAAACTTGCTCTTGGTCATGATGCGGTTATCATCTATAATACAGTACGTGATTATAAAATGGGTAATGAAGAAATTGATTGGGTTAAAGCAGCCAAAGATGCTAAATTAATTACCAATAGACAAATAGAAGAACTAGATTTAGAAAATCCAGATATTCCATTGGAAGAGAAAATTGGTGCAGTAAATAATATCAAAGATCTAATCATTGGTTCTGGTGAACAAATCTTCTTTGGTTTGCAAATTGAATCTTCTCGTGAGTTTAATGGTATGATGCCATTTGAATTGGCTCGTAACTATTTCTTACAAAACGATACGATGTTCAAATTCAATCCAGAGACAGAAGAATTCGATGGAGATGTAACTGCTTATAATAATTCTTATAGCGAATCTCTATATCTCAAATCTATTAAAGAGATTTTAGAAAAACCTGAATTCTATGATCGTATTGAAAAAGAATTATCTGATCGTTTGTATAAACGTACTATAAAACGTACTACAGAGACTATTAAACAAATCTCTGATAAGAAACGTTACAATAATACTAAGAAGACAGCAACCCGAGATACTTCTAGATTAGATGAAATGATTCGTTTATTATTCCCTGATCTTACTAAACTACAATCTCGTGTATTTGTATATGCTATGTCTAAATGCTTCACTAAGAAGAATACATTACAAGCTGCACTTACTTGCTATCTAACTAACTCTAATATTATCTCTCTTATTCCAATTATGGCTTATAAGAAAGATGATTCTGAATTAGTAGGTTCTGCTCGTATTTTATTTAATAACTTAACTGAAGTATTTAATACTATCAAAGAAAAGATTAATAAATAAAAATAAGACAAGATATAGGAGTACCCAATATTGGGTACTCCATATTCTTCCGCTTAAAGTAATGGATCTTTATCTTGTACTCTAGTACTATAACCTTTTGAGTTATTCAATACAAAGTTATTTACATATTCTAGATCGACATAAAAGACAATTTCAGATATGCGTTCTGGTAGAGGTTGTTTAGGAATAATACTATAAGTATTCCAATCTATAAACACATCTCTCTTTTGACCAGCATTATATAATTGAACATCCATAAATACTGCAGGAGAAATATACTGCTCTTTAGCAGCTTCTGCTATATTATAGAATGAATTATCATCTGGTCGTTTAATAGCATCAATAAAGTTGATTACTTGATCACGATCTTTGATAGGGAATTCTTTAGAGTCTTCTACATAATCAGTTGACATATATTGACCCCAACCTTTTTCATTTCTAGTAGGTACCGCATCAAAGCACATATTATGATAGACGAATCTTTCTCTATTGACACTTTCACATGGGATATTTACTAAATTAGTAGGATCCTTAGAGTAATATGTATAGAATTGAGGAGCTGGGAATAAACATTCCACATCCATAGATACAATAAAGTTATTATCTAATTGACCTTCTCTTTCACCTTCACCTAATTCCAGGTTATTAAACTTAAGGTGAGTATACATATCAGTCATTCTTATATAAAACTCAAATTCACCTTTTGTACCTCTGAATTTATACGAAAACGGTAAGTGTGAGTGCTTGTTTAAATAAGAAATGAACTCAAGTAGCTTTACTATATCTCCATTACAGATATCAAACCCAGAGTCTCTAGCAATAGCATAGATTACTTCTTTAGGTACTACAAAGTCTAAGTCAATATACTTAGTCTTAGTAGTTGGAGGAGAGAATGCTAGTTGCATGAACTTATATAAATCCATAGCATGGTTAAATGAACTTACTTTAACCTTATAGTTGAATTCTACTCTAAGTTGTTCCATTTGAATGGATAATAGATTACCAGAGATATCGTCTTTAAAGAAAGCATCATTAAAACGTGCTTTATTAGAATAGATATTCTTACCAAAGTTATATAGACTAGAGAATTCTCTATTATATTCATAATCTAAACGAGGAGTAATCATTAATGATGGTTTACCACGTTTAACGTAATCTAATAAATCTTTATTTAAATAATCTGCTAAGATATTCTTACCAGCAATAAATTCTGATTTGAAATATCCATCAGCAAATCTACGAACAAACCAATTTCTCATATATTCTACACAAATAGAATATGTATGGGAGATAGAAGGAGTACATAGACTCATAGTATGTTCTTTTTTGAATTGTCGAAGATCTTCTAGTCCCTTTGGACGTAGTTCAATGATCTCCATATTACTTACATCATTAGTTTTACTGCTATAATCCAAGTATCTTATCTCCTTTCTTTGAATAGTTTACTATTATGTCATAAAAAATAAAGAATGGCATAACTCCCTCGAATAATCGAGGGAGTATACCAAATAAAACCTTACACTTCAGTTTCAAATTCATAAATTGATACGGAATGTACTTCAAATTTAATAGATAATACAAATTCTACTTCTTTTTCCATTTCAGTAATATCCATATCAGGTTTGATTCTATCTGTTTCTAATTCTTTGTTTAAGAACTCTGCTATTTCTTCTTTAGATTCAAAGTATTCTTCAAATTCATTACCGCCGTCTTCATTCATATTACAATAGTAACCATATACTCTGTAATGGGCACCAGAGAAGAATACACCATCTGTATCTGTATTGATGAATAAACCACGATCTGGTTCTTCAGAAAATACTTCAAACTTAAGACCAGACCATTCTTCATCTATCATCATTTGGAAATGTTCTGGATAAGGGCACCAATCACTGTCGGTAGATACAACAAAGAAGAAGATTTGTTTCTTATCTTTATACGTTTCTGTAATTTCAGAACACCATATGATTTCATTATTGAGATTTTCTGTCTTTTGAAGATAAACATGATCTGGAATATCTAGCTTATCAAACCATTTTCTAATGAAACCAAGTTTAATATTCTTATCAATAAAGTCATGAAAAGATTTTAATTTTTCAATTTCATTTGGATTGCAATAAAATGCGAACTCACTATAACATCTATTTGCCATAAGTTTCTCCTTCAGCATATTCATGGAATAATGTAAGATTCTTTAAGTAACGTTCAGGGTGTTTTAATAATTCCCTGATTGGGATTGTGGATGTTTTAGCAGCTGTTAGACCAGGTAACTCTTCTATGACTAATTGTTTACCAAGTTTATCACAGAATTCTAAGAAGTCTTCTTTAACATCTTTAGATTCTTTACCACCCAATAAAACATCACATGCGATACGATAACATTCTGCATCGATGTAGTCCATAACAATAAATGCATCCCATTCACAAATAGAACCGCTATCTGCACCTGGTCTACGTTCTAATGTATTGACTACTTCGCCATCTTTAATCATAATATTGAAACAGGATCGTTTTATGCCTTCCTTTTTACTTAGAGCTACAATAGCTGCAATAATATCTAATGCACCTACATACTCTAAAGTATATGCATCGTCCCATTTTCTTTTAATGATTTCTTCTGCATATAAGTCAGCGAACGAATGGCGTAGTTGTTCAATTCCAATACCAACTACTTTAGATAAGAAGATATTGTATTTAACCATATCTTCAGCTTTTGGAGTATTATACATACTCCAATCTTCCAAACTATTTTTTGTTGCAATAACTCTATTGAGTTTATTTGAAAACATAGTTGTTTCCTCCTTGATTAATATTTTGCCAGTATGAAATTATACTTGGCTTCATATAAATAATATACGACTAAAATTAAACTTAAAGAGAAGATATACCCATAGCCAATATTGGCTATGGGTGATATATCAATCTAAAATATTTACTATACGTAATAAATCTTCACCTTTAGTTAATTCACTAAGGCGTTTAGTATGCTTTTCGACTGCACGTTGATACATACATTCAAAATCTTCATCATCTAGTTTTATAACTGAATCAGATAATGCATATTTCTTGAATACTGGTAATTTCTTCTTATATTGGTTTACCATAGCAGAGAAACCTCTATCTACCACTTCAATATAAGTAGTATTATCATCACGAGTACGCCCTAATGATTGTCTAGCTAATACATGAGAACTAAAAGGTTCTGCCAAGAGAACAGTTAGTTCTAATCCATGTATATCCATAGCAGCACCACAAGATTTAGTTGTAGATAATATAATTCTCTTTTCTAGCTCTAATGGTTTCTGTTCTTTAGGAGTAATCGTAGTATAAATACCAACTTGTCCTTTTAATTCAGGATAAGCATACTCTATCCAGTCTTTAATAGACAAAATAGCTTCATTTGTAGAGATATATACTAGAGCTTTATTAACTTCTAAGCATTTCTCTATCATTATACGAAGCATCTTCATAAAGTTATGTGATTTAGTACAATATTTAGCATAAGCATGTCCATTTAGACCATGTCTATTCATACAACGTTGAATATCCATTGGAGATGGATGAGAATTATATTGAATAGCGATATAATGTGTATGAGGATCTGTATCTTCATCAAATAAATCTATTTTAGGTACAGTTTGGAAATATGCTTGATATACTTCATCTTCATCTCTATCAGATCTTTCAGGTGTGGCTGTAAGATAGATAGTTTTATACGTATTAGTAGCAAAGTCTATATGAGATACATTTTCGAAAGATAAATGTGCTTCATCATATATCTTTAACCCAACACGTAGCTTTTTAAATAATTCACCTACCTTATCCCAGCCATATTTGTCACCATATGACTTGATAGTTTGATGAGAAGCTAATATATACTTTATCGAGGATATGTCTACTAGTCCCTTTAATATACGGGCAATAGAGCCAATTCCAACTAATTGATATATTTCACTTTTAGATGTATCTGTATATTCTGTAATACGATCTTCCCATTGTTTAATCCAATCATTAGAAGATGTAATCATAATAGAACGTACTTTCATAATAGCCGCAGATACTACAGCTACATATGTCTTACCAACACCCGTATTTAGGTTTACGGATAGTTGAGATTTACCTCTGGTATAAGAGTATTCTCCATTACCAAGAATAAAGCTCAAAGTCTTCTTTTGAACGTCATTTCTCGGCAAGTAACGTAGAAAAATGTTCAATCCACCATCAAATGGATCACATTCTTTATCGATGGTTACATTGGTACCAAACCATTGTTCCAATCTACTTAAAGGAAACCCTCTAGGTATATATAACCTTCTATTATCTGGGTCATATTTAATACCTAATGGTTCATATCTGAAGTAGACTTTATCCCATTTACTAAATATCTTTTCTAAAGGGAAACAATCTCGTTCTCTATAGTTATTTATAACTGTACAGCTATGCCTAGCTATTATTTTAGAGTTATAGACCAAGTATTCTCACCTCCAGACAAAATTCCCAGATAGGAATAACCTATCTGGGATAATAATTAAATCATTTCACTTACACCTTCGATTGGTTCTTCACTCAATGGAAGGTTAATTACAGGATCAATCATATGCTCTTTATAATGGTTGATTACTGTATCATCATAAATCATATAAGATTGTGGATGAGTCATAGCAAATCCATCTAATTGAGATGGAGAATACTTCTTGAAGGATAATGGGTTAGTAATACATTTAGTCAAGTCTTTATATAATAAAGAGATAACGATACTAGGATTATCCGACAATGCTCTATCCAATGTAATCAATTTAGAATCTTCGTTTGGATTTGTCCAATCTGGTTTAGCAATATTGGAGTATATACTACGAACTTGATTGGAGATAATGGTTTCAATATGAATTGCTTGGATATCAACATCACCTTCGATACAACGTTCCATGATATGTTGTACAATAGAGTTACGGTCATGGGACATGATTGTTTCTTTGAGATTAACGATAGATTCAAGTTCTTTAAGAACTTTAACCAATTCATTATTATCGATAGTGAATAAGAATAACATGATACCCTTTTCAGATACATCTTTTAATGGGATATGGTAGTTACCATCTTCATCAGGTTCAAATCCATTTTCAAGAATATATTCATTGAATTCTTGAGTAAAATACATCTCTACTTTTTCCATAGATGTAATTTCATTAGGATAATTATCTATAACTGCAGTAAAGCTAGTTATATATGCTTTTTGATTAGTAACTTCTGGACTATAAGAATCTGTATCTCCAGTTGTAACGATATCGTCTACATTGATAATCATTTCAGCATTCATATCTTTACATGGGATAGCATAGATAGCATTAAAGTTTGGTTTGAAGTATTTATTAAAACCATCAGACCAATTCAATGCTGTGATTACTGTTTCAAGCAAATGTTTTGCAGACAACAAACGTTGAGTCAATTGATAAGTCAATTGTTCTACAGCAATCTTACCTACACAAACCAATGTATTAATCAATGCTAGTTTATAACCATAGCATCTATGACAGATACCATGACCTTGAGCATTAGATTGACAAGTAATTGGAGAATAGATATATAAAGTCTTACCAATAAGATCTTTATCTGTCTTAGAATCTATTACTAAATCTTTACCATCTTCACTCGAACGATAAGTTCTTCCATCATAACGATCTAAGAAGTCTTCATTTTCGATAGTAATAACTTCTAAGTTCTCTGTATTACATACATAATTAGGATCTTTATGTAAGAAGGTACCAATATTATTTAGACCCATAATACGTGCAACGTCACCAGATTCGCCTACATTGATTTTAGTTTGGTTTTGAGCTACACGAGCAGCTGCAGCATCCATATAAATATCCATGATGGTATTAAGACCATTTGCATAAGAGCTATCAATAATAGCTGGTAATACGTTACCTTTACCATCTGGTTTTGTACCAACGTTGATAATCAATTCTTTATATTGACGTGGGTTGATACCTTGTTTTACACTCAATGGATTCTTCAAGCAGTGTTCATATCCTAAATACTTTTCAGATTCCATGATGTATTTGTTTGATTTATTCAAACGTTTCATACCCTCATCTTTTACATCCTCAATAGGGATATCAGCAAAACGAGAGTTTAATAAGTCCCAGAATTCTGGAACTTTTTGTGCTAGTTTAATTGTATCATAAAAGTTGATTGTACAAGCATTAAACTGAGCAAAGCTGTTTACAAATTGTTGCATAGCAAAAATATTGTCAGCAAAAGATCTATTTAGATCTACAATATTAAGCTTACGATTCTTACGGTGTTTATTAACTCTATATCGTTTATCGATATGTGGTTTAAGATCAAGGTCTATGATTTTATCATAATGATTAGCGATCATACCACGAGTAAAACCTTTCTTGTCGAAAATCAAATGACGGGATTTAATTTTAAACCCTTGACGGATAACTGGTTCCCATAGCAATATATTAACTGCTAAATCTGGTAGAGTTAGATTTACTGATTTACCATCAGCAAAGTTTACTCTTACCTTTGCCATTTGAATCAATGGTTGTTCTACACCATCGAGAAGAATAGAGTCAATTCCATGCCAGTAATCATCGTATGTGTACTTGGTGATATCTCCAGTATCAATAGTCAATGGTATACCATCAACTATTTTGGAGAATACATAGTAATTACTTTTGTTTCTTTGTAGATAATTTACTGCTTCCATTCTAATTCCTTCCTTTTTAAATCAAAATATTTTTCCCAGTTATCTTTATCACTGTTAATAAAAAGTTAAAAGATATCTAAGATTCAATTATATAATATACATTTGTAAGGAGGTTTAAAATTTTTTGCGAAAAAGAAGGGAGTAGGTCATAGACCTACTCCAATAGAAATTTGTTTAATAGTTGTGTGTGTGATTACTTGAACGAGTGTGTGTGAAATTCTTCAAGTACATTAATTATTTTTGTGTTATTATTTGTCAGCTTTAGGAGCTGTTGCTTTAGGAAGACGAACGTAATGCATAGGATCGGCTTTCAATAAAGCTTTTTGTGCTTTGATTACGTCACGTTTTACTGCGTTCCCGTAGCGTTTAATGATATTGCTGATTGCTAATTTTTTCATAGCAGCAGCTTTTTTCAATTTTTTCCAATCAGGACTATTAGATTCTTTAGCTTTTTGCATAGCAGCCAAAGCAATACGACGGTTGTAATCATCTTCTTTAGAAAGACGAACAACAGTACCTTTGCGGAGACCACCAGCTTCAACTAATGCTGTAACTGCTTCAGATTGTAAAAATTCCTTAGCAGACTCTTCGTCCATATGTTGAACAGCGTCAACGAAGAAGGTTTCAAAAAGAGCACCTTGGTCTTGTACGCCTTGTTCTTCGATATTGTCGAACATTAATTTCACCTCACTAAGTAAAATATTTTAATTTGATTTTTCAACTATCGTAATGGTCTAACGTAGTTATATAAATGTTATATTCGTTAATTAGAAATTAATTGTAAATTATACACTTTAATACTATATATTTGGAAAGGAGCAGTGCTTTTATATGGATATTTCGAATACAGAAATCATAAAAAGATATAAAGAAAACCTTATGGATACACTTCCGTATATTTTCCCTACATTATCTGATTCAGAACTAAATAGAGCTATTGATTATTCTATAAATAAACGATTTAAAAATTCACCTTGTTCCGTTTATAATAACTACAAAGAGGCTACATTCAATACTAACTTACTTAAGATGACAGAATATATTTTAAGTAAAAGACCTATAGTTACATCTCAGGGGTGTTTATTCACAAGACATGGAGATTTACCAAATCCGTTGTCTCAAATGATTGAAGAGTTTGCTATGACTCGTAATAAGTTTAAGAAAGAGATGCTTAAGTATCCTAAGGGTACAGAGCAATATCGTAAATATAACTTACTACAACTAGTAGCTAAAATTGATACCAATGCAATCTATGGATGTTTGGGTGCACAAAGTAGTATCTTCTATAATATCTTTGTAGCATCTTCTATTACTCGTATTGGTCAAAGTATAATTGCAGCGGCAATTATGTTCTTTGAAGCTACTTTAGCTAATAATGCTAAGTTTGCGTCTATGGATGAAATCTTATCTTTCATTCATAACGTAAAATCTGAAGCTGGAGAACGTAAGTTCAAAGATGAAGAAGTAATTGGTAGAGATATCTCTCCTGAAGAATTATTCTATAAGATTATCATGTCTTGTGGTTATTCTTGGTATCCATCTGAAGATGATTGTGAAGTAATCTGGGATATCTGTAACCGTATGGAACAATCTGAACGTAATAGAGTATATATGAAGAATAATATATTCGAGTTCTTCAACGTTCCATATACTAGTAATCTAGTTATCAATATGCTTAAGAAGTTAGATTCTCCATTCTTGGATCCAAATCATCCGCCAGAAACTATCAAAGAAGATATTGCTTTATTCACTGACTTAATTAGAGAATATGTAGCATATAAATATCAATATACTGATAAGATTGATAGAGTTATGAGTATGATTCGTGAAACTAGTGTCATTACGGATACAGACTCAACTATGATTACTATGGATGGTTGGTATAAGTTCATTCTAGAAAAGACTTTCGGTGTAGATATGAAGATTAAACACTCTTCTATCGATGGTGCTGAAGTAGTAGAGAAGGATGATATCAATAATCTTAATACTGAAGATGAGTATGTCAAAGAATATGACTTCTTGAATGATGAAATTATTGAAACTAAACGTATGGTTGAACCATTTAAAGTTATTCCACAAGATGGATTACGTTTTAGTATCATTAATATCTTAGCTCATTCTTTAGGTATCTTGGTTAATGAGTATATCAAACGTCTATCTGATAATTATAATATGGATGGTAAGTTTGATCCTTGTTTATTAAGTCTTAAGAATGAATTCTTATTTAAGAAAGTTCTGCTTACTAATGCTAAGAAGAACTATATCTCTAAACAAGAACTTCAAGAAGGTAATCTAGTACCAAATAATCAAGACCAATCTCTAGAAATCAAAGGTCTTCAAATTGTAAAAGCTGGTGCTCCAGAAAAGACTACGAAAGAACTATCTCGTATTCTATATGAAGATATCGTAAATGCTGAAGAATTAGATCAATTGAAGATTCTTAATGAATTGGCTATCGTTGAAAAGAATATTTATGTATCTATCAATAATGGTGATACAACTTACTTCAAACCTCAGCGTATTAAGGCTATGACTGCATATGAAAATCCTATGAGAATTCAAGGTATTAAAGGTGCAGTAGCTTATAATGAAATGATTGATGAAACCAATCCTAAGATAAATCTAGAAGAACCTAATGCAGTTCTTATTATTAAGACCAATATTAATAAAAAGACTGTAGCTGATTGTAAAATGAAGAGAGAAGAACCAGAACGTTATCAAGCTATGGTAGATTTGATGAATAATGAATTCTATAAAGGTGAAATTACATCTATAGCTATTCCATTTGATTCTAAAGTACCAGAATGGATTATTGAATTCATTGATTATCCATCAATCATTAATGATAACTTAGGTTTATTCCCTTGCGATGCTATTGGTTTAGATAGATTATCTACAAATTCGCCATATAGTGGTATTATTAAGATTTAGGAGTAAAGAAATGCTATTTAATGAATACAAAGAGAAGATAGATAAAGCCCTTGAGGCTTTATCTGCTTGTAATACTAGCTTTACTAATGAAGAAGCGGCTAAAATGAGTACAGAAGAGCTTACTAATAAGGTAGGTAATAAACAAGGTATCCATAAAGCTCGTAATTTCTTAGAAGAAGTATTATTTAAAGACGGTAAGCTAATTGGTAAAGCTTCTGATGATAAAGAAGCTATTCGATACATGATGAAGAATAATCTTCAACTTTACATCATTCCATTAGATGAAAGTAAGCCTTATGGTAAACAAGAAATCGGAGTTATCTATAAAGGAGTAGTTGGTATTGTTGTAAACCATGCTATGAACTTCGTAGAAGTAGTAACCGAAGAGGATATGGAAAAGCACGGCATTTAGGTGTAATCAAACTTCTTTTTAATTATATAATATCTCTATGAGTAAGACGTCATAAGTCATAATTAAAGACACGACAAACTTACGAGAATATTTTTATTAAAAAGGAGGACAATATCATGTCTAAAAACAATTCCAAAGTATCCTATGATTTGGATACAAAATTCATCAACGCAGCTCGTAAATTGAAAGCTGCTCCAAAATCTAGTGAAGGTGACTTCGTAAAAGCCTTCGAGAAAGCTGGTAACTTTGCTGATAAGCTAAATGTTATTGGTAAATTCAGTATTGGTCGTACTGACCTTTACAGTGTAATTCTTGATATCAACAAAGATATCAAAGCAGATTTAGAAGATAAAGATAACATGAAACGTTTAGTTCAAGCTCTTTATGTATCTGCTTTAATTAATTTTACTTTTGTACCTAAAGTTCATAAAGAACTTAATGGTTACATTCCAATGGAATTCCAATTATTGGAACGCCACATTCATCAATTGATTTCTGCTATCATCGACGGTAAAGACGAAGTTGAAGTAGAAGAAGTTGATGAAGCACCAGAAGAAGAAATTGGTGCTGAAAAGGTAGAAGACAGTAAAAGTCTATTTGCTCAAATGTTGGGAAACGTTGAAGAGAAAGTAGAAAAAGTAAAAACCTTTTGGGCGAACACAGAAGCTTTTCTTAACGAAATGTATATGCGCGATTTAGGGGTGCGCTTTGAGGTGGTGAATGACGAACGCCTTATCATCAAAGACGAAAACCAAGAGACTTTTGCCAGAACTCGCAATGCTAGTTACGTAAAGGATAATTCTACAATCGTTATTAATAAACTTATAGGAGAGAATAGC
>ENA-OWLE01000143-OWLE01000143.1-metagenome-genome-assembly--contig:-NODE-143-length-13875-cov-6.300724_pt1 | contig 13875 bp, 8 predicted proteins | sample MGYA00245345_ERZ651094 | MGnify/ENA primary metagenome ERZ651094 (study PRJEB26857, sample SAMEA4031770) | metagenome | biome: human; feature: oral; material: saliva | place: Philippines | collected 2014 | study... | reverse complement strand
CATCATCATCATTCATCATGCATCAATCTTTTCAAACAAAACGACGGATACACAGACAATTAAACACGCCCTCAGCCAGCAGCGACAATCCTGGCCACCATGCCCACCGACGCAGCCCTCGAAAATGCCTGGTACCAAGCCTGTCAAACCCACCAAGCCACCGGCACCATCCCCGGCTGGGGCGACGCAATCTGCTGGAACGAACTCCACCACACCACCCCCTACCACAACACCTGGGACTAACCCCAGCAACACGAAATGTCCTATAACCCCGAAGCTCGACCAGGCCCTGCCACAACACCTGTGGTCTACCCCCCAACCAACATGTTTCACCCTCCAGCACATATACTCAGTAATCTCGCACGTAATTTCCCTGCGACTCCTTCAAACAGTGAATTTGCATCGTTGGAATTGCAACGTTTTCCCGCGGTCTCAAAAAATTACCGTCTTAAATTATGTGCGAAATTTGTCTGGGCCAGGCCTGTCATCGCCCGCCGTCGTCGCGGCCAGGCCCTGTCACAACACCTGGAACTAACCCCAACAACACGAAATGTCCTATAACCCGATATCTGTCACTGTGCTGACCATGTCATGGTGTATGTGATCGGTCCTCGGCGTCCAAGGTGTGGATGAGATCAGCGTCGCATGGTTGTCAAGAGTTAGACTGAACGGTCAGAGGGATGGTTCAAGCCATTGGTACGATGCCGTAACTGGAGGAAAAGATGTCTGACGTGCGAGGGGAGATCGTCGAGGAGGTAGCATCTGTGCCAGACGCGGCAGATGAGTTGCTCGATAGTTCCATAGCAACTGATAGCAGGGAAAAGTTTCCCTCAAGCGCTCAGGTTGGCGAGGAGCAGGCGACTGTGACAAACGCTCAGATCGCGCAGCTTCTCGGCGACCTGGATGACAGTGTGCGAGCATTTTCCGATCGGGCGGAGTTCTACGAGGACTTGGTGCGTAAGCTGCAGAACCGTGTGGAGTCCCTGCAGGTTGACCAGGTGCAGCAGCTTCTTGGACCCGTATTGACACGGCTCGCCATTCTCATCACCCAGTCCGCGGACGCCGCACAGCTCGCACAGATGCACGGGGAGGGGTATCGGGCCGACGTCGAGTTCGAGTATTTCCATGACGCGCTCATCGAAACACTTGACCTCATCGGTGTTGAATCCGTTGGAGCCTCCCCCGGTGCTGTCTTCGACAGATCGGTGCATGCGTCGCGCAAGACTGTGAGAACAGGGGACCACGGGCTGGACTGGACGGTTGCGAAGGTACTGCGCCAAGGCCTCATCCGTCCGGGTTCGGAACGCGCATTCTTGCCCGCGCAGGTGAGCGTCTACCGCTACGACGCTGAACTCGATAGCTCGGCTGACGATCCACACGCGAATGAGGAAACAGATCAGGAAGGAACCCTCGAATGAGCGAAAAGGTGTATGGCATCGACCTGGGAACGACGTACTCCGCGGTGGCCATGATCAGTGACATCGGTATGGCGGAAATCGTCAAAAACTTCGTTGGGGAAGACACGACTCCCTCGGTTGTCTACTTCAACGACGATGGCACTGTCGACATCGGCAGTCAGGCCAAGCAGACACAGGTGAGCGACCCAGACAACGCCTGCTCCCTTATTAAGCGTCACATGGGTGAGGAATACCCGCTCGAATTTCGTGACCAGGAGTACACGCCCGAGTCTATTTCTGCGCTGATCCTCAAAGAATTGGTGAACAACGCCAACAGTCAGAATGGCCTGGACATCAACAAGGTTGTTATCACGGTTCCCGCGTACTTTGGGACGCAGGAACGTCAGGCCACCAAGCAGGCCGGAGAGATTGCTGGCTTGGAAGTTGTTGGCATTATTCCCGAACCGGTTGCGGCCGCCATCGCCCTGTGCGCACGCCAAGAGCAAGAACAGACGCTCCTCGTCTTCGACCTCGGCGGTGGCACCTTCGACACGACGATTCTCAAGACGCGCGCCAACGAGGTCGAGGTCATCGCCATTGACGGTAACCGTCTGCTCGGCGGTGCCGACTGGGACCAGTGCCTAGAAGATATCTTCCTGCAGCGTTTTATCGCGCAGGCCGGCCTTGAGGACGATAACGATCCCTCCATGGACGATGACTTTATGACCGAGCTGCGCGTTGCCGTCGAAGACGCCAAAAAGATGCTCACCGTGCGACCGACGACCAATCTGCTCTTGCGCTTCGAGGACAAGAAAGAACGCGTCGAAGTGACCCGTGAGGAGTTCGAAGCGGCTACCTCGCATCTGGTGGCTCAGACGGTAGATATTACGCGCCGAGTCATCGACACGGCGCGCGCCAAGTACCCCGGTCTCGAGATCGACCGTTATCTCCTGGTTGGCGGTTCCTCGCGTATGCCCATGATCAGGAACGCGCTGACCGGGGCGGGATTTGCCGTAGAAAACACGGACTTCGATCTGTCGGTCGCCAAGGGTGCGGCAATCTTCGGGCAGGGTGAGATCCCCGCTCCTGGATTTGCCGACATGGACGGCGGAACAGGGGAGGTCGCCTCGGAGGCAGGTGCCCTGCCGAGCCTCGGCCCGCGTCGCACCGTGGTGACGAACGTGTTGTCGCGCGGGCTGGGACTTGAACTCTCCAGGGAGGACGCAGCCGGTAACTACGAGCAGTATGTGTATTTCCTTGCGCACGCGAACGAGACGCTACCGCTCACTGCCTCGATGACGGCCGGCATTCTCTTCGATGGTCAAACGAGCGTCGAGTCTGCCCTCTACGAGCAGGGCGGCGAAACAGAGTCTGAGAATCCGGCAGACAACAAGGCGATGGTATCTGGGCCCAGCACAACCGTCGATGGCCTGCCTCCGATGCGCAAGGGGGACCCCCTTGAGGTCACCCTGGAGATTTCCGAGGAAGGTGTTGCCACGTTGGTTCTCGTCGAACCAACGACGGGTAAGTCTTTTCGGGCGCAGGCCGCCGTGTCGATCCTGACGCAGGAGGATGTGCAAAAAGCGAAGAAGCAGATCGCTGGAATTACGACCCGGTCGTAGGAGAAGCGAGAAGGAGTAGGCGACGAGCACGGTGTTTGATAAAAAAGCCTATAGGGACTCTGTCCTTCAGCCCTACAAGGCTAATTCGGCCTGGCAATCCTCCGTTGCGGAAGCGCTGCGAGCGTTGAGCGACACGACCGATCGTAACGCCCGGATCCAGGCGCTCGCCAAGGCGGACGCCACCGTGCTCTTCGCCCTTACTCCCGGGATGTCGAGCGATGAGCTCACCAAGCACATCAAGAGCCTCGACATGTTCTTCAACAAATCGAAGATTCCTGTCGTACTCACGATCAGTCAGCTGCTCAAGGCTGTGAAAACGGCACTGGGGGAGTCCTTGTACGACCCGACGCTGTGGGCTGCTGTGTGCAAGCAAGCGTCTGTGACAGGCCAGGAGGAACTCGACGCCTTCGTGCGGGCGCTCAAACAAGATAATCCGATCGGCGTCCTGACTGTTGAGGAACTGCGCCGCGCTGCAACCTCAAGTGGCATCGGTTCGTCTCTGACGGACGGGGATTTGTCTGCGGCGGCGACCAGGCAGGGGATCCGTGTGTGCCCACGCGTGGATGTCTGTGAGGATCGGAAGGCTGCTCTGGCCTCGAAGATCAGGTTGCATCCCTCGTTTCGAAATGTTGTGGATGTGCTGGTGCTGCACGAGCGTGCAGCGCGCCCGAAGGACATTCGTGTTATCGATGAGCTGAGTGCCGTTGTGGGTTCCAACAGGCGTCGCATGATAGGTATGGCTGATTTGCGCCAGTCTCAGTCGGCTGCCAATGCGCGCTCGGATGATGCCTCGGAAAGTGCGAAGAAGACGCTCACGGCACTCGCGGAGCAGTGCTCGACAGACACGGATGTGTGCGCCTGCGTCCTGGCGTGGTTCGCCGATCAAGCGGAGCAGTTGCGGCGCCAGGGGCTCACTCAGACGCTGGCGTTAGGCCGCTTGACATCCATGGGACTGGCGGATCTGGATGCGCGACGTCTGCTCGCCCGTGTTCGGACCAACGAGCCGACGCTGGACTTCGCCAGTGTTACGGACATGATCGCCGCAGGGGCTCTCGCACGCGCGCGCAGGACCTACACTGTCGTAGCCGCCAACCACGGGGACGAGGCGGCGAACCCATTGGCCGCCCAGGTGGGGGAGGCGCTCGCGGCTGCAGAAAGCCTTAAGAGCGCGGCGATGGACGCCTACCGTCGGGCGCTCGCGGTCAAGGATTATGCCGCTGCGAGGGCGGCGTTAGCCGACGCGCGTGCGGTCGACCGTGAAGACGAGGAGATCTCGGGCCTGCTGTTGCGCATCCCGCCCGACCCGCCAACTGAGGTGAGTGCCGCGTACGATCCCGATAGGGGCGGCGTCCTCGTGTCGTGGAGGGGTGTCCGGGATGACGACGTGTGTTTCGCGGTGGTTCGCAGTGACGTAGGCGTTCCCGCGAATCCGACGTCTGGCTGTCAGGTCGCGTCAGCTGTGCGCGATCAGCAGGTTCTCGATAGAAAACCTGTGGTGGCCAGGGATGTTCTCTATGCGGTGTTTGCCTTCCGTCAGGGGGGCGAGTGCTCCGCTCCCGCGACAGCCCGGGTGACTGTGTTACCGCCGCCGTTCGAGACCGGAGTCGTTGTGACTGCTACGGACGCGACCGTGTTTTGGCGGACGCCAGATCAATCGACCGGAGTATCGGTGGAGCTTGTTGGTGCGGATGGGGACCGACGAGCCTTCCCGGTGTCCACGAAGGGACGCCAGCGCCTCACTGGTCTGCGTCTGGGACAGACGTATTCGGCGCTCCTTCAGGCGCATTACATTGTCGGTGGACGATCTGTGCTCTCGGAGATGGTGGCGCTACCCGTGACTGCGCGCGGCCTCGTCCGCCCCGTGGAGGACCTGCGCTTGGGGAACATACAGATGCCGAACGGCAAGCCAGGGATTCGTGCCGAGTGGACAGATATCGCCGGTTACACGACGGATGTGTGGGCCTTCCCCGCCGACGCTCCCGTGTCAGAAGGGGATCGGCTGACGGGGAAGCGCCTCGACGAGCTGAACGGTACGCGGGTCGTCGGCGTCATTCGCAGCAACGGAAACCGGCAGTCGATGGATACCCGCGAGCAGCCAGGTGTACGTCTGTATGTTCCGCTCACGTGGGATGGGGACGAGGCCGTGGTCGGCCGGGCGGTCGTCGCTGGGACGGCGCCCCCACCCCGTGATGTCCGGGTGGAACGTTTCGGGACGCACGTGAGCGTGTCGTGGGTCTGGCCGGATGGGGATTACCTGATGGACGTTGCGTGGTCAAGTGCCGATGGGCGCGCGGACCACGTGAGGGTCGATAAGTTTTCCTACAAGCGAGACGGCGGTGTTCGCATCGTCGAGGCGGATACGGTGACCGAGGTATCGGTCAGCACGGTCGTCGTCGGCGGCGACCACGAGCGGGCGTGTTCGCCGGTCACGGTCGCGCTGGAGGCCGTGGCACCCGCATTGTCGTACGAACTCAAGCTGCCCCGACGTTTCTTCGGAGGGCGCAATGCGACAGTGAACGTGACGAGCGAGGGTTTTCGCGGCGTGGCGGAACTCGTAGCGGTGTTGTCGACGGGTCCCTACATGCCGGCCCGAGCACAAGATGGTGAGGAGATCGCCCGACTGGAGCTGGACTTCTCGTCGGGTCTGGCCCAATCCCGCACGTTCCATGTCCCCGCGATCAAGGGCGCTTACTGGGTGCGTCTTTTCGCGGGCACAACCGCGCGGATCCAGCTGAACGATCCCCCCACCTCGTCTCTGAAAGGATGACCGATGAGTCTGCTGAGCGTGACAGCTCCGTGCCCGTATTGCTACACGGACATTGATCTGAGGAAGGTTGCTTTCCGCTGCCCGGGACGAGCGGCCGTTGGCAAGAAGGAGTGCGTCAAGGACATCGATCGCGTGCGCGCCACTCACTTTGGCGACCTCAAAGAGTACTATCCGGCATTTGTACCCTCTCATACTTCGTTGGTCAACGACATGAGGAGGGCGCAATGCCCCGATTGCTTGGGGAGCACGGGTGTGCGGCTGTGTCCGCAGTGCCACTCCCGTTTGCCGAGCGGTTTTTCTCGTGATTCCTCGCTGATTGGCCTGGTTGGCGCGCGATCGTCGGGCAAGACTGTCATGCTGGCTGTCCTCATGCGTGAACTCGCCATGAACGGGCCGGTTGGCCGACGGTTTCACGACACGATTCGCCTGTGCAAGGCGGGGGATAACAACGGCCAGGAGGCGCGGTTGGAGAGCCTGCTCAAGCAGATGGAATCCCCCTCCGGTCAGCTGCCGGCGCAGACGCAACAGGCGGACGGCGACAAGGCATGCCCCGTCGTTTTCGAGTGGCAGCGGGCGCGACGTGGAATCGCGAAAACCGTGTTCGGTGACTTCACATCGACGGTGTTTTCTTTCTACGACACGGCCGGTGAGGACCTTGCGGTTGACGAACGCGCGCTCAGTATGACCTACCTGCTGGCGACCAACGGGATCATCCTCCTCTTGGATCCCTTCAGCTTCCCGGGAAACACTGGGCGAGGAACGGCTGCGAAAGACCAGCGTGTCGAGACAGCACCAGAAAACGTCCTGCACGCCGTTACGGAAGTGATGCGCCAGAACGAGGCCACGAAGCGCAATCGGAAAATCAAGCAGCCGATCGCTGTTGTCATTTCAAAGATCGACGCATTCTGGTCGGATATCCCAGAAAATAATCCGATCCGTCGTCCCTCCTCGACTCTCGGGTACTACGACGAGGCGGAGGGGGCATCCGTGCACGATCACGTCGCCTCGATGGTGTCGCACTGGGAGGGCGATGGGTTGCTGACGATGCTCGAGACGAACTACGAGAACTACCGGTTCTTTGGGTTGTCGGCGTTGGGATCGGAACCTGACTACGCGATGCAGCGCGTGGACGAACGCGGCCTCATGCCTCACAGGGTGGCCGAGCCTCTCCTGTGGCTGATGGCGCAGCGCGGCTTCCTCCCGAAGCAGGGGTGAGGCGATGTTTGACGTCGCACTTTACACCGATACGCGGGCCAACGAAGCGATTGACGGGATCGATGGTTTCAACTTTCAGGCGATCTCCGAGGGGATGAACGCCCAGGACCGTCAGGTCATCCGCGACACCATGCTTCACCGTGTGGTCGTGGGATGGAACGCTGACCATGATCCGCTGGAACACCCGCCCTCCTTCGCGTACTGCAGGCACGCTGGTAGGTACTATCTGTCGCGCGGTATTTCCACGGGGGTCACTAATAACGGACGTCCGGGTAATCTCCTCACTCAGGCGATCGCGACCTCCGATCCTGATGACTTCGGAATGATGCGACCGGCGCAACTGTTCGGTGCCCTCAACTGGCGTCTCGAGAAAGCACCTGGCCAGAAGATCGACAGGTGGCCGTCCCCGCTCGCAATTGCCCCCGACTACCAGGCCGACGCCTTGCGCGACATGGTCCGGGCCGATGCGTGGGCAGTCGAGCATTTCGCGCAGTTCCTCACGATGGTCGAGGAAGTGACCTCCGACAACCCCAAGCGGCTGGTCCTCATCACTGCCGACGAGGCCGTGGCAACCAGGTGGATCGCCTTGGGTACGCTGTTTGTGGACACCACGCGTGCCCTGTCGCTCTCGATCCGAGGCCTCGTCCCTGATCCGATGACGACGAAGGCGGACATCGTCGCTGCAAGCCCCGAGTTCGGACCTCAGCCCGACCCGACCGTAGTGCGCGCCGGTGTCACTATCATTGACCTCGACCGTCGTATTCTCACGCCGATCACCCCGACGGAGTCCGCACTGACCCAGGCGGACTGGTTCCTCCACGAGGACCCCGCTGACGCGCTCGCGGCAATTGAGGTTGCGCGTCGATGGGAGGAATTCCTCGGACGTGACCTGGCCACGCGGGCCTCAGCTCTGGCATCCTTGACGAAGGAACGGGGCAATGGTGGCGACTGGGCAACCGCGATGGAAGCCCTGCGGGGCCTCGCGCAGGCCGGACAGGACGAGGAACTGTTCTTCTACGGGGATCCCTTGCTCGATGTTGCCGTCACCTGCGCGGTTGCGACTCCCGCCGATGCGGAAGCTGCGGGCGCTGCGGTCGTGGCGCTGCTGGGGACAGACAGTCACGACTTGGCTGTCGGCGTCCTCATGTCGGCGCTCGAATCTTCGAGCGATGTCCCGGGTGCCAGCGAGGCATTGATATCTGCACTCGCTGCCGCACCCGTCCAGGCGCGCCTCCAGTGGGAGGACGATGACGCGCGTAGGCAGGCTGGTGTCCTACTGACGCAGGCCGCGCAGCGTTGCCCGATAGAACTCCTGCCTGTCGTGGCTTCGGTAGCTCGCACGCTGGACACTCCACTGGTTGCCGCCGGTCGCGTGGACGTCGTGGACCGTCTGGCCCACGCGTGGGCAGCTCACCCTGATATGGGGCGTGACCGCGAGAGGTGGGCGTATGGCGACGAGATCGACCAGGCACTCGCGGAGGAGCTCCTGCGCCGCTGGAGAGGGGGAGCGCCGGGTGACCTGTCACTGTTGTCACGGGGAACGTGGGAGTGGCTGGGGCAATGCTTGGGCGTCGAACCGGCGACGCGACGCACCGTGGAGGCGTGGCATGAAGCGGCGCGGATCGCCTCGCTGCCCGTCAATGAACGCGCTGAGCAGCTGTCCAGTGTCAGGGCACTACCTCCGGACAGCTGGCGCCTCGTGTGGAACTGCGTGGAGCTGCCGAATGATTGCGCACTCATTGAGGCGTGGGCGCAGACTCAGCGCGAACTCACGGGGGCAGCATGCCAGTGGCTGTTGCACCAGGTCAGCGCCGTGCTTGCGGCGCGGGAGCCAGCGATTCCCCTGCGTCAATTGCTCACCGGCCTGTACCTGGCGGGAATCGTTATGAAAAACGAGAGACTGGCGACGTACGTGGCACAGGTCTACGCAACAGAGCAGTGCTGCCGAGAGGTGATTGCTGATCCGCGTGAGGGCAACCCGCATCTGTCGACGTTTATGTCCTCCGTCCCTGCGATGTCGGAGTTAATGGCGGACTACTTTGGTTGGGTCATTCTGACCTGTGCCGACACCAGTGCGGTGACACGCATGGTCGCAGCCGACGAGGAGTGGGCACGACGGTGCGCGCACGTTGCCCTGACTGGTCAGGCATCCACGAGGCGGGGGCTCGCTCAAGCGGTCACGCTTGCCGTGAGTGTTCGCTGCAGCTGTCTCATCCCTGCCCGTGCTCAGGGAGCGGAGGATTTCCTCATCGACGTGTGTGATGACCGTGCGCTCAGAAATGAGGTGAGTCAGGCTGCCAAGGACGGTTTGATCGACGCAGTTTCATCCGCGGCGTTCGAGAGCTTTGCAGTGGAGGCGAAGAAAGGTCGTTTGAAGAGACGGCTGGGACGAGCGACTGCCGGCCTGCGCGGAGGACGGGGAAGGAGAGTGCGGTGAGCAACAGATCATCAGGCGGCGAAGGCGCGTTGGCGCTGCTCGCAGTTGTTGTGGCCCTCATAATCTTCATAATCTTCGCGGCGTGGATCATCCTCGCTATGATCATGCGGTTGATCGCCTGGGTCGTCTGCTACTGGTTCGTATCCTGCGCCCTGGCGCTTGTCGTTGGCCTGGTCGCGGGTTTTGTCGCTCCACTTCTCGTCCTGACTGGACGATCAGTGAGCAAGCCCGACATTGCGACACCCGAGAAGGTGGTAGCACAACAGGTCATCCGACATCGGCCTGTCGGGTTCACGAAGCACTTCGGGTGGGATGAGGCGTGGCCCGAGTACATTCCATATCAGGCGCTGCGCGACGCGACCGCTGTCTACCGGGAGATCACGCTGGTGCGGCGTTGGGTCTGGGGGAAGATCCGTTTCCGCTCGCGCCGGAAGATGGTTCGCTCCGATGCGTATGGGAACCTGATGCCTGTCAAGCCCACGGTCGGGGCCTTATCTGGGCTCACCTGGGGAGTTGTCATTCCCGCGCCGTTCGCCGGTTTCGTCGCTGGGATGTATGGCTCGTACGTCCTCTGGCTCTCCATCATGGGCATCGTCGGAGGGGCCGTCTACGCCTGTCAGCAGGCATGGACTCTTGCGTACCGCTGGTGGGATCGCGCTGTCATGGCGCGCATGCGTGCCCAGGTGAAGTGCCCTCACTGTTATGAGACGAATCCGCGTCCGACATACCGCTGTCCTAATCCGGCGTGCGCTATCGTTCACCACGACATCTCACCGGGTGCGCTGGGGATTATTCGGCGTCGATGCGGGTGCGGGATGGCCATGCCGACGACGATCAGGGCTGCGTCGAAGACCCTTGTTGCGCTGTGCCCGAGTTGTGGTGAACCCCTGGCTAAGGGCAGTGGTGCGCGTCGGACTGTTCAGCTCCCCGCCTTCGGTTCTGTCGGCGCGGGTAAGACGCGTTTCTTTGCAGCGGCGATGACGGCGGCGCACAAGCAGCTGTCCTCCTCCAATGGCTCTTTGAAGGGGCTCAATGAAGAAGCAAGGGGTTTCCTCAGGGCCTCGGCGCAGGCAATGGAGAACAAGCAAGCGACTGAGAAGACGATTCACACCATGCGTCCTGAGGGACTCCCCTTTACGCTGACGCAGGCCTCGGGCAGGGTACTTGAGCTGCAGATCATGGATGCCGCTGGAGAGAGTTTCACGACCTTCGATGGAACGGGGGAACTGACGTATGTGAACTCGGCGCACGCGATGATCTTTGTGCTCGATCCTCTCGCTCTGCCTCGTGTGCGCGAAGAGATAGGAAACATCGAGCACATGTCCGATACGCTCATCGCGACGGGGAATCAGGAGGAAGCCTACGCCTCGGTGGTGGATCGACTCAGGTCGGAGGCCATCGATCTGTCCAAGAGGAACCTTGCGGTGGTTCTTACGAAGACGGAGATAGTGCGCCAGCTCCACATCGGAAACAACCTGAATCCAGCGACTTCCCGTGGCGTACGTGACTGGCTTGTCGGCATTGACCAAGATGGCTTTGTTCGACGCATGGAGCGGGATTTCGGGACTGTCCGCTACTTTGCCGTCGATTCTCTGGCCTTGCGTGAGCCGAATGACCCCCTTAATCCTCTGCGCGTCCTAAGCTGGGCACTGACATCGCAGAAAGTCTCGATTGCCCTCCTTCCTCCTGAGGGCGAGCTGGGGTATGCCCAGGCAGACGAAGCACCGGAACCCGTGGGTAACGACGAGAAAGTGAGCCACCCGTGAAAAAAGGACTCCCCGCCCTGTACTGGTGCTTCCGCTGGTTCTGGAGCGTGGCCCACCTGATGATGGTCCTCGCGTTGCTTGGATTCTTTCTCTGGTGGGCGCTGACGGATAACCGCGCTGCGGATGCGTTTGTCGCGTTGATGAATAATCTCAACGACATTCGTCGGGCGCTGAGCGCTCTTGTTCCGTTCCCCTGGGAAGCGTGGCGCACGTAGACGCAGGGGCCGCCTGCGCGCTCGCCGCGGCGGCCCCTTCTGTCATAACTTACGCCCCGAATCGGCTCCTGTAGCTGTCCCACAGGTCGCGCAGCTTCTTGCCGTCGGACTCGCGCACGAACACGTCGAGGGCGGCGGCGCTGCTGGTGCCGGTCAGGGCGGCGACGGCCGCCGACGGGGAGGATACTTCCTGGCCGTCGGGCAAGGCGATGGTGCCCTGAGGGGAAATGGTCACGACGTAGACGTTGCCGAGGTTGCGGCGCCGCCACGTGAACGTGTCACCGGGGGAGATGATGCCGGTCGCGACGACGTCGGCCAGGCGCACCTGGCGACCGCGGGCAGCAGACCGCTTATCGACGGCGGCCTCAAGTTCGGCGCTGGACAGGACAGACAGGTCCACGCCATCGGAATCTCGCCGAATGTCCCAGTAGTCCAAGATCAGCTGGGTCAGGTGCCGCTGGCGCTCCTCCAGGTCGGCGGCGTGAATCTCGCCCCCGGCGCAGGGCAGCGAGCCGACCGCGAAGTCGCCGAGCGTCATCACGTGGCGGGCGGCGCGCGCCACCGTGTCCCAGTCAGGCGCCTGGTTGACGGTGCGAGACTTGATGGTGGACAGGATGAAGCTCCCCAGTCGCTTGTTCCACGCGCGCAGGTCGATGTCCTCGTCGACGCCGCGAATGTGGCTGGCCGGAAGCCCACACAGGACGCCCATGGAGCGCGGCAGGCGCGTCGGGAAGGACCCATGCTCGGCGACCATCGCGTGGTAGAGGAGGACCTTGCGGATGGAGGACTGCGGCAGAGGCCTCGAGATCGTCTCGGCGGCCCGGTGGCGGACGCTGTCCGGCACGGAGCAGGCGGCGTTGAGGGGCTCGCCGTCCTCGAAAGCCGCGATGAACTGGGTGACGATCGCTGCGCGCGACGAGGGACTGAGGCGCGCGGCGACAGCCGTGCCGTAGACGCGCTCGAGGAGGAACAGCAGCGACACGGTTTCCTCGTCGCCGCGCCCCGCGCGCAACACGCTCATCGCCGCTGGCTTCCAATCCGAGGAGTCATACAGGCGCAAAAGCTCAAGCGGCGTGGCCGCGTGGTGCCCCACCAGAGGCTCCAACGTCGCCAGCGTGTACGCGCGAGCGGAAGGAACCAAGACCTCGTCGATGAACTCCTCGCCGCTCTGGGAGGTGAAGAACGGCGTGAGGACCTGCTCGTCGAACGAGTCGATGAGGGCCCGTTTGGCGGGGGCGCGCAGCGTGAGCGTGAGCAGGTGCCCGAAGAACGCGTCCGGGTTCTCCGTGCCCAGCGAGTCGATGCACTGCTCCCACAGGGCCGCGTAGCGGGCCCGGGCGTCGGGCTCCACGCGGGACAGGACGCGCGCCTTGAAAATGTCGGCGGCCGACAGGGGAACGCCGCGCGTGTTGAGGACGGAGAAAATGCGGTGCGCCGCCTGGTAGGAGTCGGTTGACACCTCGATGAGGGACACGTGCAGGGTCAGGTAGCGGATAAAGTCGCTGATCTCTCCGGGCGCGAGCGTGTCGGGATTGCCCAGCACGTCGAGCATGGCGCGCGCGTTGGCGACGATGCGCCGCACCGAGGGGCGGGCGAGACTATCGCCGTCGACGTCGAGCAGGGAGTCGATGTTGTCGCCGATGATGAACGTGTCGAAAAACTCGCGGTCGCATTCGCGCACGCTCAGGCGCGGCCGCTCGTCCAAGCCCTTGATGCGCGACTGCGGAATGAGGAGCAATTCGCCGAGTTCTCCGCGCAGCGCGGAATCCTCCTCCAGGTGACGCAGCAGAGACACGAGAATGCACAGGGTGGTGAGGCGCTGCTGCCCGTCGATGATGTCGACGTCGTCGCCGCTGGGGTGCTGCACGAGGACGATCGACCCCAGGAAGTAGTCCCCGTCGTTCGTGCGCCACGCACCCAACAAGTCATTGACCAGGGTTTCCGCCTGCTCCTCCTCCCACACGTAGGGGCGCTGGAAGTCGGGAATCTGGTACTGGCGGTCGCCGTGCAGCAGCTCTTGAATGGACTTCTGTGTCGTCGTGAGGGTCATGGAGGCCTACATCCTCGTCGTGTCGGACTGTGCTTCTACAGGCAGTATATCGATGTTTCCTCGGTATGTGTCCAAGGGGGACGAGGCCTGGGCACCCCGAGGGGATGCGGCGCGGCGGGCGGGTGGCGAGGTGGGCGATAGCATGGGGAGTGCAGTGGCGGCCCCTCGCGCGGGCCGCGGGACGGGAACGGGGGAGCGCCCATGGACACGATGAGGAAGTCGGACGGCCGCCGGGGGCGGATCGCCTACGAGGTTGCGGGCCTTGCGTGGCTCGCCGAGGCCTCGGACCCCGGTGCGGCCGTCGTCCCCGTCCTCGGTCACGGCGCGACATGGCTCGAGGAGCCGCGCCTGGTCTCCGTGTCCCCAACCCCAAGGGCGGCCGAGGACTTCGGCCGCGCCCTCGCCC
>ENA-OWLE01000141-OWLE01000141.1-metagenome-genome-assembly--contig:-NODE-141-length-14021-cov-7.084921_pt1 | contig 14021 bp, 15 predicted proteins | sample MGYA00245345_ERZ651094 | MGnify/ENA primary metagenome ERZ651094 (study PRJEB26857, sample SAMEA4031770) | metagenome | biome: human; feature: oral; material: saliva | place: Philippines | collected 2014... | reverse complement strand
ACAGCGGCAGCCGCACGCTGAAAGACGCGATGAACGAAGCCATGCGCGAATGGGTGGCGCGTGTGGACGATACGTTCTACATCATCGGCACTGCAGCGGGCCCTGCGCCGTATCCTGAAATGGTACGAGATTTCCAATGCGTGATCGGCAATGAAGCCAAAGAACAAATGTTGGAAGCCATCGGCCGCCAACCTGATGTTGCCGTTGCCTGCGTGGGCGGCGGCTCGAACGCCATCGGTTTGTTCTACCCCTATATCGAAGAAGAAAACGTACGTCTGGTCGGCGTAGAAGCAGGCGGTTTGGGCGTGGATACGCCTGATCATGCCGCACCGATTACCAGCAAAGCCCCTATCGGCGTATTGCACGGTTTCCGCAGCTATTTGATGCAGGACGAAAACGGTCAAGTCTTGGGGACGCACTCCGTTTCCGCAGGCCTCGACTACCCCGGCATCGGCCCGGAACACAGCCACCTGAACGACATCCAACGCGTCGAATACACCGTCGCCAAAGACGACGAAGCACTCGAAGCCTTTGATTTATTGTGCCGCTTCGAAGGCATTATCCCCGCGCTCGAATCCAGCCACGCCCTCGCATGGGCAGTCGCCAACGCGCCGAAAATGGGCAAAGACCAAGTGATTCTGGTCAACCTGTCCGGTCGCGGCGATAAAGACATCAATACCGTGGCGAAACTGAAGGGGATTAAGTTGTAAGTATCGCCGTTGAGCGGATAAAGACAAAAGGTCGTCTGAAAACTGAGTAAATAGGTTTTCAGACGACCTTTTCGTTTGTAAGGAAAATTCATTTGTAAGGAAAACGGGCTTACGTCTTTTTGGAACTTTTTACTTTAATGTAAATCGTAGTAGTTCTTATTAACTAATGTAAAAAATGGAAAGAAGCATATGACTAAGTGGGGTCTGTATGATTGCGAAGACGAATGTAAAGAAGATGAGGAAGAAAAACAGGATTTGGTTCCCTTAATTCCTAATGGTATTCATTGATATGAGGGAGATACATTAGCCCAAGATCATTATCCGATTGTTGTTACCGGGTCAAGAGTTTATGTCGATATGGGTAAAATAGAAAGTTATTACATAGAAGTTGAATCTGTTCCCGATGGGGATATAGGTAGTACCAACGATACGGCAATTTCAATTTTAGCTGAATCCACTTCTCCAAACCCTTCGGCAGGAAATGAACTTCAAACGGTGGCAAAAACTTCTCAAGCCGGTGAGCAAAAGTCGGAAAATATTCCTACATCTCAAAATGCAGCAGCAAAATCTCCTATTGAAGCCAAATCAGAGAACCCATCCGAGCAAGCAGTCAAACTCAAGGATGCTGAAGCCGCTGCCCAAAGTGCGTTAGGCGATACCGCTGCACAAGTCAAATCCGCAGCTGAGATTGCAGACAGGGAAATGACCAAGCAGGCATTTCGTACAGAGAAGCTTTATCAAGGTAAATATGGGCTTGCCAAAACTCTGTCAAATGGCATGATTATGTTTGAAGACAATACCGTCCCCGAACGCTTCAGCGACGCCAAAATCGACTACCTGAAAAGTACCGATGACGTAAACAGGGAAATTCAGGAAATCCGCAAACAGGGTGATGTGCTGAAACAGCAATACGGCGACTTCCACGGTAAAGCTTATATGGCAGGTATGCTGAGTAAAGTCGCAGGCGGGGGCGGCACTGTGGTTGACGGCTACGAACTCGGGCACCGCGCCAATGTTGCCTACGAAAGCGGTAAAGATTCCGATTGGGATGCGGTAACAGGGCAGATTGCTAAGATGGCGACTAAATATGATCGGCGGAACTTTAGCCGTTGGCGGAGGAGTCCGATTGGTAGGCGCATTGGCAGCAGGTTTCTTGCTAACAACAGGAGTCGTAATATTATCAGTAGTAGCGGGAGGAATTATTACATATCTTATCGGCAAAGCTGCTGATTATATTGAATCGGAAATTTCTAAAGGACAAAATCCGTTCAGCTTTTATAACGGTCCATCCAAAGGAGAAACAGAAGTTGCTTTTGTCGGCGACATCGATTTTTCTAAATATGGTGATGATACCTCAATGACTAGCGAGGGTATTACTCTGATAGGCAACCAAAAATTCGGCAATCTGGAAATCAAGAGCAAATCCTTGAACATCATCGGTGAAGTCCATACCGAAGGCAAGCTGATTGTAGATAGCGAAAAAGTCGAAATGACCGACCTTAAAGCACTGACGCAGCCTGTCCAAACGCAAAGGGAACATACTCCGGAAGAGAACTTGGAAACACAAAATGATGTTGAAGTCCAACAGAGGGAAGGTGCGGATGATGATGCTCAAACCTCCGATAATGTTCTACCGTCAGTGAATGAAATCATGGTGCAACAGTCGGAATTGAATGTTCCAATTCAACAAGAAGGAGATAATACAGATAAATCTGAGGAGATAGAGGATCTTCAATCAGACTATTCCGTAATGATGGAAAAACAAGAGTTGCTGTCTGATATTCCGTCTGTTTCATTAATTTAAAACCTGATACGTCTTACACAATCTATATGAATGAAAGCCTAATCTAAATATGATTTCCAATGAAATGAAATTCAGACAAGTATTTGAATCATATGTAATGGTTGGAGTGCCTCTGCTAAGCGTCCTGATATTCATCCTTACCCCGTCCCATGCAGACGATGAAATCCTGATTCGTCTAAATGAGTTTTTGGACGAATATTTATTTGGAAACGGTTATTATAAACCGTCAGCTTATCCGTTGGCTGCAAAGGTAACAAACAGTTTTTCAGTAATTCTCTCTATATGTTCGGGAATTTTGATGGGGATTTATCGAAGAAAAGATGTTTCTACGCCTATCCAATATCCTTTTGCAGGAATGTTTGTGTTGATTGTTTTAACATTGCTTTGTATTTGGAGTAGTATGTATCCGCAACAATTTTCCATCAATCCTCCAAGAAGGAGTTTTGGATTGACAGAATCCTTTCATAATAATCCCTGGCTTTTCATGATGTTGATGATTATGAAAAATATGATGATTTATTTCGGATTCCGTATAGCTTGTTCTTTTACGCTATTTTTTCTGATAAGAAAGCAGGAATATAGGTAGGATAATCAAGCTATAAATGACAAAGGTCGTCTGAAATCCTTTTCAGACGACCTTTTTCTGTCTTTCCAAGGCGTAAAACAGGGCAGGGCGGTTTGGTCTGCCGCAGCATGCCGTTATAATGTGGGTTGCAGCATTTTGAAAGGGCAGGGCGATGGAAGAATGGTTTGAACGGACTATTATCGGCCGCTATACGGCGGAGCGGGAAAAGCAGTTTTTTGGGCATTACTTGGAGCGGTTTGCGCCTTGCGGTGTTCAGACCGTCGTTCAACAAGGTGGCGAATGGCTGATGTCGTCTGAAAACGTGGTTGCCGTGCCCCGCGATGTATTGATGACGGCGGAGGCTATGGCTTGGGAGAGCCATTCTATTGATGTGCTGCTGATGCCGCACAGTCATGAAACTGCCGCGCTGACGCAAGTGCTGCATGAAGCGTCCAGGGTGTTGAAACCTGAAGGGCGGTTGGTTTTGACGGGATTTAATCCGAAATCTTTGTGGTTTTTCAGCAAGTGGTTTGATGGAGTGCGCCTGCCTAAAAGGGAGCATTGCCTGACTTTGCCGGCTTTGAAGCAGCGGCTGGCGGATTTGGATTTTGAAGTGGAATTTGGAAAGTTTATGGTGTACCTGCCTGCTGTGAATTCGCAAAAAGGGCTGCGGTTTTGGCGTTTTATGGAGAAGGCGGGGGACAGGTGGTGGCCGCAGTGCGCAGCGGTGTACGGTTTGGTTTTGGTCAAACGTATGGCGGGGGTTACTCCGTTGCCGGAGTTTGAAAAAATATTGGGAACGCAGACGGTGGCTTTGGGGGCGGCGCGGATTTCGGATTGAGAAATGCGGCGTTGATAAAACCGGCATGACTGGTTTTCAGACGACGTTTTGAGGCTGAACATTTGAAAACGGCAGGTTTGGCTCCATGAAAATAGCCTCTTCTATATTTGTCATTCTGCCTTGAATTTGCTGCTTTCTTCCTGTAAAGCCGATTGGTTGCAAATTGTCAGGCCGCTTTGGCATCGGTAGAATCTTAGGTCGTCTGAAAAAGGCGATGTTGACTGTATTAGCTTGAGGATAAAGAAAAATGCCGGAATTGCCTGAGGTAGAAACGACGTTGCGCGGTATCAGCCCGCATATTCAAGGTAAAAAGGTGGTGGATGTCGTGTTGCGCCAGACTAAGCTGCGCTGGCAGGTCAATCCGCAGTTGGCGGAGCTTTTGGCAGGGCAGGAGGTGTTGATCTGCCGTCGGCGGGCGAAATATTTGGTTATCGGTTTTGCAACGGGTATTTTGTTGATTCATCTGGGCATGTCGGGCAGCTTGCGGATTTTTACGGACGGCGATACGCGGATTGATCATCCCGACAAACACGACCATGCGGACATTGTGTTTGCGGACGGAACGGTATTGCGCTATCACGACCCGCGTAAGTTCGGCGCGATTTTGTGGTATGAAGGCATTGCCGAGCATCATCCGCTTCTTGAAAAACTGGGCCCCGAGCCGCTTTCAGACGACTTCTCCGCCGAGTATCTATACCAAAAATTTAAAACGCAAAAACGCGCGGTCAAGCTGGCTTTGATGGACAATGCCGTCGTGGTCGGCGTGGGTAATATTTATGCGAACGAAAGCCTGTTTAAATCGAGCATATCGCCACACCGCCCTGCGGACAAGGTTAAGAAAAAAGAATGCGCTGTCTTGGTGGAAACGATTAAAGCGGTATTGCAGCGCGCGATTGAAACCGGCGGCAGCACGTTGCGCGACTTCGTCAACAGCGACGGCAAAAGCGGCTATTTCCAGCAGGAATATACGGTGTACGGCAGGCACAACGAACCCTGCGTCCGTTGCGGCGGTTTGGTGCAGAAGGAAGTTTTGGGGCAGCGCGGGACGTTTTATTGTCCGAACTGCCAGAAATAATTTATGAACCTGTTTTCAGACGACTTCTTTGTCATCTGGGTCGTCTGAAAACGTTATTACTATGATTTGATACACATTTAATACGAAAAGAAAAACAGTTATGCACTCACGAAAAGCACCGTTTTTTACCCGTTTGGGCAGATTGTTCCGCTTGGCGGGATGGCTGTTCCGAACCGGAAGGCATTTGCGCCGTATCGATGCCGGCAATCCTGCCGAACGCGATCATGCGGTCATTACGCTGGGTAAAGGCGCGCTGGAAGCACTGGATATCGAATTGGAAATCGGTACGCCGCCCGCTGATCAAGTGAATGGTGTTTTGGTGGCGGCAAACCATGTGTCTTGGCTGGATATTTTCGCCATGAGCGCGGTGTATCCGAGCAGCTTTATCGCCAAGCAAGAGATTAAAAACTGGCCGGTGTTGGGCAAAATGGGGCAAAACGCAGGCACGGTGTTTATCAACCGCAATTCCCGCCGCGACGTTGAGCCGATTAACCAAGCCATCTGCGCTGCATTGAAAGCGGGGCAGAATGTCAGCTTTTTCCCGGAAGCGCGGACTTCTTTGGGCTTGGATATTTTGCCGTTTAAAGCCGCGCTCTTCCAATCCGCCATTGATGCCGACGCGCCTGTTCAGGCGGTTACGCTGCGCTATTATGATGATGCCGGTAAAAGGACGACTGTGCCGTCTTATGCGCAAGTTGATTTGGGGCGCTCGCTCTGGCGAATCGTTTCCATGAAAAAGCTGCGCATCCGTATTGATTTTGCCGCACTGATTCGTCCCGGCAAAGACGAAGACCGCTTTATGTTGAAAGATAAAGTAGAAAGCAGTACCCGCGAAGTCGTATTGTCCGACGCACACGATTCCGAAAAATAATTCCAAGCTAGGGGCTTGAAAATAATTCTGAGCTAGGGGCTTGTTTTCTTTCAGACGACCTCTATTTAAATGGAACGTTCGCAGATTGATTTTCATAGCTTCAGGTAATTAATATTATTTGAACTATAAATTATACAAATCAAACTTCCTGCGCTAGAATGCATGCATTCACTCGTATCATTCCCTAAACCTAAAATTTCAAGGAGATCCAAAATGGCTTTGCAAGATCGTACCGGTCAAAAAGTACCTTCCGTCGTATTCCGTACCCGCGTGGGCGACACTTGGAAAGATGTTTCCACTGATGACTTGTTCAAAGGTAAAAAAGTAGTCGTATTCTCTCTGCCCGGCGCATTTACTCCGACTTGTTCTTCTTCCCACCTGCCGCGTTACAACGAATTGTTTGGCGCGTTCAAAGAAAACGGCGTTGACGCAATCTACTGCGTATCTGTAAACGATACTTTCGTGATGAACGCTTGGGCTGCCGAAGAAGAAGCTGACAACATCTACATGATTCCTGATGGCAACGGCGAATTTACCGAAGGCATGGGCATGCTGGTCGGCAAAGAAGACTTGGGCTTCGGCAAGCGCTCTTGGCGTTACTCCATGCTGGTTAACGACGGCGTGGTTGAAAAAATGTTCATCGAGCCTGAAGAGCCGGGTGATCCTTTCAAAGTGTCTGACGCTGACACTATGTTGAAATTCATCGCTCCTGACTGGAAAGCTCAAGAGTCTGTTGCCATCTTCACCAAACCCGGCTGCCAATTCTGCGCTAAAGCTAAAAAAGCTTTGCAAGACAAAGGTCTGTCTTACGAAGAAATCGTATTGGGCAAAGATGCAACTGTTACTTCCGTTCGCGCGATTACTGGCAAGATGACTGCTCCTCAAGTCTTCATCGGCGGCAAATACATCGGCGGCAGCGAAGATTTGGAAGCTTACTTGGCTAAAAACTAATTGCCTGGTGCTTGAGACGGTTTGAACAAAACCGTCTGAACAGAAAAATAGAGTTATTCAGACGATACACTACACGGTCGTTCTGAATAGCTCTATATTTACAAGTAGAATTTGAGATTATTGTTTTAAATTGAGATTTTAAAAATGGCTATTGATTTTATATTGTCGATAGTTTCTTAAAAGGTCGTCTGAAAATCTGATATGCTTCACGCTGATACCGCTTCGGACGCTCAACAAAAAAGGACAAAGATTATGAAAAAAATTCAAGCAGATGTCGTCGTAATCGGCGGCGGTACTGCCGGCATGGGCGCGTTTCGCAATGCCCGTTTACATACGGATAATGTTTACCTGATTGAAAACAACGTGTTCGGTACGACCTGCGCGCGCGTGGGCTGTATGCCTTCCAAACTCTTGATTGCTGCAGCAGAGGCGCGACATCACGCATTGCATACCGATCCGTTCGGCGTGCATTTGGACAAAGACAGCATCGTCGTCAACGGCGAAGAAGTGATGCAGCGCGTCAAATCCGAGCGCGACCGTTTTGTCGGCTTTGTCGTTGCCGATGTGGAAGAGTGGCCTGCCGACAAGCGCATTATGGGTTCGGCTAAATTTATCGACGAGAATACCGTCCAAATCGACGACCATACCCAAATCACGGCAAAAAGCTTTGTGATTGCTACCGGTTCTCGTCCCGTCATCCTGCCGCAGTGGCAGTCTTTGGGCGACCGTTTGATTATCAACGACGACGTTTTCTCATGGGATACGCTGCCTAAGAGCGTTGCCGTGTTCGGGCCGGGCGTTATCGGTTTGGAACTGGGTCAAGCATTGCATCGTTTGGGCGTGAAAGCCGAAATTTTCGGCTTAGGTGGCATCATCGGCGGTATTTCTGACCCCGTCGTTTCAGACGAGGCAAAAGCCGTGTTCGGCGAAGAATTAGAATTGCATCTGGATGCTAAAACCGAGGTCAAACTTGATGCGGATGGCAATGTAGAAGTCCATTGGGAGCAAGACGGCGAAAAAGGCGTATTTGTTGCCGAATATATGCTGGCAGCCGTAGGCCGCCGTCCGAACGTTGACAATATCGGTTTGGAAAACATCAATATCGAAAAGGATGAGCGCGGCGTACCCGTTGCTGATCGGCTGACCATGCAAACCAGCATTCCGCATATCTTCATCGCGGGCGACGCGTCCAACCAACTGCCTCTACTGCACGAAGCTGCCGACCAAGGCAAGATTGCCGGCGACAATGCGGGCCGCTACCCGAATATCGTCGGCGGTTTGCGCCGCAGCACCATCGGCGTGGTGTTCACCAGTCCGCAAATCGGTTTTGTCGGTTTGAAATACGCGCAAGTTGCCGCGCAATACCAACCCGACGAATTTGTCATCGGCGAAGTATCGTTCAAAAACCAAGGCCGCAGCCGCGTGATGCTGGTGAACAAAGGCCATATGCGCCTGTATGCCGAAAAAGCCACCGGCCGCTTCATCGGCGCGGAAATCTTAGGCCCGGCAGCCGAACATTTGGCGCACCTGTTGGCATGGGCGCATCAAATGAAAATGACCGTTCCGCAAATGCTGGATATGCCGTTTTACCATCCCGTTATCGAGGAAGGTCTGCGTACCGCGTTGCGCGATGCCGATGCGAAGTTGAAACAGGCTTGATGGGTTGACTTAATCAATCAACTGGAACGAGAGGTCGTCTGAAAACATGGTTTAAGGTTTTCAGACGACCTTTTTTGTCTTTACATTGCGGAAGAAAATCAGAGGGAAATGTCAGATTCAAGAATCTGACCTACGGCGGTCCTCTCTACCAAAGTAAAAGGTCGTCTGAAAACTTAAAATTAAGGTTTCAGACAACCTTTTTTACCTTTATCAATTCAAATATCGTCGGATGGTTCAATATCGGTTTCATCGATTCCCGCATTTTTCCGATACTGCCCCGGCGAAATCCCGTATTGTTTTTTAAACGCTTTGCCGAAGTGGGTTTCGGATTGGAAACCGACGTTCAGCGCGACGGACAGGACGGAATCGGCGGTTTGCCGCAGCAATACAGCGGCTTGGCGCAGGCGGATGAGGTTGACGAAGGCGTGGGGGCTGATGCCGGTTTGCTGTTTGAACAGGCGCATAAGTTGGGCGCGGGAGAGGTTGGCAAGCGCGGTCATTTTTTCGATGTTCCATTCGTCTTCGGGGCGGCTGACGACGGTTTGGATGAGCTGGCGCAGACGTTTGTCGCGCAGGCCGTTGAGTATGCCGCCCAAAGGCACTTCTCCGCCTTGTTCGAGATGGGCGCGGACGATGAGGACGAGGAGGACGGAGGAAAGGGCGTTGACGATGGCGCGCGAGCCGGAAAGCGTGTGCGCGCTTTCATATTGCAACATGGAAATGAGGCATTGCAGCGAGGGATGGTTCATCTTAATAAGGACGGTTTCGGGCAGGTCGTGCATGATGTCGGCGTGTTCGTCGTATTCGAAGCGGGCGCAGAACAAATCGAGGCTTTTTTCGCCGCCGCTACGCGACGAAGCGACCGTGAATGCGCCGTTGTTGTCGATATGCGGTGTATCGCCGCAGTTGTTGCAGTCCGCTTCGCTGCTGATAATGTGTTCCGCGCTGCGCGGGAAAAAGATAAGGTCGCCGGTTTGCAAGAAACGCGCTTCGGGTTCGCCTTCGATTTTGATGTAGCTTTCTCCGGCGACGACAAGGTGCGCGATGCCGTGCGCGCGTCTGCGTCCGTGCGGGGCGTACCATTTGTCGCGGAACAGGCATTGTATGTCCACGCTGCCGGTGATTTGCGCCAGTTCGATAAGTTTGTCCAAGGTGTCCATAAGTGTTTTTTGCAAGTGAATGAGATGATTTGACGATTATAATAGTCAAATTATTGCAATAATGCCATTCATCGGATGTAAAGATGGCGGATTAAATTGAAATTTGCCATGAAAGAGCAGCATCCTTCATATCAAACACATTGGAAAGGAAATCAAAATGTTTCAAAATTGGCCCGAACACACCGCACACGTTAAAAAATCATTCGGCGAGCTGGGTAAAAACCACCCGAAAATGCTGCAAGCCTACGGCGCGCTGGAACAAGCCGCCGCAGCCGAAGCATTGGATGCGAAAACCCGCGAACTGATTGCCATCGCCGTCGCCATCACTACCCGTTGCGAAAGCTGCATCAGCGTACATGCCGCCGCAGCCGCCAAAGCGGGTGCAACTGAAAGCGAAATCGCCGGCGCGCTGGCGACCGCCATTTCCTTGAACGCAGGCGCAGCCTACACTTATGCCCTGCGTGCTTTGGAAGCGGTTGACGCACAGCGTTGATTTTGTCTCAAAGGGTCGTCTGAAAACAACTCCCGTTTCAGACGACCCTTCTGCTGACGGGCATTGCTTTTTGCCGCCGAACCGTTTAGATTAATATCTTTGTTCAACCGTTTGGAGAAACGACCATGAAAAAATTGCTGACTGCCGCGCTGACTGCCGCCGCGCTTGTCCTTCCTGCCGCCGTATCCTATGCCGCGCCCGCTGCCAAAGCTACCAGCGCGCAACCTGCCAAAGCAAAAGGCGTATGGATTGACGTACGTTCCGAAGAAGAATTCAAATCCGGCCACCTGCAAGGTTCAGTCAACATTCCGCACGAGCAAATCGTCGAACGCATCAAAAGCGTCAGCCCCGACAAAAACGCGCCCGTCAACCTTTACTGCCGCAGCGGCCGCCGCGCCGAAGTCGCGCTTGCCGAGTTGAAAAAAGCAGGCTACACCAACGTAACCAACCACGGCGGTTACGAAGACTTGCTGAAAAAAGGTTTGAAATAACAAGCAACAAGGTCGTCTGAAATGTTTCAGACGACCTTTTATCCAAGGAAAAACATGAAACCGATACGCACCTTCGCCTCAGCCGCCATCCTCGCCGCTCTGACCGCTTGCGCCTCACACGGCGGCGATGCTGCCCGACAACCTGATTCCCGACAAAGTTCAGCCATGAATCAAACCCATACCGCCGTCAGCAAATACAGCTTCGACGATACCGTCCGCCGTTTGGAAACCGCCGTTAAAGAGAAAGGCATGACCGTGTTCGCCGTCATCGACCACCAAGCCGCCGCGCGACAAAGCGGTTTGGACATGCAGCCCGCGAAAGTCATCGTTTTCGGCACGCCCAAAGCCGGCACGCCGCTGATGCAAAAAGACCCCGCCTTCGCCCTGCAACTGCCGTTGCGCGTCCTCGTTACCGAAACCGACGGGGCAGTCCAAGTCGTATTCAACGACACGCGCGCGCTGGTGTCGGGCAGCAAAATCGAGTTTACCGAAGTGGAAAACACACTCGCCAATGCGGAAAAACTGATTCGTAAAACGGTAACGGAATAGGGATAAACCAAATAATCGAAAGGTCGTCTGAAACCGAAAAAAAGGTTTCAGACGACCTTTATTGTTAATAGGCTTACCATTCTTCAGAAGCGTCGAATATTTCTTCGTCCCAACTGCTTTTGAGCGCGGCGTGGATGGTGTCCATGTCGAATCCGCGATAGGCGAGGAAGCGCGCTTGTTTTTGTTTGTCTTTCAAATCGGCGGCAGGTTGTTTGAATTTTTTGCGCAACACGGCGACAGCGGTTTGCAGTTCGCATGCTTTGCCGGGCATGAATTCGCGGCTGACGGTTTCGTCTATGCCTTGCTGCGCCAATGCCTGTTTCAGACGCAGCGAGCCGTGTTGGCGGCTTTTGCTGTGGATGTAGGCTTCGGCGTAGCGTTGATCGGATTGCCAGTTGCGTTCGGCAAATTCGTCCAACACGTTTTCCAATTCTTCTTCGCTTTCGGCATACGGGGCGAGCTTGCGCTTGAGTCCGACGCGGCTGATTTCTTGTCGGGAAAGAATGTCCATCGCGCGGGCGCGCAGGGATTTTTGGGGTTTCATGCAGAGGTCGTCTGAAAATATGCTTGAACAAATACTAAAAATAATGCCAATGCAGGGATAGGAATATAAAACCATAACCTAGCTGGAATACCTAAAAGCTTATTCTTTAGTGCCTTGTGATAATAGCAAGTAAAATCAGTAGAGCCTATTTGTTTATTCACATGAACTGATGATTTATAGATACTATAAGGTTTTAAAATACAAAGGAATCCAAATAATATAATTATCCATAATAATATAACGATACCTATAAGTACCAATATTTCATGAAAATTTTTTATTATTTTTATATGTGATAACCTGAAAAGAAATAGTGTGCCACTTCCTAATAAATAAAATCCTAATATTGCTTGGCAATATCCGATAATTTGTAAAAATTTTGGTATTTTAATTGGTTTGATGTTGTTATCATTGTCAAATTTGAAATACCCAGCTAATCTTTTGTAGTGATGAAATGCAACAGGTGCTTTCCTTCTTAGATATAGATCCATTAATTTTTCCTGCCGACCAAAACCTAAAGATAATCCTGTTGCTAACTTAAAATATTCTTCGGATAATGAGGTTTTAAGAAATTCTCTAGTCTTCTCATCATGTCCATTAAAGTCATAAGATTCTTTCAATTTATTAATTTTATTTCTATTAAAATCATACCAAAATGATTTAATAGGTTTATAAAGTAATGATATAAGCAATATTAAATAAATAAATTTAAGAAAGTTTCCATTTATTCCTAATTCATTGATAATTTTAAAAATATCAGTCATAAGAATCTCCTTTTCTTAGCAACTGCTTCGGTTTTAATAATATTTAATTTATTATTATCGCTTTTCAGATAACCTTTCAAACTTTGGCAAAAGTCGTCTGAAAGCGATGTGCATCAAATAGAAAACAAGGATGCCGGTTACTCGTCGTCTTCTGCTTTTTTCGGTCGCAGGTTTTCGTAGATTTCGGGCAGCGAGCCGATAATCCAGTCGGGTTGGGTCGCCTTGTCTTGCGACAATAAAGTCATGTCGCCGTAGCCGAAGGTTACGCCGACGCTGAGACAGCCGGCGGCTTTGGCGGCGATGATGTCGTTGCGTGAGTCACCGACCATAATCATGTTGGCAGGATCAATGCCCAAAACTTCGGCGGCGTGTTGCAGCGGCAGCGGGCTGGGTTTCTTTTCGGGCAGGCTGTCGCCGCCGAGAATCAGGCTGAAGTAGTCGGCTAGTCCGAGCTGTTTTAAGAGTTCGGCGGCGAGGATTTCGTTTTTGTTGGTGATGACCACCAGCGGGATGCCCAGCGATTTGAGCAATGCCAGTCCGGCCTCAGTTTCGGGGTAGGGGCGGGTGAAGTCGCTCAAGTGGTCGCGGTAGTATTTCATGTAGAACACGAAGCCTTTTTCCCATAAATCGGGCGCGGCCTCTTGGTCGCGGTCGTCGGTGATGACGCGGTGGACGAGTTTGCCGATGCCGTCACCGACGTAGCTTTCTACCGTTTTGGCGGGCAGCGGCTCCATGCCGAGATATTCGCGCATGGCTTCGGCTGCGGCGGCAAGGTCGGGGACGGAATCGCATAATGTGCCGTCCAAATCAAAGGCGGCGGCTTGGACGTGTTCGATGGCGGCGGTCATGATGTGTTTTGCTCGTGAATGATAGGAACGCGTATTTTAACATTGTTTCCGGATAGGTAGTTTTCAGATGGATTGTTAACAATATAGTTGGAGCTTGAAATGGCATTTCATTGATTTTCAGAAGCTTTGACTTTGAAAGGCAGGCTGATTTAATTTTCAGACGACCTTTTTTAAAAACAAAGGTTTTTGGAGAGCGTTCAGAAAATAGGAACATTCTGTAAAGGGATGAACGAAGCAGTTTGAATGTGCTCTTCAGTCGTCTGAAAAATAAAACCATATATAAATTAATCAACTTTGAAAATACCGACTACATGCTATTACATTTCATTTGGAAATTGGTTATAGTTACAGCTGCAAAGTCTTTAAACCTCAATCCGACATGAGAAGGAAGAGAAATGTCCCAATCCGCCGCAAAAGAAACCCTTAATCCTTTCGAAATCGCTCGCAAACAGGTCAAAACCGCCTGCGACCGACTCAATGCCGATCCCGCGGTTTATGAAATCCTGAAAAACCCGCAACGCGTTTTGGAAGTTACCTTCCCCGTCAAACTCGACAACGGTACGGTCAAAACCTTTACCGGCTACCGTTCGCAACATAACAATGCCGTCGGCCCCTACAAAGGCGGCGTGCGCTTCCATCCGAATGTGAATCTGGACGAAGTCAAAGCCCTGTCGATTTGGATGACCATCAAATGCT
>ENA-OWLE01000140-OWLE01000140.1-metagenome-genome-assembly--contig:-NODE-140-length-14070-cov-5.009418_pt1 | contig 14070 bp, 10 predicted proteins | sample MGYA00245345_ERZ651094 | MGnify/ENA primary metagenome ERZ651094 (study PRJEB26857, sample SAMEA4031770) | metagenome | biome: human; feature: oral; material: saliva | place: Philippines | collected 2014... | reverse complement strand
CTGGTCAGCAAGCAGCTTTTGCTAACGGTCAACCTCTTCAACCGGGTCAAAACGTTCAATTTATCAATGGCCAAGCTGTAGTTGTCCCAGCGCAACCATCAGCATTTGCTACAACTTTCAAAAACTACTGGACATGGTTGGTTAATGCCTGGCGTCGTCCAGCTGACATGACAGATTATGGTAAGCACAATGGTTGGCTTAACTACATCTTCTTGTCACTCTTGACCGGATTTGCATTCTTTGCAATTTTGAGCGCAGTGGCACGTAAAGTGGTTAGCTCAATTGTATCAACTACAAATGCACTGTCTAGTATGTTTGGTTCTTATGGAACAGATGCTTACTCATCTCCAGTTTCAAGTCATACATCTAGCATTGGTTTTGGAGCCTTCTTCGCAAGTATCCTAGCTGCCTTCCTCTTTATCTTTGCCTTCATCTTGGCAGGATTTGTAACACGTAAGGCCATCTTCCGTGACCCTGAGACTACTTTCTTAAATAGCTTTGATCGTTTTGGTCGCTTGACGTCATTGGCCTTGCCAATCTTGCTCGTAACAATCTTGTTGGGAGCTATTGGACTTGTTGCCTTCCCAGGGTTCTTGTTCTATGTTGTTTATTTCTTATTTGCACTTGCGAATCTCTTTACAATTGTTCCTGTAACAACAGCGTGGAAGGCTGATAAGTTCTATCAAATGATTTTGGCAGCACTTTTGAATGGTGTCATTTTGTCAATCTTGTTTGCCATCGTATTTGCTATCATGTCATCATTTACAGTAGGTCTTCTATTCTAAGTAAACCTAACGATTTTTGAAAAGCAAGTTTATAGGAGTCTTTATGGCAACAAAAGAAAAGTGGATTGATTTATTTGAAAAGGCAGTTGGTCGTCCGCCCCATGTTTTGGAAATTGAAGAAGGCCAAAAAGCAGACTTTGATTTAAAGGCTATTAAAGGCATTGCCGCAATGGGTTTGGATCAGGAAGTTACTGCTCCTGAACTAACAGAAGAAGTTGATGAGTATGACGTTGCCGAGGAAGTGTTTGAAGATGTGTCCCTTGATGACGAGGAGGAAACGACTTCATTAGAAACTGAGGAGCTCACGCCGGTGTCTCACGAAGACCAGAATCAAACCGAAGAACATTCAGAAGCTACTTCTAAAGAAGCACAAGCAATCTGGATGAAGGCCTTCAAAAACTATGTAGGCCGTCAGCCCCTTCCTGAGGAATTTCTTATAGGTAAGTCTTCAGGTTATGATGTGTCAACCATCCATCAGTTTATCTCAGATGGTAAGGCCGCTAAACCAGCAAAGCCAGCCATGGCTAAAGGAAAGAAAATCCTGATTATTGCTGGTGTTGTTGCAGCAGTCTTAGCGCTTGCTGGTTACGTCTTTGGTTCTTATTACTACTCACGTGGTCAAGTAGCAGAGCGTTATGAAGCAGCAGCTAAGAAGAGTTTTAAGGATAGCCTAGAATACCAAGTATGGTCTGATACTAAAAAAGAGATTAAAACATCCGAAGTCAAGTACACAGACATCAAAAATACACAAGCCTATAGCAAGAGCCAACTGATATCTGGTGAACGTATGCAAAAGGTTGGCCGCCAGTTTCTTATTTTTCCTAAGTGGCGAGTTGTGGTAGATCCTGGAACGGTTGACTTGACAGTTAATACAGCTGATTTGAATGTGACTATTAATGGTATTGCTTACGCAACTACAGATGGCAATAACTACACCGCTAAATTGAACCATCTCTATCCAGGAACTTACAATTTTGTAGCTTCTGGTAAGGTCAATGACCAAGATATCACTGTTTCATCTGAGGAAAATGTGACCTCTAAAACGGAAGTCAACCTTTCGGTAGAGTATCTCAGTTTTACCGTTAAATCTAATGTTAAGGACGGGGACCTCTACGTCGGTGGTACTAAGATTGGAACCCTTAGCTCAGGAAAACTTGATGTCAACAAGGTAGCAGTAGCCGGCTCATCAGCTGTTTATGTTAAGAAGAATTTCGAAGACGGTAGCTCTATCAAGACAGAGACATTGTCTATCAAGAAAATCTCTGAAGGACAAACGGTTACTTTAGATGCTGATGGTGTTCTTGATCGTGATACGGCAGATCGTCTAATGACTGCTGCTTACGGTAAGTTTGGTAGCTACGCTGCTAACCACAACACGACACCAGATGGTGTTTCTGACATTTTCCTTAATGGTACTGATGATACCATGTATAAGGATGTAACGGCTGATATTGATAAAAATACTACTGGTGCCAAAAACCGTGCCGCTGATAGCATTACCTTCTCAGATGTTGATGTAACAGAGGTTATTCAGACTGGTGAGAAGACCTTCAAGGTAACCTTCACGGCAGTTTATGATTTCTATTATGGCTATGATTCGAAGTTTAAGTCATCAGGAGATATTAAAGATAAAATCTCATGGTCATGTAATGTGGAATATGTTGGTGACGATAGTGACTCTAATAGTAGCGGTTATAACTACAGCGACTACCGAATCAATGGTAAGGCTGGCGAATCACAAAATTTGAGTCGTGAAGATACTGTGAAATAGCAGATACTTTTGCGGTTGGCTAGTCAACAGTGAACTGAAAAATGATTAAGAGGTTAGGTCCTCAATCTAAAAAGTGGAGAACTTGGCAATTGCCAGGTTCTTTTGTTTGTCTGTTTTTACCTCTTAGTGGGAAAACCGTGCCACTTACCTAAAAGGTCTTGTTTTGTTTAAAGCAGCTGTTATAATGGAACCATCAAAAGGATAGGAATATGAACAACTCTCTTTCAGCTGTACAACATGAGGAAAATCCTAGCAATTTGACTAGCAAGGATTTCTACATCAAAGGTAATGTTTCCTTTGGTAATCTAGAAATTATTGATGTTGGTGAGAATGCGACGGATTAGGTTAATAGAGAAGTTATGACCAGTAAAACAAGTACGATCTTTAAAGCAAGACAATTAGTGAGATAATATCTCCTATATTTATAATTTCATCGAGTCTTTCAAATCAACCAATACTCAGGGGAGTGGGACAAGGAACAATTTTTATTAAAGTTGTTCAGTCTCACTCCCTTTTTCCTATTTTATAGTCTCTTTATTTGTGATAATATAGTATAGTGAAAAACTAGACTGAAATGACTATACTTTATTGGAGTTTTATGTGACGAAAATGACATTAAAAAATCTAGGCGAATGCATGCTAAGATTGAAAGTCAAATAAACTCAAAATGAGACTAGAAGGGAAATTGTTATGAGAAAGAAAGCGATTGGTATTGATTTAGGAACAACTAACTCCGTCATGGCTGTTGTTCGTGAAGACCTACCAGAGATTATTCCGATGGGGACGAATGACGATCAAGTCTTGCGTTCAGCGGTCTACTTCTCAAATATCGGTGGTAAAAACCATGTAGCTTTTGGTAAGGAAGCCATTGAGCGTGGGACAGAAATCGGAAACACAGAAAATTTTAAATTTGACTTCAAGCGTGATATTGGTCGTCCGATTGCCAGTGATACACCAGATCATACACGTGTCAATTCTATTATTCTCTCTGCCTTGGTTTTGAACGAATTCCGTAAACGTGCTTATGTAGTTGGTCAGGAAATGGGTCAAGCAGAGGGTATCAAGGATGCTGTCATCACAGTTCCTGCCTACTTTACGTCAGATCAACGTGCAGCAACGAAGACTGCTGGTCGTATCGCAGGATTTAACGTCTTGCGTATTATCAATGAGCCTACGGCTGCAGCTATCGCCTATGCCCACACTAAAAATGCTCAGGGAAATGTCTTGGTTTTCGACCTTGGTGGGGGAACTTTTGACGTTACCATCATGCGTGTGGCTGATCATGCTTATGATATCTTGGCAACTGACGGGAACTCACGCCTTGGTGGGATTGACTTTGATAAGCGTCTTGTGGGCTACATCATGCAAGAGTTGGAAAAACAAGGGGTCAATATGACTAACCTTTCTGAGAAGGAAAAAATTCAACTCCAATACAAGGCTGAACAGATTAAGACAAGTTTATCTGTGAATGACCAAGCGCTCTATGAGCACTATGTTAATGGTCAAGGATATGGTGTCTTGATTACCCAGGCGATTTTCAATGAAATCACCTTGGATCTTCTCAAAGATACTGAAATCAAGGTACAGTCTACCCTTCAAGCATCTGGTTTGAAATGGGAAGAGATTGACCATATTCTCCTTGTGGGTGGGTCTACACGTATGCCAATGATTCGTCAGATGATTCGCTTGATGAGTGGTTTGGAGCCTAAATTTGACCTTAATCCAGACACTATTGTGGCACAGGGGGCATCGATTTTGGCCGACCTTATTGTCAACAATGAGGTTAGTTTCTCTGAGCATCAGGATGGCAAGACGACAGAGACAGACAGGGTTGTTGTTAAGGATGTGACTTCTCAGGGAATCGGTCTTCTCTTTAAGAAAAACCCAAACAAAAACTATAGCTTTGTGGGGGATTACTACAATAGTGTCGTGGTTCCACGTAACTCAGTCTTGCCTTTGGCCGTTACCAAGGATCTCTTTGCGGTTGTGGATGGACAGAGTAAGTTTAAGCTTCGTATCACAGAAGGAAATTACGAAAATCCATTTGCTGTGAAGATTTTGGGGCAAGTGGAAGGACAAGTGGCACAAGCACGTCATAAAGGTGAGCTCTTGGCGCAAGTTACCTATGCTTTTGACTCAGAACAAATTGTTAAGGTGACAGTTTCAGATCCTCGAAGCAATACTGTTGTGGCACGTTTTTCTGTTAATGCACAAGTCAATCAAACCAAAGAAGTGGTTAAGGAAGATTTGTCAGAACTTCAAGCTATTTTTGCTAAATTCATCTCATGATAGACTACTACAAAGCAATTGATACAGAGACAGGACAGGAAGTGTCCTATTTAAGAGAGGTCAGCAACCGTATTTCTCCAGAGATGTCGGCTCAAGACTGTTTTATGGCTCTCTCCTTTTTACGTGAGGAGCTAGAGGACCTTTGGACTAACGGTACCTTGGATCAAGACGGTGAGCGTCTGCGCAGTGAGCTTTATACGATTCGCTCTATCTTTTTCTCAGACCATGAAAAGCTACAATACGACCGAAAACTCAGACAGGCTCAGAGGAAGGCTTTGGAAACTGAGAAAGCAAGGGCCACTCAGACTACCAATGTATCAGGTAAAAAGGAGATTCCTTTTGAACCTGTTGCGGTGACTCAAACCAAAGAGTCATCTCTTAAGAATTACTTATTTGCGGCTCTAGCCTTTGTGATTCTATTAAGCTTGATTCTCTTCTTAAATATCAATGTTATCGTTCTTATTATCGGAGCCATCCTTATTGTGGCCTTGATGTTACTTATGTCCTAGGAGATATTAATGGAAACCAATCAATTAACATTTGAACATATCTGTTTCAAATATAAGGGAAATACTAACCAGCTCTTTACGGATTTGGATGTTACTATGGAGACTGGTCAAGTTGTCGGTATTTTGGGTGCCTCTGGTTCAGGGAAAACAACTCTGACAGAGATTCTCCTTGGCCAGCTTAAACCAACTTGCCAACAATTTCGTATTTTGGAAAATGGAAAACCTGTGACTGCAGGCTCACGCTCTTGGTCTTATGTGCCCCAACAAAATCTCCTACGTGAGTACCTCAAGGTATCTGAGACCTTTGATTTTTATGCGGACCACCACCTTAAAGGAAGTAGTAAGCTGACTAAAAAGCATCGCATTGCAGGAATTATGGATGATTTAGGGTTGACGGAATTTGCCAACAAGAAAATCTCAGAGCTTTCTGGCGGGCAAAAACGCCGTGTCTCAATTGGTATTGAGCTTCTTAGCCCTAGTCCCTACTTTATTCTTGATGAGCCGTCTTCAGGTTTGGATGCTCTCAGTGACCGTAATCTCTTACGTACCTTGAAAATTTTGGCTAAATCAGCTAACAAGTCAATTGTGGTTATTACCCACAATACAGAAAATTTGGCTATTTTTGACAAGATTATCTTCTTGTCTAAGGGACGTCCAACCTTTGCAGGGACTTATGAAGAGTTGCTTTTGGAATACAAGACTAGCGATCCTTACATGATTCGCAAATATATGGATATGAATATCGCAGATGTCTACCAGGAGCTCAATGCTTCAACACGTATTTACAAGATTTAGGGAGACTTATGAACGCAGCATTACGATTAAGTTGGTATAAATTTAAACACCACTACATGGATTTTGTTAAGGTACTTCTGGGCATTGTCGCTTTTGAAGGCTTAATCCTCTATATCCAAGACAAGGGATTTTTGGACGATTTTGAAACAACTCGAATGACGCTCTTTCTCTTGCTTTTCTCGACCAGTCTCTTGATTGTGGTTCAAAACAGTATTTATATTTCCAAAGAACGCTCGGTCCTCAATCGTGACTTTTTCTCAGGCTTGAGCCGTTCGGCCTTTGCCTTGGCTAGTATGGGGATTCACGCTTTCTTTGCTGTTTTGGAAACCATAGTCTTTATTCTATCTTACTCTGTCTTTGGTAAGTTCTTTGACAAGGATTTTCCAGATGCTGGTCATATTTTTGGTTCCTACCGTTGGGAAGTTGGTATTACGGTGCTTCTGGTTTTTTTGGCATCGCATTTCATTGCCCTCTTTATTTCAGCTTTGGTTGGAAAGTCTGAGATTACCTCTGTTATCCTAGCAGTAGTTGTGGGTATCATGCAATTTTCATTATCAGGAACTATCCTATCATTGCCTAAAGCAATCGATTGGGTTCAAAAATTTATCTATTTGGGCTATGGCCACAAGCTTGTTGGGATTTCCAGTGACTTGTCGGATTTGCCGTCTAGCTTGGCTAAGTACGGTGTCCCTGTACCCAAGAGTCAGTTGGAGGCCTTTCAAGGGTCTACAGGCGAATTCTGGGGTCAATGGTGGGCCTTGGTGCTTCATTGCCTAGTTTATGCCCTACTCTTTTTTGTTACACTTCAGAAGAAGGAGAAATAAATGCAACAATATGATGAATGGCTGATTGACTTCCAAGTTCAGCATGGTCGCAAGCCAAGTGATAAGGAAGTCGCAGAAGCTGCTAAGACTGGTTTTACCCTTTCGAGTGGTTTGAGCAGACAGAAAAATTCTAAATTTAGACAAGTCTTGTCTAAGGTTGGTTTGGGTGATCTTAAGTTCAGCTGGTTTTTAGTTTTGGAAATATTGCTCTTGATTTGCATCGCCCTTTTTGGCTATGTTGTTGGTTATCTATTTATCTAGGAGGACCTCATGAAACAGTTTAAACATAAAAAGTTTATCGGTTTGGCCTTGATTGTCTTTTTGGTCTTTATGGTACTCGGAAAATACACTCAGAGCACAGCCTTTACGTCGTCCTCTAGAGTATATGCTACAACCGTTGTCGATAAGAATACCGGCAACAAGGTGCGTTTTGAAGTCCGTAAGATTAAGGGAGACAAATACGAAGTCAAAAATACGGAAACCGGGGATACCTATCAGGCCGATGCCAAAGCCGGTGAAGACCGTTCTTTGAGCTTTAAATTAGCCGGATCTGATGGTAGCTCAGACGGTACTATTCGTATCACACCAAGTATGGTACCTGGGGGAGATGCGAAGGTTGAAATGACTGAATCAGACACCTATACTCAGGTTGAGGGAGGCTCTGAAGTCGTTGAGTCTAGCGAGGCTTCATCAACTTCTTCAAGTAGTGAGGTTAAGAGCATTATTAAGGATATTTTGGAATCAAGTAGTTCATCCTCAGATAGCGATGCAAGCTCAGAAGCATCTTCTAACGATCCAAGTAAGCCAAATGCAGATATCAAGACTAAGACTGATGTCAATGGCGATAAGGAAACTACTTATATTGCAGACTATTCCACAGAGGATATTAAGGCCATTACAGAAGCCTTTGGTAAATGGCTTTATCAGTCTGACTATGCTAAGGATGCGGTTTTAGTTCAAAGCAGTTTTGACAGTATTACCAAGGTCAGCGATGGTAGCCCAACCTTCCTTTCATTTAAAGCACCTAAGGAAAAAGGTAGCAGTCAAACCATTACTATCTTGGCCAACTTAATCAATGCGGATGGTTATGAAAATATCTCTGGTGTTACAAGTGGTATCATCGATGGTAAGGAAGCCTCAAACTATGATTTCAAGGACTATAAAAACACGGTCGATTCCTTCGCTCTAGGAATTAATGAAAATAGTGGTAAGACTGCAGACTATAGCCCAACGTCTTCTTTCCGTCTCTATACCTTGAAGGATAAGAAGCATGCCATGTATGAAGACAATGCCGCTGAACAAAAGGCTCTCTTCAAGGACTTCTCAGCTGATGATAAGACTGGTGGCAATTATAATGGCTACAACAAACTCTATAAAGATTTGGTAGACCAAGATAAGGATTCTTACCAAATTGTCCTAGGCTCTAATGGTACTGTTTATTATGTGACTAACTACTGGAAGGGTAATTACGATAAGAAAGCTGTTCAGACCTACAAGGTGGCACCAGACGACATGCAAGAGGCCTACCAAGAATTACTTAAGCATTACTCTAGTGCTGATAATTCTGAAAGTTCAGAGTCAACAAGCTCTTCACAAGTATCAGAATCATCAACAAGCTCATCAGAAGCTAAGACAGAAACAAAAACTGAGACCAAAACTGAGCAAACAGGCATGGATGTTAATGCTATTAAGGACAATAACTTTCAAAGTCTTGAAGGAACTTGGAAGAATGGGAATGGTAACACTTTGACCTTTTCGAAGAATCAAGTAACGTCACCTACAGATTATGAAGTTCAAAATACTAATTCTAGTCTTGAAAATGGATACCTGAGAGCGAGTCTAAGGACAGGAATGTATGGTGCAATAATCTTTTTCATCCCGAAAGGTACGACCTTGCCGAATGTGTCAGGAAATTATCCTGATGCTTCAGATAATACTAAAGATCGTATCCTAGTGACTCAATCAGGGGATGCACAATCTGACGCCAAACAATTTTACTATAAGGCTGATTAGACCTGATAAGGGTGAAAGTCTCAAAAAAGTAATTTTATAATCTAAAAGTTGAGGTAAAATTATCTCAACTTTTTATGTTACATTTGTAACTTTAATTTAATAGTAAGCCTTCTTTGTATAAATAAGTGGATTATTAGAGGGTTTAAAGACTTTATTAGAAAATTAATTATTGTGAAAACTTACAAAAAACTATATAATGAGTAGTGTTGTATAAGGGCTTCCTAGGGGATTTTTGAGGAAGTTTCTTAAATCAGATTAAAGGGAGAGGGGGAAAAGAATGATATCTGTTATTGAAACACTATCTGCTGCTTTCAAAGATCTTCATTGGCTAACGTCCTTAGACATGCTCTTGATTTTCTTTGTTAATTATCTGATGTTTAGTGCAGCTGGTAGAATCAAGATTTCTTGGTGGCTACTTCTGGCAGGTGGTCTTTTTTCAGTTATTTTGACCCCTATTCTTCCTATGGGATTCAAATTTTTACTTAATCCTCTTATTTTATTTTGTTTTAGTTATTACAAACGTCCAGACTTGCCATGGATAGAGCCGGTTTTTAACAGTTTCTATGCCTGGGGGACAACCAATATCATTATGAGAGGTTTGTCATTAATCGTCTTTCCTTTATTTTTGGGAACTGACTTGGCTAGCCGTATTCCAGAGTCCTTAACGAATTTCTTATGTGTGGTAGCAGCTTATCCTCTTTACCTCTTGGTTCATCGTTTTATTGGTTATGAATACTTGCAGGTTGAGGAAAAGGAGCGCTTACGCATACACTTCACACCTATTGTTATCGGAGTTAGCTTTGCCTTTCTTTCATACGGTCTTTTTAACGATTTCTTACCTTACTTGGCCAATATCTGGTCTGTGGAAGTGGTTAACAATTATGCCAAGTTGGTAGTTTTATTAGCTACGGGGGCTTTCTTTATTGTTGTTTCCTATGCTAACCAATGGATTAAGGATGAGCTTTTTCTGGAGTTGAAAGAGGAGCAGGAACGCCATTTCCAAAGTTTACAAGAATCGAGTAGGCATATCCTCCAACTTTATCAGGAACTATACCGTGATGGAGTACCCAAGGTAGTGGTGCCTAAAAAGGTTCAGACTGTTCTGGCTACGAGTCAAGAAGGAGACAGTCAAAACCTATCTGAGGAAGAAGTTCCCTTCAGCAAGGTCATGCCAGATATTTCCAACCTACTTTCTCAATTGCTACGTTCCGTCATTGAGAGTAAGTACATGGAATTTCATGCTGTTGGAATTGATTTTATCTTAGAGGTTCCAGACCCGATATCTCCTGTTCATATTGATGTGGTGGATTTATCGGTTGTGCTATCGACCTTTTTGGACAATGCCTTGTTAAGAGCTCATGGTCAAGAAAATAGCTTAGTTCGTCTGTCTTATTACCAAGGAGGTAAGGTTCAAGTCCTTTCCGTAGACACAACGCTTTCGCAAGGTAGTGCTGAAGCACCCGACAAGGCGTGTGAGAACCGCTTATCAATCAATGAGCAGCTCGAAGATATTATGGAGCGTTATCCTCAGTCTAAACTTAGCTTTAAGAATGATAAGTTAATCTATAGACAGCAATTTGAATACTAAGTAACTTGTAAAAAAAATATATAGAAAGGAGATTAGATGTTTGAATCATTTTTGGGAATAAATTTTTTAAATCTTTATAATACAGATGCCTTTCTAGCCGTTCAGATTATTTTAACGCTGACAATAAACTGTGCTATTTTCAAACGGATGACAGACATTCGTATCTCCTGGACTGTATTTTTGACTTTAGCCTTGTTAGATGTGGTCATTCAGTATAATGTCACTAGTCTGACTGTGATTGTTGATGTCTTTATTCTGATGGTTTTGGCGATTCTTGCCAAAGGAAAAAACTGGTCAGTAACGCAGTATGCTTTTCATACCTTGTTTCCAGTGGTGACGTCGGACTTACTTTATCGTTTATTGGGGCTATTCTTTATTCCCCTTCTCTTAAATATCCCTGTAGCTGATGTAGGATCTAATGCGCTTTTCTATCTTCTATCTTATGGTTTGATTCTGCCACTTTATTTTGTTTTTGACCGTTTCTTGGGATTGGATTTGAAGCGTTGGAAGGCATATAGCGATGATTCATGCCACAACCTCAAGATTTCTCGAAGAGTTGCCCTAGCTATGGCTATTTATTTATTGGGAATCTATGTCAGTGTAAATCTAGATAGTTGGTTCCCTGGCTACTCTTCAGACTTGGATTTGAGACTTCGGATGGTCTGGGTTCTTTTGTCGGCAGTGGCTTTTATTTTCCTAATTGCCCATCTTAATCAACTGTCTAGGCAGTATTTGGAAGAGAGCTTGGCTATGGAGGAAAAACGGCATTTGAATAGCTTGACCAAGGCCAACCAAAAGATTAATCTTCTCTACAATGAGTTGTTACAATACAGACAGTCTTATCAGACAGTTGTGGAACAATTTTCAGAGGAAGTGCGTGACCAGGAAGAGGCTCTTGCTGAGCAGGTGTACCAGAATGTCCTTAGGGAGAGCGCTAAGGAGTTTGAACGTTTCCGTGTCATTGATAATCCTAAGCTAGAAAATATTCAGTCCTTACCCTTACGTAGCCTTCTTTCGGCTCGTATGATGGAGGCTAAACGTAGCAATATTCCAGTGACCTGTGATATTCCTGAAGAGATTTCAGGTTTTGCTATGAATGTGGTTGACTTGACCCTACTAGTGTCCATTTTCTTTAGTAATGCGATTGATGAGAGTAAGCAGGTGCCAGTAAGTCAAATCAATTTTAGTTTTCATAGCCATGATAAGGATGGCAGCTACCATTTCGTCATGGAAAATAGGACGCAAGAAGAAAAAGTTGACCTTGATGCCATTATGCAGGAAGAGAATCAGAAGAAGACCTCTGGTCTTAACCTTCACTCAGCCAAGGATATTCTTAAGAAGTATAGTGATGCCAAACTGATTACAAGCAGTGGCGACTACCTTTTCAAACAGGAATTAATTTTTAAATAAAGTTGTGGAGCTAAATCTTTTGGTTTGGCTCTTTTTTTGGGGCTAGAGGACCAGATATTTGGGACTTTTACTGTAGGGGATAAGCTTATGTCTGGCCTATAGGACAGAGGGCCAGAAAGGGATGAGGGAGGAGTCTGATTGTTGCTTAATTCTGTGTTATAATAGCAAGGATTAGTGGTTGTTAGCGCTAAGTGAATGGCGATTCTTACTTAGCCTGAACGACTGGTGTAGAGACAAGAAAGGGACGTCTTATGAAATTACTTTATACGGATATGTCTCAGGATTTAACAGAAATTCTGGCGGAGCAGGCGACTAGCTATGCTCAAAAGGGAAAGAGGGTTTTTTATATTGCTCCTAATGCCCTATCGTTTGAGAAGGAGCGAAAGGTTTTAGACTACCTGCCTCAGTCAGCATCTTTTGAGATTACGGTGACCCGTTTTACTCAGATGGCTAGGTATTTTATTCTCAATACGAGCAATCCAAAGACTCAGTTGGATGATACAGGTTTGGCCATGATTTTTTATAAGGTGTTGTCGCACATGGACGATGATGAGCTCAAGGTGTATGGTCGTTTGCGTAAGGATAGCAACTTTATTAATCAATTGGTGGACCTTTATAAAGAGTTACAACAGGCCAATATGACAGTTCTGGATTTGCAACATTTGGATCAGGTTGAGAAACAAGAGGATTTGGTAAGGATTTTCAGTGCAGCTCAGGACCTCTTGTTGGCAGGGGATTTTGACAATCAATCAAAGCTTAGTGCCTTCTTTAAGGAAATTACCTCAGGACATCTGGATGAGACCCTGAGTAACACGGTTTTAGTCATTGATGGCTTTACCCGTTTCTCAGCTGAAGAGGAGGCTCTGGTTGCACTCTTGAACGACAAGTGCCACCAGATTGTAGTGGGAACCTATGCTAGTCAAAAAGCTTATAAAGCTAATTTTGTCTATGGCAATGTTTATCAGGCTTCAGTGGATTTTTTGAGGACTTTGGCTCAGACCTATAAGGTGACACCTGAATACGTGACGACAGACAAGGAGGGGAATCCTTCTTTTGCGCGTATCAGTCGTCTTTTAGAGAGCCGTCATGACTTTACTACGATGGACGAGAAGGTTACTGATCAGGACAAGCAAGCCCTACAGGTTTGGGAAGTGGTCAACCAGAAAGAAGAAGTGGCTCAGGTTGCCAAGAGTATTCGTCAGTTGCTGGCAGATGGCAAGCGTTACAAGGATATCTTGGTCTTACTTGGTGATGAGGAGAGTTACAAGCTTCAGGTGGGGCAGATTTTCCGAAAATTTGATATTCCCTATTATTTCGGTAAGGAAGAAAGCATGTCTAGCCATCCTTTGGTGCAGTTTGTGGATTCGCTAGAGCGTATCAAGCGCTATAACTACCGTGCTGAGGATTTGCTTAACCTCGTAAAATCCGGTCTCTATGGTGGTTTTGCTCAAGAGGATTTAGACCTTTTTGAGTATTATGTCAATTTTGCAGATATCAAGGGGCGTCACAAGTTCTTGTCTGATTTTACAGCTAATAGTCGTGACAAATATGATTTAGACCAAATCAATGCCTTGCGCTCACAACTGGTAGAGCCCTTGGACAAGTTGCTTAATAGTCGCAAACAAAAGGGATCTAGTCTACTCAAGAAACTGGTGGTCTTTTTAGAAGCTGTGCAACTGCCAAGTCAGATGCTTGCTTTGACTGCCAAGGCCAGTGAGGCTGAAAAAGAACAGAATGAACAGGTTTGGAAGGCCTTCACTCACCTCTTGGAGCAGGTTGAGACTATCTTTGGAGAAGAATCGCTCTCAGTGGACGACTTTTTGTCTATCTTGCGTTCGGGAATGTTGGCCTGTGATTACCGTACGGTCCCAGCCACTGTTGATGTGGTCAATGTGAAAAAATACGACTTAATACAGCCACATTCGGCTCCCTATGTTTTTGCCTTGGGTATGACCCAGTCACATTTTCCTAAGGTAGGACAAAATAAGAGTCTCCTATCTGACGAGGAGCGTAGTCGTATCAATGAGGCGACGGACGAACACAGGAGCTTGGATATTGTTACTAAGAGCAATAGTCAGCGAGGGCA
>ENA-OWLE01000139-OWLE01000139.1-metagenome-genome-assembly--contig:-NODE-139-length-14072-cov-5.564743_pt1 | contig 14072 bp, 10 predicted proteins | sample MGYA00245345_ERZ651094 | MGnify/ENA primary metagenome ERZ651094 (study PRJEB26857, sample SAMEA4031770) | metagenome | biome: human; feature: oral; material: saliva | place: Philippines | collected 2014... | reverse complement strand
GCTGATGGTGGCATGCCTGGAGTGGCCGGGCGAGCGTCCCTTGGAGGGCCACTCGGACGCGGACGTCGCCGCGCACGCACTGTGCGACGCGATGCTATTGGCCACGGGCTTGGGCGAGCTGGGCACGGTTTTTGGCGTGGATCGCCCCGAGTGGGCGGGCGCGTCGGGGCGCGCGATGCTCGAAGAGGTGCGCCGCATGGTGGAGGAGGCCGGGTGGAGGCTCGGCAACGCGACCGTTCAGGTCGTCGGCAACCGCCCGCGCATGGCCGCCCGCCTGCCCGAGGCCTGCGCCGTGATGAGCGAGATCGCCGGGGGCACGGTGACCGTGTCAGCGACGACGTCGGACCACCTGGGATTTGCGGGCCGAGGCGAGGGCGTGGCCGCGCTAGCGAGCGTCCTCATGGTGCGCGCCGAGTAGGTCCCCCATTGTCGGATGCTCGGCACCGTCGAGGCTGCCGCGCGTGAGGCCTGCCCGCATCCCCATTCACTGCCGCGAGCGTACTCCGGGCGCGGTTGCATGGTAGAAACGTCTCATGTCCAACGACGACCTCCACCGCAGTCCTGACGACGAGGCGCAGTCTCGCCCCTCCGATGTACGGGATGGGAAGCCGTTTGCCGATACCCCGATTTTCCCCGAGTTTGGTGACCTTCCGAGCTTTACTCCGCTGCCTGAGCTCGCCCCTTTGCCGGAGTTGGCGCCGCTGCCTGATGTCAGCGATTTCCTGAACGGCACTGCGCCCATCACCGCGGACGAGGCCATCGCCGGTCAGGCGGACATCGATCCCGGTGTTGCGTCCCTTCCCCAGCTCGCTCCGCTGCCCACCGTTTCGGAACTGCTCCCGGATTCCGCCTCCTCGCTGGGCGATGAGGCTGCGGAGGGAGAGGGCGGCAACAAGTGGCCGCAGGTAGAAGACATCCCGACCGTCGCCTCCCTTCCCCTGCCAGACGCGACCCCCGAGGTGGAAGCCGCTCCTACCCCGACCGATACAGTCTCCGCGGCGGTGGCCACGGCCTCGTCGCGGACGAAGTCCAACGGCGACCGGACGCCGACTATGCTGCGCGCCCCAGCCCCTGAGCCCTCGCGGACGTGGGTGGACAAGACAGCCGTGAAGCGGAAGCCGTCTGTCGTCATGATCGTGCTCGGCTGTATCCTCGCGCTCAACATCGCGGTTTCCCTCTTCTCCCCCAGTCAGAGCGGATCGTCGTCGACGCCTTCGTCCCATCAGACCTCGTCGCATTCCGCCGCACAGGCGAACTCCGAGGTACGCGAACATGCGGCGAACCTGCCGACCCGCGCGCCCGGGTACCGCGGGAGCGCCACGAACACGCATTCCATATCGCCGCAGTGGTCCTCGGGCGTGGCCACCGCGTGGACGCTCGAGCTGCCGCCAGAAATGACTCGATTGACACCGCATATGTTTGTCGATGGGCAGGTCCTCTACATCGCCGCCACAGCAAGGGGCACGGACCAAAGCGGCTCCACCCTCAGAGTCGTGGCCTACGACTTGTCCGGTGAGGAGCCCGCCCTCCTGTGGGACACGGTCGGACCCACGGAAAATTCAGCGGTCGTCACGTACGAGCCCGCGTTCCTGTCGAACGAAACCCAGCTCTTTTTCCACGACGTCGTCATCGACAAGGCGACCGGCGAGCAGACCCAGGCCCCGTGGGGCATAGAGATTCCCCTCGCGCAGGCCGAGGGCATCGTGGTGACCTGCACGCCGCCGTCCACCTGCAACGGGTGGACGCAGGCATCCGGCGAGTGGACGAACCTGTGGGCGACGACCACTATTGCCCAGGCGTCCTACGCGTTGCGCGCCCATGGTTTGGGCTACGCTCCCACGGGCACTACCCTCTCCGGCACCGGTACGCGCGCATCCGTCCTGGTTCCCACCAGCTATCAGAAATCCCCGCAGATCATCAACATCCATACCGGCGAAACAACGACCCTGCCCAGTCCCGACCAAGCAGGCTTGGGCCAATACGTCGAAGTCGCGACCGACGGCTTCGTCGTCATAGACGTCAGCAAGAAGCAAGGGCTGCTCACCGACAGCGCGGGGGCCCACCAATCCACGTTCTTGATCGATGAATACCAGCGTCTACCCGCAGTCAGCCGTGACGGCACCAACCCGAGCACCGCGGACATCAAGACCTTCATGACGACGAAGACCGCGAATTGGGCGACGGGCACGGTAGGCCTCGTGGGCGAGAACGACTGTTCCATCCAGGTCACCCTCACCTCCGACGGGTCCACGCACACGACCCCGGTCCCCGGTGTACTGAGCCAGTACATGACCAGCACGTGCTTCTTCAGTCCACAGGAGGTCCGCGTCAGCGCGGACGGATCGGTACTCTACGCCGACACTTTGACCTACCAGGACGAGAGACGGTACTTCATCGATACCGCCAACGGGCTCGCCTACACATCAAACCTTCTCAACCTGCCAAAACAGACCATGTGGGTCTTCGACGACATGCTGATCGGCATGAGCACAACGGGTATCACGGCCTTCGTGCCCGCCTCCTCCTGAGGCCAGCATCGGATTACCACACCGCCATTGCCCTGTGGTAGAAACGACACATGAGCAATGACGATCATCCGGGCACGAACACTCCCCCGCAGGCCGAGCAGTGGGTGCCGCCGAGCGGGACGCCCCCAATCCCCCAACCCGCCAGTGCGCGGCCCCACGCGAGGAGACGCGGGAGGCCAGTCCTCCTCGCGGCTCTGCTGTGCGTCATCGTCGTCATCGTCGCCGTCCTCGGCATCCGTCAGCTCACGCAGACCCTGGGGGGTCAGGACCCTCACCATTCATTCACCTCCACCCCAACCGTCGGCTACTCGGGGGCCGCGACGAGCACGGGATCGATCTCACCCGCCTGGGCCTCGGGCGTCGAGACGGCGTGGAGGATCCCCTTCCCGTCCTCACAGTACGGCCCCCGCGCGATCACGACCGTTGAGGGCACCACCCTGTACGTGCTCTTCGAGAACCCCGACTATGCCAGCCACCAGGCCACCGTCGCGGCCTTCGACATCTCCTCCGAGCAGCCGCGCGAGCTGTGGCGCACGACGGGCTCTCTTCCCGAGTCCTTCGGGCGCCCCAACTTCGTATCCTTCGCGGATCAGTTCATCGTCGGAAGCATCGTCATCGACAAGGCGACGGGCGCCCAGTCCCTGGCCCCATGGGAGGGGTCGGAGGCACTCGCGGCCGTTGACGGCGTCGTCGTGGCGTGCGATGGCAAACAGGCGTGCTCGGGCTGGGTGCTGGAGTCCTCCTCGTGGGTGCGCCGGTGGGAGACTACCACGGCCAGCCAAAAGGCCAGCCTGTCCACGTCGTTCACGCTCACCTACCCCGATGCTCCCGTGATCGGCACCGGGGAGCATCAGTCGGTCGTCCTGCCCGTCGACTCGCCGACTCACCTGGTGCAGCTGCTCGATCCGCGGACCGGGCAGGTCACGGACGCCGCCTCTGCGAGCCCCTTCAGGGATCGGGACAACAACGTGGTGTCTGTCGCCATCGCCAGCGATGGGATCGTGGCGTTCAACGACGACCTTGTCGTCGCCTACGACGCCGACGGCTTCATCACGGGCACATACTCCTACGAGAAGTCGCTGAGAAGACCGACGCGCGACGGACGCGTGCCCTCCACATCGGAACTGTCGGATTTCCTCCTCGGAGGGACGCCCGCCTGGGCGAATGCGACGGTTACTCCCCAGCAGGGGGCCGTCACCCTCACGGTGACGCCGAGTGACGGAAGCCCAGCATTCGATCTTGATCCCGCCAACAACGACCAGTACCACTTCAGCACTTTTTGGCCCTCAGAGGTCCGCGCCAGCGCCGACGTGTCGGTCGTGTACGTCGAGTCCGTCGAAGCCAATACCACGGGTAACCGCTTCTTCTTCGACACGGCCAGCGGCCAGGGACACGGTTCGCAGGAATTCCACGACGCCGAGGACCTCTCGTGGGCCTTCGACGACCTGGCCATCGGCGTGACGATCGACGGCGTCGTGGCGTTCACGCCGAAGGCCTCGTGACCGCTGCCCCTGAACACCCGCCCACGCCCCACCCCGAGCGACGACAGAAATGACACACCCATGAGCACCAACACCCCCCAGTACGGGACCTCCGCGAGGCCCATGCGACCGACGCGCCTCTTCCTGACAACAAGCGTCGCATTCGTCGCGACCCTCGGGGCCTTCCTCGCGCCCTCGCTCAGCTCCAGCGCCCACCAGCTGCCTGGCCCGGCGGCGACCCCACCTCCGCACATCACCGGCTCGGAGCAGCAGACGAACCCGGATGCGACAGGCTACCGGGGGACGGCCACCAACACGAACGAGCTCTCCGGCGCGTGGGCATCGGGCGTCGCGACGGCCTGGACCCTGCCCACCAGCGACGCTCTTCTGCCCGCGCAGCTGATCGCCGTGGGCCAGACCTTGTACGTACTGACCTTCGGAACCGGGAGTCAGGCCGTTGCGACGGTGTCCGCCTACGACGTGTCGGGCAGCGAGCCGGTCGCCCAGTGGACCACGACCGGACCCCAGATTTCCAGAATTCGCGCCGACGCGTTCCCGTCCTCCGTCTCGACACAGGACGAGATCCTCCTCAGCAACATCATCGTCGATCGCTCGACCGGCACCCAGACGGAGGCTCCCTGGGGTTCCGACCTGCCGATGGGGGTGGCAGACGGCATCCTCGTCACCTGCGACACCTTCAGCTCGTGCTCCGGCTGGTCCCGCGACTCGGGCACGTGGACGAGGCTGTGGTCCACGACGACCTCGCCCCAGCGCCGCGCGGGCCTGGCCCACTCGGGTCTGACGGCTCCCGCGAGCGCCGTCGTCGGCAGCGGCGCTGGCGCTGCCGTGGTCGTCCCCGTCGACGAGGCCCACCAGGCCCCGCAGCTCATCAACCCGGCCACGGGCGCACTCACGACGCTCGGGGAGGCCCCCTCCGCGGCAGGCCCTTCCGCCTCCAGGGTCACGCTGGCGAGCGACGGAGTACTGGTCGCCGACGAGAAGGAGAGTATTGCCTACAACACCGCGGGTGAGGTCGTGGGCACCGTCGGGGCGGGGTGGACGCTCGACCGTTTCCCGGCGTCGGACCGCGCTCTCCCGAGTACAGCACAACTCAGTTCTTTCATGACGCAGGGCGGCGCCCCGTGGACGACGGCCACCGTCGAGCAACCCTATTCGGGGGACGTCAACGGTCATCTCCTGGCGGTGAGCCCGACCAGCGGGAACTCCAGCCGCACGATCAACCCCGGTGAGTCATACTCCGACCACGCCCTGCCGACCAACTGGCCTGCCACACAGATGCGCGTCAGCGCAGACGGTAAGGCGCTGTTCGTCCAGTGCTTGCCGTCGTCCCCCACCGGTCCCTTCTTCTTCGGCATGGAACGGGAGTTGACCTACGTGTCGCCGGAGCTGGACGAGGCCACGAACCTGGTGTGGGTCTTCGACGACTTGCTCGTCGGGGCGCGTAGCGGTGAGGTGATCGCCGTGACGCCACGGACCCTGTAAGGGGTTCTCTACAGAACCGTCCCCGACGCCCGAGACTTGCTCGGTGATCCCCTGCCCAACATTGGGGAGCTCCTCAGGTTCGCTCCACCCACGTCCGGCGACGAGGCCGTGGCTGGTCAGGCGGACACGGACGCCGCGCCGACCGCGCCCGGACCGGCGATCCAAGCCCCGGCCTCGTCCCCGGCCGAGGACGCGGGCGAGCACGAATCGATCACCCACGGACACGCGCCGGAGCCTCACGAGGATTCCGGCGAATCCGTTACCCCCGTGAAAAAGCACCTGCGCCTCATCCTGATCGCCTGTGCCTGCGTCGTCGCGATCGTCATTGGGACGTCCTTTTTCCGCTCGTTCTCGCAGCAGGCGGGCGAGCCGGTCCGCGAGCCCGGATACCGCGGAACAGCGCTCAACACTCACTCCCTGTCGCCCGAGTGGGCGTCGGGGATCGCGGTCGCATGGACGATCCCCCTCGACCCCGCGAGGTCTAGCTTCGCCCCGCACGTCCACGCTGAGGGGTCGACTCTCTACCTCGCCTTCTCCGATCGGGCGACGGCGTTGCGGAGCCAGAGCGTGACGGTCATGGCCTACGACGTGTCTGGAACCGAGCCGAGGCTCCTGTGGAAGACGAACGCTGAGACGTCGACGCACGCGTACGAAACCTTCACTCCTCAGTTCGTCTGGGATGACGATCTGCTCTTTTTCCGCGACCTCGTTATCGATAAGGCGACGGGGACGATAACCCAGGCCCCCTGGGGCGAGGCATACCCCATGGGCGTCTCCGAGGGCATCGTGGTCACCTGCCTCACCAACGGCCACTGCACGGGCTGGTCGCAGGACTCCGGCGGCTGGACTGAGGTCTGGAAAGCTAAGACGGTGAAACAGAGCTTCTTCGGCCTGGGTCACATGGACTACACGGCCCCTGACAGTGCCCTTATCGGCAGCGGCGAGCAGGCCTCGATTCTCGTTGTCCCCGGCTACGGCGAGGTCCCCCAGCTCCTCAACGTCCACACCGGCGAGCTCACGAACCTGGGCGATCCAGATGAGGACACAGCCTCCTACGACCTCGTCCAGGCAAGCGACGGTGTCGTCGTAGCTCCATGGCTCAAGACTAAGTATGCCTACGATAGCGTCGGCGGCATTCGGGGGACCTTCAACCAAAACCGGTACGTCACGCAGCCCACGCGCGATGGAGGAGCTCCGACGCTGGCGCAGCTCAGTGACTTCTTCACGAAGGACAAGACCGCCTCATGGACGACGGGCGTTGTTGAGATGACGGACAATGACTGCGCCACGCTGGAGCTCACCCTGACCTCCGACGCGTCGACGCGCACGGTCTCGGTCCCCGACAACATCCGTCCGTACCAGACCGACAGTTGTATCTTCCTGGTCAAAGACGTGCGCGCGAGCGCCGACGGATCGGCCATGTACATCCGCGACTTCCCCCTCACGCCGAGGGGCAGCTACTTCTTCAACACGGCGACGAATAAGAACTTCAACTCTGCCGAGCTTGACGCCGCGGAATCGCACACGTGGGTCTTCGACGACATGCTGATCGGCATGAGCACAACGGGTATCACGGCCTTCGTTCCGGCTTCCTCCTGACGACGCGGAGGTGACCAACCGGTACGGCCCGGCGCGCGGGTGTGATAGAAACGTTGTATGAGCAACGACGATCATCAGAGCACGGGCAGCCCGATTACCCAGCCACCGGTCCCCCAGCCGACGACCCAGTCCCCGGCGCCCCAGCCGCCTCAGGACGCCCGCACCGCCTCTGCGGGGAACGCTCAGCAGGGCTTTTCCGCGCCGACAGCCGACGCTGCCGCCAGCCCGCGGCGCGCGCGCAAGTCCCTCCAGGTGCTTGGGATCGTCGCCGCTCTGGTCGCCTCGGCCGCCGTCGGCGGCATCAGCGGAACCCTCGTCGGCGCAGCGACGGCGGGACGCCACATCCACCACGATGACCCCGACCCCACACCGTCACCGACAGCCTCAGAGTCGTCAATGGATCCCACCCCGATCGGCTACCACGGGACGGCGACCAACACGAACGAGCTGTCTCCTCAGTGGGTGTCGGGCCTCGCGACGGCGTGGACGATCCCGCTGGACGACGATTCCCGCGCCCCGCTGCTGATCACAGAGGGAACCACCCTGTACGCCGTGCTTGAGGGCGCGCAGGACGACGCTGACACGAGCGTGACCGCCTACGACATCTCCGGGAAGGAGCCCGTCACTGTCTGGACCACGACCGGACCCCACTCTCCCAGCGCCGGCGCCGTTCGGGCGCCCGGCCCCATCGTCACCGAGACCCAGCTCCTGATCGGCGGCATCATCGTCGACAAGTCGAACGGCGGCCAGAGCCTGGCGCCCTGGGGAGCCGACCTGCCCATCGGGGTCGTCGACGGCAACCTGGTCACCTGCGACACGGTCGCAACCTGCACCGGATGGGTGCTCGAATCGGGCACGTGGACGCAGCGCTGGAGCGCGGCGACTTCGCCGCAACAATCCAGCGGCGTGCTGTTCTCGGAGGTGACACACCCATCGAACGGCGTCATTGGCGAGGGTTCGACGGCTGCCGTCATCGTGCCCGTTCGCCTAGCCGCCTTCGCCCCGCAGATCGTGGACCCTCGCACGGGAGCGGTCACGACCCTCGGGAAGGATCCCACGAACGACGCATCTCAGCACCCGACGCTCATCCCCGCGAGCGACGGGCTCGTCGTGGCGAGGGAGACGAGCTTTAGCGTCTACGACACCACGGGACGCTTCGTGGAGACCGAGCAGATCATTCGCCACGGCGCACGCCCGACCTACGACGGTCATACCCCGACGCTGGAGGAGCTCACCAATTTTCTGCGGGACAGGTCCGTCCAAGCGCCGTGGACCACAGCCTCCGTCTATCTCAAGCACGATGACCTCTACTACGCGGGCCGCGCTCACGACGACACGACACTGCACGTGTACCCAACCGCGTCAGTGAACAAGCGCTCCGTCAATATGCCCGATTACGTCGGATCCAAGTATGGGAAGCACGATTTCAAGGTCTCGGACCTGCGCGCCGACTCCGGCGCTACGGTGGCCTACGTTCGCCTCGATGAGGGCCCCACGATGGCCTCCTACTTCGTCGATCTGGATGGCCTGACCCTCTACGTGGCCAGGGACCTGGATCGCGCGGAGAACCTCGTGTGGGCCTTCGACGACCTGCTCGTCGGCGTCTCGAACGGCCAGATCATCGCCTTCACGCCGCCAGAGGCATAACACCGTTCGCAGCGAAGGAGCGTCCCGTAAACGATCGCACGCCTAACAGCGCACCAGCAGCGAAGCCTGCCAGCCGCACAGATGCGCCCCTGCGCGTCGGCGTACTCGTCCTGTTCGTCATCGCGGCCGTCGTCATCATCGTCAGCTTCCAGCGGAGCTTTCCCACGCCCCAGGCGGACAAGCAGCGATCCTACGACCCCCAGCCCGCCGTCGACTACTCCGGGAGCGAGGAGGCCGCGGGCGCGATTTCCCCCGCCTGGGCCTCGGGCGTCACAACCGCGTGGGAGCACTGCGGGCACGGCGCCGCCCTCCTTCGTTGCGTCCCCGTGGTTCCCGTCGCGGACCTCCTGATCATCGACCGACTGGTCGTCGATACGACGACGGGCGCCCTGTCCCTCGTGCCGTGGAAGGACGCGCACGCTCTGACGGCCGTCGGGGATACCGTCGTGGTCTGCGACGGTGACGAGGCCTGCTCGGGTTGGACGTTGGAGGCATCCTCGTGGGAGCTCACGTGGAGCTCCGCCACCGGCCACCAGAACAAAGAAAAGCCCAAGGACGAGCAGATCACCTACCCCGATAGACCTGTGATCGGCAGCGGCGATGAGGCCACCGTCGTTGTCCCGGTGGATGTGGCGCGCGAGGCCCCTCAGGTCGTTCATCCCCGCACGGCACCACACGCAGACTTCCTCACAACAAGGGTTCTTCAACTTCACAGGCTCAGCTCAACTTCGTGATCATTTCAGCAACATGGACCAGTTTGCTCTCATCACGCTTCCGGTGTACTATGGCGACCATAGCTGCTCGCCGTCCTCCGGGACTGGCGAGCCTTTTCATAGGAGAAAAGAAATGGTTGCTTCTGTTGCCGTCATCATGGACTATCAGAACATGCACCTGACTGGGCATGATCGTTTTACCCCGCCTGGAATCCCAAAACATGAGTCCCTCATCCATCCGCTGCTTTTCGCCGAAGAAGTCATTAAACGCAGGGAGGAGGCTCTGGCTCCACAGCGCATTGCGCAGAAACCCAATCTACCCCCTCGTGTCGAGTTAACAAAAGTCATGGTATTTCGAGGGTGCCCTTCCAACCACAAAGATCCGGAAGCATACAATCGATCACAGAAGCAGAATGCTGAATGGACTCGCGATCCACGGGTTGAAGTCATCTATCGTTCCCTCCGCTACTCGTGGGACTCAGCCTTGAACGACTGGCGCAAACAGGAAAAAGGCATTGATGTCTTGGTAGCACTGACGGCCTACCAGCTTTCAGTTAGCGGCGCGTTCGATGTGGTGATCCTTGCCAGTCATGACACGGATATGATTCCTGTCATCGAACGCTACGACACTGATCGCACAGACCGATCAGGTTTACTTGAAATCACCCATTGGGAAGGATGCAAACGCCTTCAAGCACCTGGGATTCAGACGTGGCGAACGACGCTTGGCGCACGTTCCTTTGTCCATTCACGTGACCGCAAGGACTACACGTAGGTCAGTCACTATACAGAACCGTCCCCGACGCCCGAGACTTGCTCGGTCGCGTCGGGGACGTGTCGTGTGGGGCCGCGTGGCACAGCGGCGCGGGCGCCTCGTGGACGAGGCCGGGGCGCGCGTGGACGACCTCGTGCCCCTGGGAGCTCAGCCCTCCATGTGGTCCAGCGTCGCGCGGTCCGACTGGACGGGGATGGTCAGGCCCAGGCCCACGAGGAGGATCAGCATGATGCCGAGGATGCCCCAGTAGGTGTAGTCCTCGCCGGCTGGGGTCACGGCCTTGCCGATCAGCAGGAAGAGGCTATACATGGCGGGGGCCATGAAGGACACGGCGCGGCCGGTCGTCGCGTAGAGGCCGAAGACCTCGCCCTCGCGCCCGGCGGGGATGATGCGCGACAGGAAAGAGCGCGACGCGGACTGAGTGGGGCCCACGAAGACGCACAGGGCCAGGCCCAGGGTCCAGAACACGATGGGGCCGCGGGCGTGGAGGAAGAAGACGCCAAAGCCGGCGACGACCATGGCGGACAGCGACAGGATGATGACTCTCTTCGGGCCGATCTTGTCGTCCACCCAGCCGAAGGCGACGGTCGCCAGGCCAGCGACGATATTGGCGGCGATCGCGAAGATCATGACCTCGCCCGCGCTGAAACCGAAGGCCGTCTTGGCCAGAACCGCTCCGAAGGTGAAGACGCCGGCCAGGCCGTCGCGGAAGACGGCGGAGGCGATGAGGAAGAAGAGGGTGTGCGGGGCCTCGAAACTCAGGGTGCGAACGGTGCGCCACAGCAGGACGTAGGAGTCGAGGATGGACTCGTGGTCGCCGCCGGTGTGCACCTTTTTGGGCAGCGGCGGGTGGAGGATGACGGGGATGGCGAAGCCGCCGAACCACAGGGCGGCGATCACCATGGAGATGCGGATGTTGAGGTGCTCGTCGGCGGGCACGCCCAGCAGGTTCACGCCGATGAGGCCGACGTAGAGGATGAGCAGCAGGACGATGCCGCCGATGTAGCCGGCCGCCCAGCCGAAGCCGGAGATCTTGCCGCGGTCTTCCTTCTCGCCCAGGTGGTTGAGCATCGCGTTGTAGTTGACGGATGCGAACTCGAAGAACACGTTACCCAGGCCGAGCAGCGCAATGCCCAGCATGAGGGCACCGCGGGGACCGAGGACCGAATCGGGGTGCACGAAGTACATGGCGAGCATGCAGACGACGACCGCGCCCGTGAACCATCCGAGCCAGACTCCGCCCCGGCCTCGTCGATCGGCGCGCTGGCCGGTGATGGGGGCGAGCAGGGCGATGAACAGGCCCGCGATCGTGATGCCGTTGCTGAGCCAGGTCGAGGCCGTGCCCGAGTCGGTGAAGACGCCGTCGCTGGTCAGGTAGGTCGTGAACACGAAGGTCGTGGCGACCGCGTTGAAGGCGGCGCTCCCCCAGTCCCACGCCGCCCATTCGACGACTTGGCGCGTGATGACGCGGTTGCGGGGGGCGGGAGTGGTACTCATGTGATCGGGCTCCTTGGATGGGGAGTGCTCGGCGGCGCGCGTGCGCCCAGGGTGAAACTATCACGTTTCGCTTTCCCCGCCCTTCCGGGGACGCAGTTGGAACGAGGCCGGGGAACCGCTAGCGTGACCTGACCACATGTCATATGCTGGTATGTCACCTAGGGAGGAGGCCGATGATGGCAGAAAGTTCATTGAGTAGCGTGTCCGAGGCAGACGAACAACTCAATGCGGCTGACCGGCTATTTAAACCAATCCTATTGCTGGTTGCAGGCACCGCCTTGAGCTATTTTCTGTGCTTTATTGCGCCAGCGGGTTTTGCTGTTCCTTTCGCTGTCTTCCTGTCGCTTGCCACGCTTGGCGTTGTCTACGTCGGAGCAGAGCGCTTTGTACGTCGCCACCGGGGAACTTCGCTCCATGTCGAGCATGGTGCAGTGACGTTGTATCCGGACACAACGGCGATTCGCTTTTCTCCTGTAGTCCTCATCGTGATGATGGCATGGGGACCTGCTTCCGTCGCGTTCTATCTCGTTCGGCCAGAGAGCATTACCAGCATTATTATCGGCTTTTGTTTCTCCTACCTTGCCTACACGCTCTTCGTAACAAGCAAATATCGCCCCTCGCGCATCCACCGGTCGCCACTGATCACGCTCGGTCCCGATCACCTGTCGATTCAGCCCCTTCTGCACGACAACCCGACACGTATCCGTTGGGATCGCAACCCCCAGATTGAGGGCTTCGAGCTTTTCGTCGCCAACAAGGAGTCGCATCAGTTGATGCACGTATCCACCCGAGACTCCGAGGATGCGCTCGTTTTCGATATGAAGGGGATGCCCATCTGCTACTGGCAACTCGCGCGTCTCATCAACCACTTTGTCGCCCATCCCGAGGACCGAGCAACGCTCGGAACACCGCAGGGACCGCAGCTCGTCACCGACATCCTGACGGCAGGCTAGGCGCATGCTCCCCCTGACGCTCATCCGCCGTCCTCTCACCCCAGCACAAGCCGACGCCATCATGCGACGAGCATGGATCGCCCCCGCGTGCTTCTACGCCATCGGAGTCGCGGCAGCACTTGTCCTCGTCGCCCTCATCACACTCGGTTTCCCCGCCCTCGGCCTGCGTTACGGGCTCGCTATCGTCTGCATTCTCCTCGTCGCCTTCATTCCAGCCGCCGTTGCCTACGCGCGCGCACCCAGCCGCCCTCCCAGGGTCACTGCAACCACGACGCACCAGGAGGAGCGCACGGTCACCGAGCTGCTGATCACCGGAGACACCACTTTTGGTCGCATGCGGCTCGCCGGCTTCACATGGGGAGTGAGCGGCGTTTTGATCTCGCTCATTCCCCTCTCATTCTCCTGGAGCCCCAAGAGTGGTTTTCTCATGTCACTCTGGGCGTTCCTCCTTATCGTTTCCCTTCTCGTGAAGCACACGTATCTGTACTTTCCACAACCGCGCGACGTCAAGTCGCAGAAGTTCGTTCTCATCCCCGAGGGTTTCGCCTTCGCTGAGAAAAACCTCTTTCCTCGGATCAAAATGGTGGACTGGTGCGATGTGACCAGCATGGGAGAGCCCGTCAAGGGCATGACCGCCATCCACTGGACCTCGGATGGCGAGGACAGTGTCACGTGGCTGCGCCTCAAGGATCCGGGGCTCTCCTACGTCGCCCTCGAGCGGCTCATTAACTATTTCGCCTCCAACCCCCGGCGGCGGCGCGTTCTCGGCACCGAGACCGGCGTCGACGTGGTGCGAGCGCTCCTGCGAGGGCAGGACCCGGACGCCTGAGACGCCGGCCCGTCGCTGAAGGATCCCCACAACGAGGCTAGAAAGGCACGCCGTTCATCGCCTCCATGCCATATGCTGGTATGTCATCCAGGAAGGAGAAGACGATGGAGCAAAGCCCAATGATGAGCGTTCCCATTGCAGGCGGACGCCAAATGGAACCCCTCAACTGGTATTTCATTGCAGCAGCTTGTCCCGTCGCTGTGGCCGCCTTGTTTTTCTTAGGCGGGTTCCTGCCGTCCAGCTTGATCGTCTTGTTGTTTATCTACTGCCTTGTGATATGCCCCGCGTCGCTCGTGATCGGCATTGCGGAGTCCGTTCGCCGACGTAGGGGACCGGTCGTGCACGCGGAGCGGAAAGGAATGGCACTCTATCCATCCCTCATTCAGATTCGCGTGCGTCAGTACTCCTACGCTTTCGGAATTACCGCCGGACCGATCTCCCTCATCGTCGAGCTAGCACTTGAAGTCCCGATCCTGCACGCGATCATCCATATTCTCTGCGGATTCCTTCTGTCGGCTATATCTTTCATGCTGTGCGTCAGCAATCC
>ENA-OWLE01000136-OWLE01000136.1-metagenome-genome-assembly--contig:-NODE-136-length-14217-cov-6.189380_pt1 | contig 14217 bp, 19 predicted proteins | sample MGYA00245345_ERZ651094 | MGnify/ENA primary metagenome ERZ651094 (study PRJEB26857, sample SAMEA4031770) | metagenome | biome: human; feature: oral; material: saliva | place: Philippines | collected 2014... | reverse complement strand
CCCGTGGCGCGCGCGACCTGAGGCCGCGCCGCCGCGGGGGCGGGCCGTAGAACGGCCGCAGGGCCGGTAGTCAAGTCGGATTTGATGGGGGAGGGCCTGCGGGGTTTCATTCGGCGCCTCCTTCGAGGTTGGCGATGATGGTTCTGGCGTGGGCGTCGTAGAGGTCGACGAGGCCAGCGGGCGCGCCGGGGTATTGGTCGAGGCCCATTTTGGCCTCGGCGGCGTCGGAGATGACGACGCGTCGGGGGATGGGCGGGTCGAGGAGGGGGAGGCCCTGGCGGGCGCACGCCTCCCGCAGGTCGTTGAGCCAGTGGGCGCCGGCGAGGGTGCCCGCCTCGTGGAGGTTGACGAGTACGCCGGCAATCGTCAACGAGGGGTTGAGGTAGCGGCGCGCGACCTCGATGGTGTCGAGGAGGTGCGCCAGGCCTGTGAGGGAGAGGAGCTTGGACTGGGTGACGATGAGCACGCCGTCGGCGGCGGCCAGCGCGTTCGACGTCAGGAGATCGAGCGCTGGGGCGCAGTCGATCAAAACCACGTCGAAATCACTTTCGACCTGTTGGAGCTGTTCGGCGAGGCGGGCCTCGCGCCCGGGGCCTGCGATGACGAGCTCGTCGCGCACGCCCGCCAGGGCCTCGCCCCCGGAGGGGGCCAGGAGCACACGCTCCCACATGGTGGTCGTGATGACGTCGTGGAGCGCGATGCCGGAGTGCGCCGACAGCGCGTTGGCCACGCCCGCCTGGTCCTCGACCAGGGGCGGGTCGGCGAGGATGGTGCTGGCGTTGGCCTGGGGATCCAGGTCGACGACCAGGACCCGGTGGCCGGCGAGGCCGAGTGCCCTGCCGAGGCCGATTGCGGACGTGGTCTTCCCGACCCCGCCCTTCTGGTTGGTCACTGCGATAGTCAGCATTTCCGTTCCTTCCTTTCTTTTCGTGCTCAGGCGCCCGCGAGGATGGCGCGGGCGTCGCGCAGTTGGACCAGCGCCGTGGTGACGGCCCTGTGGGCGAGCGCGAGCTCGCCCTTGGCGCCCTCGATCTCCTCCAGGGCGCGCTCGGCGGCGTCCATGGCGTCCTCCACCGCCTCGTATGCCGCTTCCATGGCCTCTCGGCGCTCCTCCTCTGTGATGTCGTCATCCATGGTCTTCTTGTCCTTTCAGTGGGAGGTGATTCTCTGGGGGCCGGTCCCGGTGACGGTGGTTGTGCGGCTGCCCAGGGGCCGCCGGTAGAGAGGCCTCCGCGGTGGCGCCCGGAATCGCCAGCATTGCCAGCATTGCTGCAAATGGTGGTATATTTCCTGGCATGAATGACAAGGTTTTCCCTACTCGTGATGAGGTCCTCAATCAGCTCGGCGACGGTTTCGTCCGCGCATATCTGGAAGCGCTGGGCGTGGCCCGCGCCCACTACGCCTCGTTCCGCTCGGGTCCCGATTTCCCGGCGAACCCGACACAGCGTATGGTCGCGTGCTTCATCCACGACTGGATCTGGTCGGCGTTCGTCCCGCTGGTCGAAGGGGATCCCTCGATCAGCGTCCACGACCGCGAGCCCGAGCGCCAGCTCACACACGGCACGAATATCCGCATCCGCATCAAACGCCATCAGCTCGACGATTCCCTGTCCTCCTATCCCACTGAAGGATCGCGTGACTTCTGGACGCCGGCCGCTGCGGTCGCACTCGACGGACTGGAGGAGGTCCCCCTTGCCCTGGGCTATCGCTGGGATTCGGATGAGCGCGCTGTCGGGGACGCCGTTCTCACCCTCCGCGATGGCGCGGACAAGGCGGTGTGGGCGACGGTCTTGACCCCGGCTTCGGACAGCGCCCGTGGTTTCAGCGCCCGCGAGGTGCCCGAGATGCCGACGTGGGATCTTTCCGCTGTCGTTGCCCAGATCCGTGAAGAGCAGGGGTCATGAACAGCATCGGCGAGGTGTTACATGTCCTGCGGATTTCGTCGGGCAGGACTCAGGCCGAAGTCGCCGAGCACCTGGGCATCACCCAGGCCGCTTTCTCCCGGTACGAGAACGATTTGCGGGAACCGGACCCTGATGCGCTCGTGCGGATCGCCGACGCTTTCGGGGTCACCCCGGAATTCCTGACGCACAACTTCCGCGCCGTCGGAGCGGTGGCGGCCCATGCCCACATGCGCAGGCAGCGCACGGCCAGGCCCGGCGACTGGCGCCGCGTCGAGGCGAGGCTGAACATTCTGCGGATGCACGCCGCGTACATCGCGTCGCGCATCCCCCTGGACGCCGAGAACCACGTGCCCAGCATCTCCTCGGAGTCCACGACCCCCGTACGCGCCGCGCAGGAGGTGCGCTCCACATGGAGGCTGCCGATCGGCCCTGTTCGCTCGCTCGTTCGGTGGCTTGAATCCGCTGGGGTCTTGATCTTCGAGGAAGACCTCCACTCCCCGCGGATCGACGGGATGTCCCAATGGGCGGGCGAGGCGGCCGTGATCATAATCAACAGCTCGCTTCCCACCGACCGCAAGCGAATGACGCTCGCCCACGAGCTGGGGCACCTCGTGCTCCACAACCAGGCCGACAGCGACACCGATGTGGAGAGGGAGGCGAACGAGTTCGCCGCGGAGTTCCTCATGCCCGAGGCCGTGATCGCATCGCAGTTGACAAGACTGACCCTTGGGAGGCTCTCCGATTTGAAAGCGGAGTGGGGCGTCAGCATGCAGGCACTCTTCGAGCGCGCCCACGGGCTGAGGAAGGCGACGAAGGACGACCGCGCCCGCTTCTACCGGCAACTCAACTCGAAGGGCTGGAAAGTCCACGAACCAGGAAGCGACACACTCCCGCCCGAGACGCCAGTTCTCGCGGCATCCATCGGCCGCCAACTCGCGGACGCGGGCCTCACACGCCACGAGATCCACCTACTGATAGGCGCCGCGGACGACGCCGACACCCCCTTCGAGCCGACAAGACTACGGCTCATCTCCTGAACCGGCTCCGGACATGCCCGCGACCAGCGCGCGGGACAGAATCCGAAGGTTCCCCGGTAACATCATTTTCGAGCGGGCGGGGTGCCCGCCGGAGAAACTCAAGAAAAGACAGAGGAGTGAGCCGTATGGATCTTGGTGGGTGGCTCGGTGTCGCCGGGGGCCTCGTCTCCGCCGTCTGTGCCGTTATTTCGGTGTTTCAGGCACGCAAGTCGAAGGAAGAAAGAGAAGCAGCTGAGAAGGTTGCCCAATCTCTCGAGGTGCTGGCAGATGTCGCCGCAAGGCAGCAGCAAGCACCACCGTGGGATCTACGCTGGGCAAGCGGCAATCGTTACCTACTGGTGAACACGGGTGCGGAGACCGTCGACGGTGTTGACATTGAATTCCTCGCGAAACATATTCGCTTTGTGATCGAGGCTGATTCAATGCCAACTAGTATCGACTCTCACGCCTCTCTTTCCTTCATATACCTAGAGCCTCATGTGGCAAAAGGGCCCAGGGCTATCCGCGTGCACTGGATGCGGTCTGATGGGACAGCGGCCACGTGGAAGTCTCCACTTCCCCCGAAAGGCAGTTGACGTGGCCTACACAGATGGATTCAACACCCCCAGTTGAATGCCAGCAATGCCGGTATTTCCAGCACTGCCAGCAATGGGATACAGCGTTAGTGCTGTTGATGGGTGTGCGTGAGAAAATTGGGGGGCCTCCGCGGCGTCGACCCCGGACCAGCAGTATTCCTGCCGGGGAGTTGACACCGACGAGAGGAGGTGACTGGGTGATGACGAAAGGCCGTCGGTCGTCTCGAGTGAGGCGACCGGGTCTGGATGGGAAGCAGAAAGCCCAGATCGCTGTAGCAGTGGTAACGACACTGCCGCAGCTGATCTGGGCGATTGCATTCCTGCTCAGCGCTCTCATCGGGCGCTGAGACCAGCCCGGATACCCGGGGAGTCGGACAGGTGACGCTGTTCGACTCCCTTTAGTATGCCACATTGGCGTGGCCATGCGGAAGGGGGCGCGTGCGTTCACGGTGTTACGGGGAGGGTGAAGGAGGAATCATGATGAACCCTACCCCGGATACCCCGACGCTTACGATCTACACGACGCCGAATTGCCCGTCGTGTCGTCTCACGCGCCAGGCGTTGGATCGCGCTGGTCTCACTTACGAGGTGGTTGATTTAAGCGAGCGTCCGGATCTTGTTGAGCAGATGCGCAGTGAAGGGCTATTGCAGGCTCCGGTCATAGATGACGGGACCTCGAGGAGCGCAGGTTTTCGCCCTGATCGGATTCGCGCGATCATTGATGCCGCTACGCCGGCGCGACTGACTGCTCGAGGAGTTCAGGTCCATGTGTCTGCTCCGGCGGCCGAGGCGCAGGCACATCGAGGCAGGGAACTGTGAAGAAGGGGCTGGGTGTCTTTGTCGTCGCGCTTTTTGTGCTTCCTGGCGCGGCTCTGATGCCTCTTGCGATGCTCAGTGAGCCGGATACGCCAGCTGGGAACGCTCAAGGTGGGAGTGGACGCGTGTCGGGCGTGCCCGAGGCGTACCAGGATGTGGTGTGGCGCGCTGGCCAAGCGTGCGACGTTGTATCACCGTCGCTGATCGCGGCGCAGGCTGACCATGAGTCCGCGCACACGTGGGACCCTGAGATTACGAGCCCGGCCGGGGCTCGGGGGATCTCTCAATTCATGCCGGCCACGTGGGCCACCCATGGGCATGATGGGGATGGAGATGGGCGAGCTGACATCACCAATGGATCTGATTCGATCTATTCGCAAGGCCTGTACATGTGCGAGCTCGCTCAGAACATTGACTCCTGGCTTGACTCCGGCCTCGTCTCAGGGGACCGCGTCGACCTGACTCTCGCGGCATATAACGCGGGGCCGGGCGCGGTGAGGTCCTGGGGTGGGATTCCACCGTTTAAGGAGACACAAGGATACGTAAACAGTATTCGTGAGGCGCAGGCCAGTTTTGTTGAGACGGTCATTTCGGCGCCCTCGGGTGACGGAACCCTCCTTGCGCAGGCGCGTACCCACTTGGGTACTCCCTACGTGTGGGGCGGGGAAACAAGTGCTGGCGTGGACTGCTCGGGTCTCATCGTTCTGTCTTATGCTGAGCTTGGTCACCCGTTCCCGGCATCGGTGCGCACGGCCGATCAGATCACCAAGTACTCTGACGCGGCACCGATCGCCCGCGATCAGCTCGTCGTTGGCGATATGATCGGATTCTCACATGCACCGGGGGGCTATGTGGATCACATCGGCGTCTATGCCGGCACAGACGCGGCCGGGCACCCGATCATGGTGCATGCACCCGATGTTGGAGGCGTCGTCGAAGAGACGCGCCTCGATACACCGTATTGGCAGGGGATGACGTGGTGGCCGATCCGCAGACCTGTGTGAGATGGACGCAGATGTGCACGCGATGGGGGATGATCACGGTATGAGCATCGACGACGAGTCTCACCGCAAACCGAGCCCTCCCAGATCCGAACGGTTTGGCGGTGACCCAGTGGCGCCTCGCGCCTTGTCGATTGACGAGGAGTGGGCGGTGATCATGGCCCTCGAGGAGGAACGGGGCCGCACACACGCGCCTGAGCAGACAGCCGTTGCAGCGCCACCACCCTCACAGGAGGATCTGAGCTACCTCGAGCCGATCGTTTGTCCACACTCATGCACTCCGGTTAATCACTGGCGTGCGACTGGTCCTACGCCCGTGCCGATGAGGGATCGGTGGCGCTGGAGGTGGTGGCGCTTGTGGGCCCTGCCAAGTCTGGCGTTTCTTGTGGTCGTTACTGTCGCCGTTGTGCGGCTCTATGGGGGCGCAGTCGACCGTGGTGACCCCAAGTCACTAATCATGCCGTTCCTGTTTCTGGGGACTCTGTGGTGGAACTGCATCATCCATACCCTGTATGTCACCTGCGTCAGGCGCATGAATCCATCTGTCGGCTTTCATGTCGGTGCGGCGATCGCCGCTTTCGTGGTGTCCTCAGTAGCGGCGTTCGTCTGTGTGTGGGTGTTCGTGACGGCCGTGAATCTTGGCGTGGTGGCTGGTGCGTAAACGGCCGATAGCGCACCCACCACGCACCAGCCCTAACATGAACCAAAAGTCGCCAGAGATCGGGTGCAGAAACCAGGTGCAAATTCGATGGTGTAAAACGATGATGGTTGACCGTTTATGCACCTCGGTATATACTGGAGGCTCACGGCGGTGTTGCCGATCAATCAAGGGAGAACGTTATGACTGACGATCAGATTCGTTCCGATGAGGAAGCACGAGCGTCGATCGCTTTCGCTGACGCTGCGCTCAATCTTGCTGGGCACGTTGTTACTGACGCTCATCTTCGTGACCTTCAGTGGAAGACAGCCACGGGCGAGCTCACAGTCGAAGAAGCAGGTAGAGCGGGAGAAAGGTACCTGTACGAGAAGTTCGGGTATTCGCATGAGTGAGGATCCGAGCTGGGATGAGTATTTCATCCCAGGGACTCAGGTACTGCGCAACAAGTTCACCGGCGGCGGCGAGTTGCCATACGGGGTTGATTCTGAACGCGCGTTGCGAGCGTTGGAGGAACACTGGGCGAGCTTGCGCCTTATCGAGCTCCGAGATAATCCGATCCTGGGGTTGTTTGATTACGACCACATGAAGGCCATTCACCGGCATATCTTCCAGGACGTCTACGAATGGGCAGGCGTTGAGCGTACAACCCCGATGCTTGGTCCGTTGATCAAGTATGGACCCGACGTGTCCGGATTCCCTGACTACGATCCGGCTGATCGCTCCGTTGCACATGAGTACTACCGTGCCGGTCCTGAGCTGAGGCGAGCGGCCGAGCGCGAGTACGACGCGATCCGTCATGCCGACTACCTGCGCGGCCTGGACGTCGATGATTTCGTCGACGCATTCGCGCAACGATGGGCCGCCATCAACCAGGTTCATTCGTTTCGCGAGGGCAACACTCGCAGCCAGTTCGTGTTCTTCTCAGAGCTCGCTCATCATGCAGGCTATTACTTGGATGCCGATGCTTTCGCTCCTGTGTCCCAGGCGCAGATCCTCGCGGGAGTGACCAACCCGCTACGCGACGGGCTGGTAGCTGCGCGTTTCTACTACCAGGATCGCCATGATGCCGGTCCTATGGCAGAGGTGTTGTCCTACGCAGTTCGTCCCCTCACCGAGGCAGAGAAGCAGCACCGACCAATTGTGCCCGTCGAGGCACGTAGGGCTCATGCCGTTACGTCGGCCGCGTTTCCGGCGGGGGTGAGGCCACCCGGCCGCGCACATGTTCAGCGTGCGGATGAGCTGTCGGCACGGCCGTATACGCCGACGCAGCATGACGGGTACACACGTTAGGGTGTGCGGTAATCAGGTTGGGGCGCAGGAGGTTGGCGTGGCGATCGTTGGGTATGCGCGCGTATCGACGCGCGAGCAGGCCACGGACGCGCAGGAAGCAGAACTGCGGGCGGCCGGCGCGCAGCGGGTGTTCGTCGACCATGGCGTGAGTTCTCGGCTCGAGCACCGTCCCGCGTGGGATGCATGTATGGAGTACCTGCGTGAGGGTGATGTGCTTGTTGTCCGCGCGCTCGATCGATTGGCAGGCTCGGAGAGAATCGCGATCGACGTGATCCGCGATCTGGGCAAGCGTGGGGTGCGGCTCCGGTCCCTGACCGAGCCGTTCCTGGACGTCGATGCGTCCACGCCAATGGGGGAAGCGATCATTGGAATCATGGCCGTGTTGGCGCAACTACGGGTGTCGACGATTCGGGAGAATACGCGCAGGGGGCTTGCGCATGCTCGAGCTGAGGGACGTGTTGGTGGGCGTCGACCGCGGGTGACTGGGGATCGCCTGGAGGCGGCTGAGGCGATGTTTCAGGCGGGAATGACACATAAGCAGATTGCGGCCGCCTTGGGGGTGCATCGGTCGACGGTGACGCGAGCGCTCGCCAAACGCAGGCAGGAGCGCGATCGTAACGACGCTTAGCGTGCGATGACGCGGATACGGCGGGGACAGACTAAGCGCTGCCCCCGCCGCATGCATTCGGGTGTTTTCGGAGTCCGCGAACCAGTAGGTATAGTCAGGCGTCCGCGTCGGTGCTTCGGGTACTCACCTTGGGAAGCCGGGTCGGGTCGGGGAATCCTGCGCGAGTCAGATCCGCTTTCGACCAGCCGATTGAGGTGGCTGCCTTGAATGCGCTGCGATAGGCCGCGATGGCGTCGTCGAGGGTGCTGTGAGCATCTCCGAGTGCACGAACCGCTGCCTCTCGGTCTTCGTCTTTCTTGAGCAGCTTGTGTAGAGGATCCATGTGTGTCCATTCGATTAGTGGCGCCACCGGGTGTGGCGCCTGGTACTAGTGCCGTGCCGGTGTGCGCGCACAAGGAACAGGACGTGAAGGAGCTTGCGCAGGCGGAACGTATGAGCGGGGCGACGTGGCGCAGTCGTGCCCCCTCCATTGGGGGCGCGACCCCACCCCAACCAAACCAAAAGGACATGCGCACGTTAGGCCAGTGTTGTCTCCCAGCGTCTTGTTTGCTCGCTGGCGCTGTGCGAGGAGAATGAATGCGCCAGCAAAGCCCACGAAGCGGCACGGAAAGCGCGCAAAGATCGGTTAGAAAGAGCGCGGAGCGTGAGCGTCGAGGGCCCGGACGAACCGCATTCGCGGTCCGCCCGGAACGAAGGCTGGGCTGAGTTTTCGGGTGCGAACGTTGAGGTTGTGTCCTTGCGTTGTCATGCGCGGTCTGCGCTGTGTCCCACGAAGTAAGATTCGCGGTAGCAAGCTGTATAATACCGATATCGGTATTAAGCTTTTGGCGCGACGCATATGGCGTCGCGTGGCACACTGAAGGTGTGGTCCGAAGGATCGCTGCGCTGGCTTGAAGAACATGTGAGGGAGGCGGGTCAGATGAGTAGTGAAGCAGCGTCGTATTCTCGGACGGCTCGCAGGGCGCGGCGCTCGGTGCGGGGGGTTCAGCGGTCTCGGTTGCTGGTGTCGTTGACGTCGTCGGAGCGCGCGCTCATTGAGGAGGGCGCTCGTCTTCGTGGCGTGTCGATGTCGAGGTTTGTGGTGGAGGCAGCGCTTCACCCGGTCACCACCTCTGAGGGTGTTGCTGGGCCAGCTCACGTGGAGGAGTTGATTGCGCTGCTTCGCGTCTATCGGCGTCAGCTTGAGGGCGCGATGACGAACCTGAATCAGATCGCGCACCATGCGAACACGGTGCACGAGGTGCCCGAGAACTTCGGGTCTGTTGTAGCGGGCGTGGCCGATACGATCGAAGACATCAACGCTCGCCTCGATGGAGTACGGCGATGATCCCTAACATCGTCACCGGCGGCAACACCGGCGGGCTCATGCGCTACCTAGTGGGACCAGGGCGCGCCAATGAGCACGAGAACCCGCACGTGATCGCGGGCTCGCGCGACATCGTGCGCAAGTGGGGTGACTGGGAGACGATCAGCGTCTCGCAAGCCAGCGAGATCGCAACGCGCCTGGACGCGTATATGCACGAGACAGGCACCTTCCCCACAGGCAAGACGCGCCGCTTCAACCCGGCCACCGGACAGGTGGAGTGGAATGGCGAGATCGAGGCCACCCATGTCTGGCACTGCTCACTATCCCTATCACCAGAAGAAGCAGCTCTCGGGGACGAGGTCTGGGGACGCATCGCCTCAGACTTCATGGACGAGATGGGCTTTACCGGGTCAGACGGGAAGGCACCGTGCCGGTGGGTTGCTATCCATCACGGCAGTGCGAAAAACGGCGGGGACCACATTCACATCGCGGCCACGATCGTGCGTGAGGATGGCACCAAGTGGAGCCCCTGGTACGACCAACGCAAAGCCCAGCGCACGTGCAACGTGCTCGAGCACCGATACGGACTTCTGGTTGTGGAGTCACGCGACCACGCACGCGGCTCGCGGTGCGATAGCGCGGCCGCGCAGAACGCCGCAAAGCGCGCGGGCGCCTCGCGCACGGACCGCGCTGTCCTTGAGGAACGTTTGCGCGCGGCCGCGACGGCGTCAGCGAGTGAGGCCGATTTCGTGCGTCGAGCTCGTCGCCTCGGTGTGCGTCTGCATCCCAGATTTGCGCGCGGCCGCACTGACATCGTGGTCGGGTATTCCGCTGCTCTGCGCACCGAAGATGGTCAGCAGACACGCTGGTGGGGCGGAGGCAGGATCGCCCGCGACCTGACGCTGACTCAGCTGCGCACGCGCTGGGAAGACACCCCGACGAGTGCCCTCGAGGCCGTGGAGGCGTGGAAGGGCCACTACCCGAAGCGGGCACCCTACGATGGGCCGTTGTGGGAAGACCGTATCCGCGCGCTCGAGCACTTCCGCGCGCACCTCGATCGCCTCTCCCCCACCGACCGCGTGGGACTCGCGAACGCCGCCGCTGACATCGCCGGACTCCTGCACGCCCAGGCGATCACAGCTCGCACAACAGGGGGCCGCGACATGCTCGAGCGCGCCGCCGTGCAGGTCGGACGCTGCGCACAGCTGAAGACACGACCAGCCGACAAGCGCCTGGTCGATGTGGGCGCCCGCATGGCCTCAGACCTGGCACTGTCGATCGCCGCCACGTCAAACCCGCACATGGCGGCCGTCGCCCTCGCGCACGCGACTGCCGACCTCGTACAGGCGATCGCTGATCTGCATGGGGCTGCAGGCCAGGGGGCAACCGCAGCAGCGATTGAGCGCGACGCGCAGGCGATGTTTGATCACGTGAATACGTACCCGCGCGTCGACGTCGATGCCCTCGCGTCTGCCTATGAGCGTCTTGAGCGAGCCTCCGCGCCCGCACAGCGTGAGGCTGTACCGCTTCCTCCCCCGCCGCCGGCACCCAGGGAGGACAGCGCGCTCGTCCGCGACGCCCAGGCCCTCGCCAACACCTCGGCTGATGATGCTCTTCATCGTGTCCGCGCCGTATTAGACGCGGCCGGCATGCCGCTCACCTCTTCTCGGCCTCGAGGCGCACAGCCGGGTATTCCGCGCGACGTTCTGGGCGGCCGGCCACGCGCGTTCAAGCCCGCAGCAATAAGCACGGATGAGGCCCAGCGTCGCGCAGCCGAGGCCGCCCGGCGGGCACAGCACAAGGACACCGGCCCAACCAGGTAGTCCTCCGTCGTGCGCGCACGTGTCCACGATGAATGGTGAGAGGTGCCCAACGCGGGTGCCTTCATACCACAACATTGGAGGGACTCGTATGAACGCGATCGACGCGGGCCGCAATGAACTTGCGCGCCTCGGACTGCACCCGGGGGCGCGGCATCCAAATGTCGCTGATTCAACTCCGGTCCAGAACGAGGATTCCACGATCTTCTACGACTACTGGACATTCGGCAACCCAACCGTCATCAAAACGAGCGAAGGCCGTCTCCTCGAAGCAACCGTGTACGCGTCCGCAACCAATGGCGAGGAGCAGGCAATCTCCATAGACGGTGAGGCAGCGTGTCAGGAGTATATTCGCCAGGCTGTTGCCTGGAAGAGCGAGGACGTAGATCGCATTCGCCAGGACGCTGCGCACGCGCACATCATGGCGCGCATCACCGAGTTAGCCGAGGACAACCCCGCCCTCACTACGTGGACACTCGCACACGCTCCCGTCATCGACATCGACACTGAGGATCTCACCCTCACTCTCACTGATCTCGACGGCGACCCCATCATCGACCTGCACACCTCTAGCACCGCTGGTAGTGGATGGGCACGCCTCCACGGACATGCACTCGATGAACTTGACACCATCATCGCCAGCCCCGATTTCTCCCGTCTCCCACGCATGATGGGAATACGGCGCGAAAGTCTCACGGCATTTCTCACCGTTCTCTCCGACGACCTGGACAAGATCCACAACGATGCCATGCATGCGCCGGGAGTTCCCACCCTCACCCAAGCCATCAAGTCAGCCAACAGAGCACAACCCACCATCGAGGCAGGTCGACTAGAACTCATCCGACTCGGTTTCACAGTACCCAAACACGACGCTAGAAAACTTCCAGCGGTGCTAGATGATGGCGTTCTTTTCAATGACTATGAATGTTTTGACTTGCCATCAGAAATAGTTACAGATAATCACGGATGTGTTACTGAGGTCCGCGCCGGCCACCCTCCGAATCGCATGAAAAATGCGAAGTGGGAAGTGGAGCTCATCGGAGAGGCCTCTTGTCAAGAGTTTCTTCGATACGCCGCTGGATGGGACGCGTCTCGAAACGAGCGGTATCGTGCAATGAGTCAGGGCATATCTGATTTTATACGCGATCAGGGCAATTCCTTGAATGGTTGGGAGTACACGATTAACCCGAGCGTTGATGAATGCACAGTTGATACATTATATATCACATTGAATGATAAGGAGGGGCGAGAACTAATTACTATTGGCGAGTCCTTCTACGGAGGAGAAGTCATCTTGCATGAAGGACAGAATTGTCGTTACTTCGACAGTCTCAATGAATTCATGGATTCAAACGAGCTGACTTATTCACTTGATTTGATAGATGCATCTTATCGTGCAGGGATTGTGCCGGAGCGCTTCGCCGATTTCATCAGTGAGTTTTCGCAGGAGCTCCGTGTCATCTATAATCGCGCGATAAAAGGCGATAAATGGAACTCCACGGGCATTATTTCTGAAGCTGCCCAAGCAGCTCAGGATTCAGCCGTTTCAGATACTCACCGTCCATCTATTCCCCCTGAGATGCTCGGAAGGAGCGCTCCCCATATCGGAACTCAGGCATTCACGACGACACCCATGCGATGGGTCCCCACGCCAACGATTCACCACGCTGAAGGGCGATCACTGTGAATGATCCGTACGAGGATGTCCCTCAGATTGACGTTGAGCCGCCCAGCGACTTCGAGGACGCGGCGCCTACCAGTCCCTCGAGGGACGAACCGAAGCTGTACTACTCGAGTGTGTACGTGTTTGTTGATGAGTTTCTCACGCAGATTTACGACCGGCCTCTGGGTACCGGTCTCACCTGGTGCTCGGAGTGGTGGAAGCATACCGAGGCGGTGTTCCATCTCACTGCCTTGTGGCACTCATGGGAGGGCCTTCGAGCAACCGGCGAGCTCACTGCGATGGCCACATGGAGCGTCCAATACCTGTACCCGATCATGGATCGCCTCATGGCCGAAAACGGGCCGTTCAAGGGGTGCCAACCCGACGAGCGACACCGCAAAGGTGAACACAAAGACGAATCCGCACCCCACCCCGGGCGCGTGCTACCGACGACGCCACCGCCGCCCGAGCTCGTCGATGAGCGCCGATAACGAACGCAAACATGGGGGGTGGGGTAGCCAATATGGCTACCCCACCCCCACGCGGTCGCTCTATCGGTTCAGTGTGTGCACGTCCTCGAGGGGCGCGGCCGTCACTCGGCCGGCCGGCACACTCGCCGGTGTCGACAACATGTCCTGTGCGGGTGCAGGCTGGGCTTGCGATGCGACTGTGAAGGCCCGCACCCCCTCGGCGTCGACGCCGGCATCGAGCAGATGCTGTGCCCAGGCGTGACGCGCCTGCGGTGTATCCCACGCCACCGCGGTAGCGGTGTTGGCGGTCAGCTCAGGTGCATCCAGCGCCTGGACAGACGCTGGGGTATCCGGCGCGGTGGCGAGCATCTGTGTCGCCGTATAGATGTCCCCACGGTCAGACGAGGGCTTAGGCGCGGACAATGAGTCCGACATACGAATTTCCTCGAGAATTTCCTCAAGGGATTGCTCGAGTTTTTCCCCGTCGACGAGGGGCGCAGCAGCGGCCAGTTCCGCCACAGACACGAGTGTCATGTCAACGAACTCATCCTTATGCTGGTCTCTGAATGATGGTGGGTTGCGGGATTCCTCGCGAGCTCGCGCCTCGGCTGCCTCTCGGGCACGGGCCTCGGCTTCCAGGCGCCGATGTGCCTCCGCCGCGACTGCTCGAGCATCCTCGTCGACGTGCGCGAAGCGCTCGGCAAGGCCGACTGCTCGAGCTCTTTCTGCAGCGCTGATCTTGGGATCATCCCACCAGCCGTCGCGGCGGGCCGCCTTCACCGCGCGATGCGCACACGAGAGCACGCCGAAGGCCACAGGTGCCGCCAGCAGCAGCGAACCCCACAGGGGTGAAGCCGCAGCCACGAACACCGACGGCACCAGAACCAGTGCCTTGACGAGAAAGCGAGCCCAAGCAGCCATTCATCGACCCCGGGGTACCGTAGCGTGTCCGGACTGGACAGCCCCTTGCATTCGATTCACCCGGGAAACCCATTGTTTCAGATTGCAGACAAGGGCATCGTACCGATGTCGCCCCCCGTCATCCGGCC
>ENA-OWLE01000132-OWLE01000132.1-metagenome-genome-assembly--contig:-NODE-132-length-14358-cov-3.660001_pt1 | contig 14358 bp, 15 predicted proteins | sample MGYA00245345_ERZ651094 | MGnify/ENA primary metagenome ERZ651094 (study PRJEB26857, sample SAMEA4031770) | metagenome | biome: human; feature: oral; material: saliva | place: Philippines | collected 2014... | reverse complement strand
ATCGTGGTGAACTCGCACTCCTGGGGGACATACTCGTAGAGATGAGGATAGATGCCTGGCAGGAGAGTATCGGCGGCCGCACCCTCCTCGAGGAGCTGGATCGTCTCGTCGGGGACGGTCACAACAGCGGTCAGCCAGAACTCGGGGTCCTGTGCGGGAATAAAGGCAAGCGCCGGGGAATACTCGACGACGACATGCGCCTCGCTCGCCTCCATATTCGGCCAACGCACGTTCACGGAGTCCGTCCGGTCCTGAACGGTCGGCTCTTCATCACTCTTGTAGACAAATTCGGCGAAGCGCGGGTCCTGCGGGTACTGAGTCGGCGTGGCCGCCGGCGTGTTCCTGGGGGTGAACGGGTTGCATGCGGCGGCGAGCGCTACTGCGACGAGGACGGGGAAGGCCTTGAGTGGGTGCTTCATGTTTATCCTTGGGCGGGTCCTTCGGGCGCTCCATGACGAGGCGGGGTGAGGGTGGAATTAACGCGGCGGGTGAGAGCGTGTCATGGCAGTGACGACCACGCAACTGCTCACTGGGATTGACCAGGATACGAAGGGGGAGTGTACTCATGCCCGAGCGCTGTCATGACGACCAGATGGCAGTCCTTTGACACCGCGAATCCGGTGATCGGGATTGGGGTGAAGCCTTCCGTGGCCTTATCGATATCTACCGCGAGGTGATCGTTGGCGAATTCGGTGTCGATCGTAGTGAACTGACAGTTCTGAGGGACGTATTCATAGAGGCCGGGGTAGATTCCGGGCAAGAGAGAGGTATCGCCGATGTTGTTGTCAACCAGCTGAGTGATTGTCTCGTCCGGGACGGTCGCGACAGCGGTGATCCAAAATTCTGGTTCCGTCTGCGGAATGCCAAAACCCGAACGAGAGTATTCGACGGTGACGTGAGCATCCGTGGCTGCGAGCCCCGGCCAGCGGAAGTTGAGAGAATCAACGCGCTGACGAACCTGTGGCTCTTCGTTAAAGTCGAAGACGAACTCAGAGAAACGTGGATCCTTCGGGTATTGAGGAGCCGAAGCCTTGTGGGCGAACGGGTTGCACGCTGCGATGAGCGCAGTGACCGCGAGCATGGGAAGGGACAGTCGAAAAAGTGATTTCATCGATCAAGCTCCAAAATACATCGAGATGTACACATAGTTCCCACAGACCGCCACACGGGTCGCCTGATAGATGATCCCCAGATCGAGCGGTAGTGACGGACCGGTCAGCCATGTTGCGGTGCTGAGGTGTGCGAGGCTGTCAGGCAGGCGGAGCTCGTCAGTGTAAACACCGGTGCAATGCTCGGCGAATAGAGCGCTCCACTCGTCGGTGGCCTCCGCGCAGATGATCAGAAACCTATCCGAAGGCCCGATGAGGAGCTCTCCAGGGCGCAGGAAAACTCTGCGGTCCAGGATCTGGAAAAGAGTGTGGGCAGGAAACAAGCGGTCGAGCCACTCATCCGATAGTAGCTGTTGTGAACTCATAGTGGGCTGTATTTCTTGTAGTCGTCCGTCTTCTTTTCTTCTTTGTTTTCGGTGGTATTCGTATCGAGGATCGGTGGTTGCTCGCCGACTTTCCAGGTGTATGTGCGGGTTAGGCTGCCGCTGCTCTCGAAGCTCTTTCCCCACCCGAGCTCCTCAAAACGCCCATTGACAGCATCCGGCGTCCCTGAAGCGGGGTCGCTCTCGCCGTTGTTGAAATTCCACTTATCCCGGGCATATACCGTGACAGTTGCGGTAATAGTGTCTCCCTCCACTTTGACGTCTGTGTCAGTGTACGTCGTGTGGCCGCCGATGGTCCGCTGCCAGTTTTCTGTTTGTGGGTAGTAGCCTTTTGGAGTCGAATGTTTCGGGCAATAGAGAGTGAGGTCGGTGTTGCCGGCCATTACTGCCTCGTTTGCAGCCTGCAGGGAGGCGTTGAGCTCCAAGTTAACGCTGTTACGAACTCCTGCGTCTTCTTCATACGCCCTCGCGTAGTCGAAAGTCTTGGGGGTGCCAGTATTTTCCCGGAAATGCCCATAGAAATCGTACGCGTCGTGGTGTTCCAACACCTTGCCCGCTCCCTGACGGTAGGCCTCCCACTTGTACCAGTTTGCCCAGTCTTCCGCAGTGTCCTGGCCGGCTTTCGACCCGTGTTTGAAGTCGTTGTCCCACTGGATGCTTCGGTCGGGTTCAATCGTTGAGAAGCCCTGCGATGTAGTGTACGGTGTGACGCCGCCGCTGGATGTAATGGGAGCATGTTTATCGTATTGATCAAACGTTGAAACAAAAGCGAAGAGCTTCGTCTGGATAATGGAGGCTTCGGCAAACCTGATGCCGATTTGTTCGGGTGTGAGACTGCGCAGCAGGTCGAGAGTCGGGCGCACTATCCAGTCGTCGGAGATCGAGTAATCGTTGAGTTCAGCGTCATCAACGCAATCGATGACGTCGCGTTGGAGCTGCTGCTTGTTGGTGCGGTAGGTGGTGATGGCCGCCTGTGTCTCTTGGATCGACGTGATGTGATTGTTGATCTCCTGCTCGAGGGCATCCAGCTTGGCGATCATCGCCTGGGCGCTCTGTCCCTGCATGCCTGACGCGATTGTTTCCTTCGCGTGGGCGATGTTGTCCAGCTTCTCCTGATTCGCTCGCAGCTGCTCGCCAAGCTCCTCGATTGCGAAGGTAAAGCTTCTTAGGTTAAGCGCGTACAGCGTGGTTTTCGTGATCATTCGTGTCATTCCTCGTTAGGTACGGTAAAGGAAATGGCGATCGCGTTCTCCATCGCCTCGAACTCCCGGAGCGTCTCCAGCATGTCGGAGTGCATTGCCTTGAGCTCGTCCTGGATCGTGGTCTCTGCTTCGTTGAGGTCATTGATCGGCCCGCTGATCCTTTGTGCGTAGACGCGGCTGCACGGATCTCCGGTGGGAGGCGTGACCGTGGTGCAGGTTGCCGCTTCGTCGACGTATTGCGCAGCCGTGCGTAAGGCGTCGCTCGAAAAACTCAAGTCGGGCACTGGCGTCTCCTTTGTCCGTACTTCTGATGGGAGCCTACAAGGGGGAGGTCCCGGGAAGCAACTCGCTTCCCAGGACCTCCCGAGCCCATGAGCCGCCGATCAGTGCGGCATGTAGGCGCCGAGCCAGCCCTGGGATGCGATGAACACCAGGGTGCACAGCACCAGGAGCAGGCCGATCGAGTAGGGGGCGGCCTTCTTGAGGATCTCCGCGTCCGAGCCCTCCGAATCCACGGAAGTCGCGGCGATCGCCAGGTTCTGGGGGGACACGATCTTGCCGATGCCGCCGCCGATAGTGTTGGCGGCCAGCAGGATGTTCGGATCGAGGCCGGCGCCCGCGGCGGCGGTGGACTGCAGGTTCGCGAAGAGAGCGCCCGCCGAGGTCGCGGAGCCGGCGACGGCCGTTCCGATCCAGCCCAGGATGGGGGAGAGGAACGCAAACGCAGCGCCCGTCGTCGCCAGGGCGGCACCGATCGAAGTGGTCTGCCCGGAGAAGTTCATGACGAAGGCGAGCGCCATCACGGAGGCGATCGTCAGGATCGCCATGCGCAGCGAGTAGATCGTCTGGGGCAGCACTGCGAACATCTTGCCCACGGAGGTCTGGAAGCGCCCGCCCGAGGAGTTCATGCCGTAGACGATGGCGACGATGATGCCGGTGACGAAAATCCACGTGCCGGGGTTGGACAGGACCGACAGCGAGTAGATCGCAGCGGTCGAGGGCGATCCATCGCCGGTCAGCAGGTTGCCGTAGATGCCGGGCCACGGGATCTTCACGTCCGTGGACGACAAGAAAGCTGCGACGGGCTTGGCCAGCTTCGTGATCGCGATGATGACGACGACGAGGACGTAGGGCAGCAGGGCCAGGCCGATACGCGAGCCGGTGGGCTTGTCAGCCTCGTCGGCGCTGGTCGCACACTCCGCGGGGGTCGTGGGGCCCCACACCAGCAGGAATACGTAGCAGGCCGCGAAGCCCAGCAGGGAGGCGACGACGGCGGTCAGCTCGTAGGAGATGGAGGGGGTGAAGAAGTGGCCCACGCCGGCAGCGAGACCCGCAACGAGGGCGAGGGGCCAGAGCTGGCGCACGCCGCGGGAGCCGTCGAGGATGAACAGCATGAGGAAGGGGATAAACAGGCAGAAGATCCACGTCAGGTGGCCCATGTTGCCGGCGACGACGACGGGGTCGGCGCCACCGAGTTTGCCGGCGGTCGTCGTGGGGATGGCCATGGCGCCGAAGCCGACGTTGATGGCGTTGCCGACGACGGCCACGACGGCGGCCTTGATCTTGGGGACGCCGAGGGTCACGAGCATGGCGCAGGTGATGGCCACGGGAGCGCCGAAGCCGGCCAGGCCCTCGAGCAGGCCGCAGAAGCACCAGGCGACGATGAGGGCCTGGGCGCGCTGGTCGCCGCGTCCGATTGTGTTAAAGACGGCCTTCAGGTCGGAGCTGCGTCCCGACTTTTCGGTGAGGTTGTAGAGCCACACGGCCGCGATGATGATGTAGATGATCGGCAGGAAGCCCATCGCTGCGCCCTCCGTGCCGGCCAGGAGCGCCATGCCGACGGGCATCTTGAAGGCAAGGACCGCGATGACGAGCGAGGTGACGAGCGAGATGATCGCGCACCAGTGGGTGGCGACCTTGAAGACGCCCATGAGGACGAAGAAGAGGATGAGGGGGAGGAGGCCGACGATGGCCGTGAGGAAGACGTTGCCCGCGACGGACGTCGTCGACGGGGTAAAGGATTGAGCAAACAACAAGGGGGTCATGACTGCTCCGCGCGTCGTTGTGTGGGACATTGGACCCAATTATCATGACATATGAACGGCGTGAGTGAGGCACTTTGCGCGGAGAAAAGACGTTCATCCCCCTCGCCGCGCGGCGAAGACCCGCGGAGGCAACCGCGCCGCATCTCACGTCCAGTATGCGCAGCCCGTCCTCGCTGGGCCAGGAGCGCCGATAGACTTGCGAATTGTGAAGACTACATCTGACGTTCCTGTCCCCACCGGTTCGCGCATGCCGATCGGCAAGTACCGCGCGTTCCTGGATACGAATCCCGTCGACCTGCCGGACCGCCAGTGGCCCTCCAAGCGGATCGTGAAGGCTCCGCGCTGGATGTCCACCGACCTGCGTGACGGCAACCAGGCGCTTATTGAGCCGATGGACCCCGCGCGCAAGCGCCGCATGTTCGACCTGCTCGTCAAGCTCGGCTACAAGGAAATCGAGATCGGTTTCCCGGCCGCCTCACAGACCGACTACGACTTCGTGCGCTCCCTGATCGAGGATGACGCGGTGCCCGAGGACGTGACTATCTCGGTGCTCACCCAGTCGCGCCCCGAGCTGATCGAACGTACGGTCGAGGCCATGGTGGGCTTCCCGCGCGCCACCGTTCACCTCTACAACGCGACGGCGCCCGTGTTCCGCGAGGTTGTGTTCCACGCGGACAAGGCACAGACGATCGAGCTGGCCCAGTCCGGTGCGCGCGAGGTCATCGCCCAGGCGGAGAAGCGGCTGGGGGATGAGACTATTGTCGGTTTCGAATACTCTCCGGAAATTTTTGTGGACACCGAGCTCGATTTCGCCCTCGAGGTGTGCGAGTCCGTCATGGACGTGTGGGAGCCGGGCGAGGGGCGCGAGATTGTGCTCAACCTGCCTTCCACCGTCGAGCGCGCCACGCCCAACGTGTTCGCTGACCAGATCGAGTGGATGAGCCGCAATCTGAGTCGCCGCGAGTTTGTGGCCCTGTCCGTCCACCCCCACAACGACCGCGGCACCGGCGTCGCCACCGCCGAGCTGGCGCTGCTCGCCGGCGCGGACCGCATCGAGGGGTGCCTGCTGGGCCAGGGCGAGCGCACCGGCAATGTGGATCTGGTGACCCTGGGCCTGAACTTGTTCAGCCAGGGCATCGACCCGGGCATTGATTTCTCCGACGTGGATGCGATCCGCCGCACGGTCGAGCACTGCACGCAGATGGAGACCTCGCCGCGCGCCCCCTACGTCGGCGACCTCGTCTACACGAGTTTCTCCGGCTCCCACCAGGACGCGATCAAGAAGGGCTTTACGGCCCGCAAGGCCAAGGTGGATGCGGCCGGCGGCGACGAGAACGCCGTCGTGTGGGAGCTGCCCTACCTGCCGATCGACCCGCACGACGTGGGCCGCTCCTACGAGGCCGTGGTGCGCGTGAACTCGCAGTCCGGCAAGGGGGGCGTCGCCTACCTGATGTCGACCGCGCACGCCCTGGAGCTGCCGCGCCGTCTCCAGGTGGAGTTCTCGCGCATCATCCAGCGTCACACGGATACTTACGGCGGGGAGATCAACGCGGCCACCCTGTGGCAGATCTTCGCGGACGAGTATCTGCCCACGAGCGCCGCTCCCGGGCTGGAGCCGTGGGGTCGCTTCGAGATGCGTTCCTCGCAGGTCTCCTCGATCGACGACGAGCACGTCGAGCTGAACGCGACGCTCGTCGACAGTGGCGTGCCGGTCAAGGTGCATGCCACGGGCACGGGTCCGATCGACGCTTTCGTGTCGGCGCTGCACGAGTTCGATCTGGACGTGCGCATCCTCGACTACTCCGAGCACGCGATGAGCCAGGGCCGCGACGCGCGCGCCGCCGCCTACGTGGAGGCCGCGGTGGACGGTCAGATCGTCTGGGGTGTCGGCATCGACTCCTCGATCACGCGCGCCTCGTATAAGGCCGTCATCTCGGCGGTTAACCGCGCGCTGCGCTGAGCGCGCCTCGGAGACAAAAGGACCCCGACCTCGTCCATGCGTTGGAACGAGGCCGGGGTCCTTCGCGTTCTCAGGCGCGTCCCGGGGCCGCGGTGGGCTTCTCGGAGAAGAGCGTGAGCGCCCGCAACACCTGCCCGTCGAGGATGCGGGCGATCCGTTCGGTGAGGATGTAGGGGTCGGCGCTCATGCCGGTCGCGATCCACTGGGAAATGTGGCCGAGGATGGCAAGCGTGAAGTGGTCGGTAATGAATATGCGGTCGCCCTCGGTGACGGTGAGGTCGGCGCCGAGCTGGTCGACGATGGGCTCCATGACGGCACGCAGCTGCTTGTGGAAAAAGATCTGGAGTTCCTCCATGCCGAGCGAGGAGATGACCGAGCGTGTCTCCTCCGGGTGGGACTGCATCCACACGAGCATCGCGAGCAGTCCCTCCGACCAGTCGTCGTAGGTGGCGTGGGAGATGGACTGGTCCGCGACCTCGCGTTTGAAGACCCACACGGTCAGGTCACGAATGTCGGAAAAATGATAGTAGAACGCCTGACGGGTCACGCCGGCAGTGCGCGTGAGTCCGGAGACTGTGACCTTAGACAGTGGCGTGGTCGTGAGTGCGTCGCGCAGCGCGAGCGCGAGCGCCGTTTTCGCATCGGGGTGGGGCATCGGAGGTCCTCGTCAACGGTCAGAGAGAGGTTACGTGCGAACTATACATGTCAGAATGCGGAACCGCTTAATCCCGCGCCTAGACACAACTGACCAATTGTACAGCGCGTCCCTGGCCACACGTGAATACTCTGACCATATTGCGTCTTGACACCTCGGGCTGACCGCAATCAAAAAGTTATAAACAGGCGCGCTGTGGGCATTTGGGGATGTGCCGCGTGAGCTGCGCGTGCGTCGTGGGGCGGTCGAGAGTGAGTCGATGGTCAGGTTATTGTTCGTGGTTCGTCGTCACAGGGGGTTGGTGTTGTGCGGCATGAAGAACCCCGACCTCGTCGAGTGGGACGAGGCCGGGGTGGGCTGCGTTGTGCACCCTCACGCGGCTGGTGGGAAGGTCGCGTTACTGTGCCAGGCGGGCCAGGGCCGGGGTGGTCTGGTCGGCCATGAGCACGCGCATACGTGCGATGGCCAGTGAGGGGTTCACCTCTAGGCCGGAGAGCATCCACTGGGCCATGTGGGCGCCGGTGGCCAGGGCGAAGTGCTGGGCGACGACGTCGCGCGCGGTGGCCGAGGCGGAGCCGGGCAGGCGGGACTCGATGAGTTCCTGCGCGTTCGAGATCAGGAAGGCCCACAGGTCGTTGGCCTCGATCGTCTTCATGGCGGCCGCGGTCTCTTCGCGGTGCTCATGCATCCACATCATGGTCGCTTCGACCGCGTCGAGCCATTCTCCCGAACTGGCGGTCAGGCGAGATGTGACTTCCTCGCGGAAAACCCACGCATTGAGGTCCTTGAGGGAGTTGAAGTGGTAGTAGAACGCTTGTCGGGTGACTCCTGCGGCGCGTGTCAGTGCGCTGACAGAGATCTTTGACAGCGGGGTCTGCGTCAGGGCCTGGCGCAGTGCTGTGCCAAGCTTTTCGCGAGCATCAATTGGGGGAGCCATTTGTTTCCTTCCTTCGACGGTTACGAGTAAACCATAACCAGTTACGAGAAAACTATCTACTCGAAAACTCTTTGTCGGCTGTTAGACCGACCACGCTGTCAGTTTCCCACACTTTGTTGACAACGCCCACAGCTGGACTTGTCGGTGGATGTGACAGTGCACTTCACACGAAATTTCGCCGAACGCGACGCCGCGTACCCCACGCCACCTGGGCCTCGACCCCGTGACACAATGGCCTCGTGATGAAGTCCTACCGAGACGAGGCGATCGTCCTGCGCACCCACAAGCTGGGCGAAGCCGACCGCATCATCACCCTGCTCACCGCCGAACACGGCCAGGTTCGAGCCGTCGCCAAGGGCGTGCGCAAGACGACCTCCAAGTTCGGTGCCCGCGTCGAACCCTTCTCCGTCATCGACGCCCAGCTGCACCGCGGACGCACCCTCGACACCCTCACGCAGGTCGCCTCCATCGCCCAATACGGCGACGCCATCGCCGCCGACTACGACCTCTACCTCGCGGCCACCGTCGTCGTCGAAACCGCGCAGCGACTCACCGCCGACGCTCACGACGGCACCCACTCCCAATACCTGCTCCTCCTCGGTGCCCTCAACGCGCTCGCGCGGGGTCGCCACCATCCCACCCTCACCCGCACTTCCTACACGCTGCGCGCCCTCGCCCTGGCCGGATGGGCCCCCTCCTGCTTCGACTGCGCCGTGTGCGGCGCCCAAGGACCCCACTCCTCGTTCTCCATCCCCGACGGCGGCGCCGTGTGCGACACCTGCCGGCCGCCCGGGGCCTCCTCGCTCGCCCCCGACACCCTCGCCCTCCTCGGCCAGCTCCTCAGCGGCGACTGGGCGCGCGCCGACCACTGCGAGGCCTACGCGCGCACCGAGGCCTCGGGACTCATCTCTTCCTATACCCAATGGCACCTCGAGAGGCGCCTGCGCTCACTGACCGTCATCGACAGGAGTCACCCATGACCACCCACCGACCCACCCCCATGGACCGAGCCCCCTCCGACCCGAGCGCCCCGCTCCTCGGCCCCGGCCAGTGGCACGTCCCCGCCCCCGCGTTTCGCAAGGGTGAAGCCCCTGCGCACGTCGCCCTCATCATGGACGGCAACGGACGATGGGCCAACGCCCGCGGGCTCGCCCGAACCGAGGGGCACCGCGCGGGGGAGTACGCCCTCATGGACACCATCGCCGGAGCCATCGACGCGGGCGTGCGCTACCTGAGCGTCTACACCTTCTCCACCGAAAACTGGAAGCGCTCGCCCGCAGAGGTTTCCTTCATCATGAACTACGCCTCCGACGTCCTTGCGCGGCGCACCGACCAGTTGGCCGAGTGGGGAGTGCACGTGCGCTGGAGCGGGCGGCGCCCCCGCCTGTGGACCAGCGTCATCAAGGCCCTCGAAAAGGCCGATCGCGCGACCTCCCACTGCAACACCCTCGACCTGGTCATGTGCGTCAACTACGGGGGGCGCGCCGAGCTGGCCGACGCCGCGCGATCGATCGCCGAGGGAGTCGCGTCCGGGCGGTTGAGCCCGCGCGGCGTCACCGAAAGAACCCTGGCGCGCCACCTCTACCTGCCCGACGTGCCCGACGTCGACCTCATGATCCGCACGTCGGGAGAGCAACGCCTGTCCAACTACCTGCTCTGGCAGATGGCCTACGCCGAAATGATGTTCGTCGACACCCCCTGGCCCGCGTTCGACCGCGAGGAGCTGTGGGGGTGCCTGGAGGAATACGCGGGACGGGACCGCCGCTTCGGCGGTGCCATCGACCGCGTCTCGCAGGCCTAGGCCGCCTCCTCCTCGAGAGCGGCGTCGACGGTGGCGCGCTTGCGGCGGCCCCACCACACCTTGGCGGCGATCAAGCAGACGATCGCGCCCAGGCCCGCCCAACCCCACGGGGAACCGGCAATCGCACGGATGGCCGCAGCGAAGACCGCCAGCATGCCGAGGCCGTACAGGAGTGCCCACAGGACGCAGCCCGGGATCATCGCGATGGTGTAGGTGCTCCAACGCATGCGCACCAGGCCGGCTCCCGCGTTCACCGCCGTCTGGATGCCCACCGTCAGGAAGCACAGGGGGATGACGATGATTCCCCACTTGTCCAGCATCGCCGCGCCCCTGCGCGGGATGGGGCCATCGAACCAGCGTGCGACGGAGCCTGGGAATCCCTTGCGGCCGCTGGCCAAGAGCGCGCCAGAGGCGGCCCCGCGCGCGAGCCAGTAGGTCAGTTGTGCGCGCAAGAGGACGACCATGAAGAGGAACACGAAGAGCCAGATGCCCTCGCGAGCAAAGGCGGGGACCATGTTGTTGATTCCTGCGCTGAACACAAAACCCTCCGCAGATGGGTAACCAAACGAAGCCTATCCTAACCTATCGTTGGGGAGGTAGGTACACCGACCGTGCGATGCTCGGGCTATCCTTAGCGCGCGGTTCCCTTCTCTCGGCACGACGCACACAGCCCGAAGAGCTCGAGGGAATGCTCGACATCGGAAAACCCGTGGTCGGCCGCGACGGCAGACACCCACGACTCGATCTGGGACTGCTCGATTTCCTCGGTGAAGCCGCACGTTCGGCACACCAGGTGATGGTGATGGTGCTCGCTCGTGCAACTGCGATACAGGACCTCGCCCTCGGAGGAGCGCAGCGTGTCCACGCGCCCGTCCTCGGCGAGCCCCTGCAACGAGCGGTACACGGTCGCCAGGCCCACGCGCTGCCCCTGGGAATGCAGGTCCTCAAAAATCTGCTGGGCGCTGCGGAAGTCGCTGACGCGCGTCAGCTCGTCCAAGACGGCCTGGCGCTGCTTGGTCATGCGCTGCATGTCTGGTCCTTCCGTGGGGCGTGTGAGCGGGCGGTGGAGCGCTCGGGGTGCTGGTTGTACGTGCGTGCCACGCGCAGCCTGCGCACCCGGCGGATGCGGTCCAGGGCTGCCCTGATCATAAACCCGATCGCGTAGAGGCCGATAGCGCCCACGACGATCGTCGCGCCCGGCGACAGGTCGACGAAATAGGTCAGGGACAGCCCGCACGTGCAGATCAGGACGCCTAGCCCCATGGCGATGCCCATCGTGGATCGGAAGGAGCGGGCACCCAGCTGTGCGATGGCGACGGGGATCACCATGAGGGCGCTGACCAGCAGCGAGCCGACGACGCGCATGGCAACAGCGACCGTGAGGGCCGACAGGATGGCGATGAGGAGGGAGAGCGTGCGCACGGGCAGCCCCGTGGAGCGCGCGAAGTCCTCATCGTTGGTGACCGAGAAGAGCGCGGGAGCCAGGCCGACGCCGAGTGCCACGATGGCCACGCCCAGGATTGTGATGAGCGTGATGTCGCTCCAACGAACGGTCGAGATGGAGCCGAAGAGGTAGGAGTTCAGCTGAGCGGAGGTGCCGCCCGCCAGGCCGATCAGCAGGACGCCGCCGGCGATGCCGCCGTAGAACAGCATGGCCAGGGCCGTGTCGCCGGACGTGCGACCGCTCTGGCGCACCAGCTCGATCATGATGGCGCCCAGAAGGGAGATGATGACCGCTCCTGGGATCGCCCACGAGTCGGCGGGGCTCACGTTCGCGAACGTGCCTGCCAGCCAGCCCAGCGCGACGCCGGTCAGAGAGATGTGGCCGATGCCGTCGCCGAGCATCGCCAGGCGCCGATGGACCAGGTAGGTTCCGATGATCGGGGCGGTGAGGCCCACAATCAGGGCGGCGAGCAGCGAACGCTGCATCATCGGCGAGGACAGGAGGGTAGTCAGTGCGTCAATCATGCGTCGCTCCCGTCTAGATTCCGCTCACGAGGCCGCGGTCGCTCGTCGCGGACCTCGCGTCGGTCGTGGGGTGGCAGTGATCGCCGCCGCCGTGATGCTGTTCGTGGTCGTCCTCAATGTGGGGAGGGCCGTCGTAGGAGACGTGCCCCGCGCTGATGTGCAGCTCGCGGTCCAGGAGCGGGCCGAGTTCGCCCAGTTCGTGCAGGACGATGAGGATCGTGGTGCCCTCCGCCTTGGCGTCGGCGACGATCTTTGCGAGGCGCGCTCGCGATGTCGCGTCGATTCCGGCCATCGGCTCATCCATGATGAGCAGCTCGGGGCGACGCACGAGGGCGCGGGCGATGAGGACGCGCTGGGCCTGCCCGCCCGAGAGGATGTTCAGGGGGGAGTGGGCGCGGTGGGCCATGCCGACGCGTTCGAGGGCGGCCATGGCCTTCGCCGTGTCGCCCGGCAGTGCCCACAGGCGGCGGGGCCCGAGCAGACCGGATCGCACGACCTCGATCGCGCTGGCGCTGATCGCGCCGCCCGAGGAGATGCGCTGGGGCACGTAGCCGATCTTGTTCCACGGCACGCGGCGGCGCGTGGAAATCGAGTGGCCGAAAAGCTGGGCGTCACCACTCGTGATGGGTGCGGTGCCCAGCAGGGCCTTCAGGGTCGTGGACTTGCCCGACCCGTTCGAGCCGGTGATCGCCACGGTCTGGCCGGCGGGGATGTCGAGCGAGATCCCGTGGAGGATCAGGTCCGTATCCCAGGCCACGTGCAGGTTGTCGAGACGCACGACGGCGGTCGCCTCCGCGTGGGAGGTTCCCGCCGTCGTGGGGTTGTCAGTCGTTGTCACTGGCAGTCGAGGGCTTTCGTCAGGGCGTCAATGTTGGAGTTCATCGTTGCGGTGTAGTCCTTGGACGCGTCGGTCTGGGACTCGATCGGGTCCAGGACGGCCGTCGTGATGCTGAGGTCGTCGGCCAGGGTCTGAGCGACCTTGGGGTCGATGAGGGCCTCGGTGAAGATCGTCGTCACGCCCTGCTCCTTGGCGATCTGGGCGATTTCAGCCAGGCGCGCGGGGGAGGGGGAGGACTCGGGGTCGAGGCCGGAGATGCCGACCTGGGTCAGGCCCGTGCGGTCCGCCAGGTAACCGAAGGCGGTGTGGGCGGTGACGAAGGTCCTGATCTTGCAGTTCGAGGTCTTGGTGACCAGGGTGTCGCTCAGGGTGTTGAGCTCCTCGGCCAGGGCCTTCGCGTTCGCCTTGTAGGTGTCAGCGTGGGCGGAGTCGGCCTCGGCGAGCTTGTCGCCCACGAGGGTGGCTGCCTGCGCCATGCGGGTGGGATCCAGCCAGAAGTGCGGGTCCGCGCTCATGTCGTGGTGGTGATCGTGGTCGGCGTGATCCGCGCCCTCGTGATCGTGCGCCTCGGTCTCGCCGGACTGGGCCTCGTCGGTGCCCTCTTCCTCGTCCTCGGAGGGGTGGTTCGCATCGGTGCCGGCCGCGATCAGGTCGGCCGCGGAGGAGACATCGATGACGGTCTTGGGGGCCTGCTGCTCGATGGCCTCGTCAACGGCGCTCTGGAAGCCCGCGAGATAGATGACCGCGTCCGCGGAGGACAGCGAGTCAACCATCTTGGGGGAGAGCTCGAGGTCGTGTGGCTCGGCACCGTCCGGGGTCAGGGAGGTAACGGAGACGTGCTCGCCGCCGATCTGTTCAGCCAGGTACTGCAGGGGATAGAACGAGGCCATGACGGTCAGTTTGCCGTCCTTGGACGAGCTATCTCCCGACGTGGCAGTGGAGGTGCAGGCGGACAGGGCGAGCGCTGTGGCAGCCGCGCATGCGGCAGCAAGGATTCTCTTCGACATGAAAATCATTCTCTTTGAAATTGAGAATCTTTGTCAAGTCAATCTTGATGCCCGGACCTCCGCGATCAGGGGTGTTAGCTGACGCGCGCTGTTGAGGCGCGCACGATCAAATCAGGCGAAAAGACGTAGTCCGCGTGCGTAGGAGTGTAGTCGGCCGAATTCAATGCCTCGAAGAGGGCGCGCACGGCGGAGGCGACGATCGACTGCACGGGCTGGTGAATTGTCGTGAGTGCCGGATCCAGGTGGCTCATGAGGAACGTGTCATCGAAGCCGATGACCGAGATGTCACCCGGGACCGACAGGCCGAGTGAGGAAATTGTGCGGATGGCACCGAGGGCCTGCAGGTCAGAACCCGTGATGATCGCCGTCACGCCGCGCTCCAGGAGGGCGTGCGTGTAGGCGGCTGCGGCCTCGTATGTGTAGAAAGTCTCCTCAATGATGGGGGAGTGGTCT
>ENA-OWLE01000131-OWLE01000131.1-metagenome-genome-assembly--contig:-NODE-131-length-14432-cov-4.072129_pt1 | contig 14432 bp, 10 predicted proteins | sample MGYA00245345_ERZ651094 | MGnify/ENA primary metagenome ERZ651094 (study PRJEB26857, sample SAMEA4031770) | metagenome | biome: human; feature: oral; material: saliva | place: Philippines | collected 2014... | reverse complement strand
TTCTCACTTTTTGGGGTCAGTCCCTACTAATGTGAGTGCGTTTTTCATTTTATCGCAATCGAAAAAGACCAAATATGGACATGTCCATATTTGGTCTTTTTGGGCTTGCTTCAAATTTCTAATGAAAAGAGAAAATTATCATATATGATAATTACCATATATGATAATTGCAGGTTTAATCTAATTCCATGCAAGAAACGATTTGATCCACGTTCAAGATATGAGTGATGTTTGAACCTTCTTCTAAAAATACAAAGTGGTTATTCATTTGAATAGGGCTCTTAATCATACCGTTCTTCGTGAAAGTTACTAAATTCCCAGCATTATCGTATTTCTCGAAGTGGAGTACGATGGGTTTCTTGAAGTAGTAGCTGTGGTGAATTTGTTCTACCACGTCGATAAGTGGCATGACAGTTGGTTTAAAGAACACATCTCTTTCTTCATATTCTTCTTGAGAAACTTGTAGTTTATTAATGAATGGTTTGATAAATGATGTAAATGTTGATTTGCGTTGTTCCATTTTCGATACCTCCGAACATTTGTTTGCATATTTATTATACGAACAAATGTTCTGAAAAGCAATAGAAAAGAAAAAGTTTTTCAAAAAAAGATGTGTTTCTTCCTATTTATAAAGTTTGAGTTTGCCCGAGATTATGGGAAATTAACGTTTGAATGAAAGCAAAAATAAGTTTATAATAGTAAAGAAAAGCATTTTACTATTCGTGAAAGCGAATGGATTGGAGGTGTCACATGAGTCAAGAGATTCTAAATTCTGTTTTGGCCATTGAGTCTGAAGCAAAAGCGTTGAAGGAAAAGTTCGAGGAACAATTATCCCAAACACATGAAGCGACAGATCAACGAGTGAACGAAGCTAAATCGAATATGGAACATTCGTTAGAAGTCTACAAAGCTGAGTTGAAAGAAAAAAATCAACAAAAGAAAGCAGAGTTCGAAGCGAAAGTGAAAGAAGACGAATTAGCAGAGATTGCTACACTAACAGAACGTTTCAATCATCTGAAGCAGGATTTAGTTCAGGATACTGTGAAGGAGGTGTTGAAGAGATATGGCGATAGCTAAAATGAGTAAGGTCATGTTGATTGCTCCAACAGACAAACAAAATGACCTATTAGATGCCATTCAAGAATTACAATCTTTAGAAGTAACCTCATTAGAACAGGCGAAAGAACTATTTACCGAGCAGTCTATCGCTTTACAAGAAGCGGATGCTGAGGGAATTAATGCTCTTCAACAAAAATTTGAAGGGATTCATGCGGCAATTACTTTTGTAGAAAAAAATCAAAAGCAACCGTCATTGATTCAAAAGTTAAAAACTCCAAAAGAGCAATTTAGACTTTCTGAATTACAACAAGAAGTGCAAAAATGGGACACTGATGCATTGGTGGAACATGTTGAAAGTATTCGTAGCACACTTCGTAAAAAGGATGACGAATTAAAAGAACTTCGTGAGAAAGAAGCGCTACTTCGTAAGTGGAGTGCACTGGATTTCTATCCGAAAGATATTTTTAAACATCCGTATACGAAAACGAAAATGGGGACGATTCCTCAAGCGACGGATAATGCTTACTTAGATGGATTAAAAGAAAGTGAATTGATTTCTGTTCACGAGGTGTATCACACACGTGAAGAAATCGGATTATTGGTGACTTATCCAAGAAAAGCGCAACAAGCTGCCAAAGAAGAGTTAGCAAGAGCACACTTTAGTATCGTATGGTACGCGTTTGAAGAAGCTCCTTCGATTGAGTTGGAGAAAAATCTAAAAGCGCAACAAGCAGTCGTTGAGGCTAAAAAGAAAGTGTTAGAGGACTTACAAGAAGAAGCCGACCTTCTTCGCAAGTTACAACTTTCTGCAGAAGTTACCTACAATGAATTACAAAAAGAACAAGCCAAAAATGAATTGGTGAATGGCCAACATGTATTCGTACTTCAAGGGTGGATGACTCAAAAAGCAGTAGATACTGTTGAAAGTCAACTAAAAGAAAAATTAGGAGAAGGCGAATATGTCTTCTTACCACTAGAGATTGCTGAAGAGGAATACGAAGAAGTGCCAACTGTTTTAGAAAACAATGCCTTCTTACAACCATTTGAAAATCTAACAGAAATGTATGGATTACCAAAATACGGAGAATTAGACCCAACGCCTTATACAGCACCATTCTATCTCGTCTTCTTCGGGATGATGGCAGCAGACTTAGGGTACGGCGCACTTCTTTGGTTGGGAACATTCATCATGTTGAAGTTCTTCCATTTTGATAAAGGAATGAAACGTAACTTGAAGTTCTTCCACTTACTCAGCTACCCAGTCATGATCTGGGGGATTGTATTTGGATCAGCATTCGGTGCGGATTTACCATTCCAGCCACTATCATTATCCAATGACCTTATTACGATTATGATTTTATCGATCATCTTTGGGGTTATTCAAATTATGGTCGGCTTATCACTTGGGGCTTACTCAAATCTGAAGAAAAAAGCATATACCGATGCCTATACAAGTCATCTTGGATGGTTAGCGATTATTACAGGAATCATTCTTTATGTCTTAGGAGGAATGGTACTCAATATTTCTTGGATTGCGACAATCGGTTCATCGATTGCGATTATCGCAGCCGTTGCGATTGTAGTCGTAACTGTCTTAACAAGTGAAAACAAGTGGGGCGGTTTGGCAAGCGGTCTATATAACTTGTACGGAATTAGTGGATACGTAGCAGACGTCGTGAGTTACACGCGTTTAATGGCGTTAGCTGTATCAGGAGGAAGTATCGCGAGCGCGTTCAATATGTTGGTAGGATTCCTTCCGCCAGTTGCACGCTTTACAGCAGGAATCTTCTTAATCGTAGCCTTACACGGATTGAATATTTTCCTTTCATTCCTTGGAGCTTATGTTCACGGCTTACGTCTTCAGTTCGTTGAATTCTTTGGTAAATTCTACGACGGCGGCGGACACGCATTAAAACCGTTCAAAACATATGAAAAATACGTTGATATTAAACAACAGAAATCAGAATAAATGGAGGAAATATAATTATGACAAACTGGTTAACATTTTTCGCTGAAAATGGTGGAGGGCAAATCTTTGCTGCTCTAGGGATGGCAATTGCCATTATCTTCTCAGGGATTGGATCATCAAAAGGGGTAGGGATTGCCGGTGAAGCAGCAGCTGCCTTAATTAAAGAACAACCTGAAAAATTCGTTCAAGCATTAATCTTACAACTATTACCTGGTACACAAGGGATCTACGGATTCATCGTTGCCTTCTTCATCATGATTAACATGTCAGCTTCAATGACTTTAGCAGCTGGTTTATACTTATTAATGGCAGCTTTACCAATCGCATTCACTGGTTTATTCTCAGGAATTGCTCAAGGTAAAGTAGCAGCAGCAGGGGTACAAATCTTAGCGAAAAAACCTGAAGAATCTACTAAAGGGATTATCTTTGCCGCAATGGTTGAAACTTACGCAATCTTAGGATTACTTGCTTCTATCTTAATTATCATTAACAAAGGTTAAGAGGAGGGGTATTCTTGAAAGATTTAGAGCAACTAAAACAACTTATTCTAGCGGATTTAGAAAAAGAATCAAAGCAGCGAATTGAGGTTGCTACTAAAGAACAAGAAGAACGCATCAATCAAATGAATGCCCAATATTCGCAACAAGAAATGGCGAAGAAAACGGCATTAAAACAAGAAGCAAAATCACAATACGAAAAAGAGCAACAGACTATTTTGAACGCAAGTAAAAAAGAAGTCTTGCGCGTAAAACGTGAACTTCTTGAGAGTGTATTTGAGGACGTTCTACAAGTAATGTCAACCTGGAGTGGGGAAACATTACGTCTCTTTATCGAGTCAGCTATTCGCAAATTACCAAAACAACAACAAACAACTCTTACTTTTGGAGAACAAACTGTTTCTCGTTTGAGCGATGAAGATAAACTCGCATTAACTTCGCAATTTGCCTTCGTTCAAATCGATACAGTAACCCTTCCAAAGAAAGCAGGATTTGTGTTGAAACAAGAAGGTATCGAATATAACTATTTATTCGATGCATTAATTGAAGATTTAAAAGAAGAATATTCACCTATCTTAGCTAGAAAAGCATTCATTGGGTAAGGAGGGATGGAATGAATGATTTAGCCTATTCAGGAGTGAATACGACCGTTCGTATTCTTGAACAGCAATTACTGTCCAAGGAACAATTGAATGGGATTCTCGTATCTAAATCCTTACAACAAGCATTAGAAGCCTTGCAAAAGACAAGTTATGAGGTAGATGTACAAGAAGTTCTTGAATCAAGACAGTTCGACTCAGTCCTAGATGCCCATTTGAAGCGCAACTATGATGAGGTGTTAGAACTTATTCCGGATGCATCACTCCTTGATGTATTCTCGATTCGTTATACTTACCATAATTTAAAAGTTCTTCTGAAATCGAAGTTCTCAGGAAAAGACTTAAAACATTTATGTGTTCCGTTAGGACGTTATTCCTTCGAAACATTAAATCAATTAGTCGAAACTCAAGATTCACTCGATGTACCAGAAATCATGATCGAAGGTGTTCGTGAAGCGTATGCCGATTTTGAAAACTTTGGTCGTCTCGAAGCGGCTGATGTATTCATGGATCGCTACTATTTCAAACATCTTCGACTCATCGACCGTACGATGAATCAAGAGGTCATCCATCAAATCGTGAACATTATGATTGATATGGAAAATATCACGACTTTAATTCGTGCCACAAAGCAAAAACAATCACGCTCATTCTTAATTGGGGTGTTGTCTAGCGAAGGGACTGTAGATAAGACGTTATTAATCGACGAAGTGCTTGAAAAGGGCACAGAGGCTCTCATCGACCTTTATCGTCATGTTCCATACTATGACAAGTTTGTTGCGATTTTAGAACAGGAAGAACATCCAGTCTTTGCATTGGAATTATTAAAAGAAGAATTGATTCATCAAATTCTAGAAGAAGCGACTTTTGAACCATTTGGACCACTGCCAAGTCTTGCGTATATTCACGCGCTTGAGATGGAAGTGAAAAACCTTCGTCTATTACTAGTTGGTGTGGACAATGAGTTTACAGAAGAACAATTAAGAGAAAGGATGCGACCAGTTTATGTCTCATAAAATTGCCGTAGTTGGCGACAAAGATTCCATCCTTCCTTTTAAAATTTTAGGATTTAACGTGTTTCCTTGCCATGAAGCGCAAACGGCACGAAAGATGATTGATGAACTAGCTGAAGATGAAGTCGGCATCATTTATGTAACGGAAGCAATCGCTAGTCAGATTCCGGAAACGATTCGTCGTTATGATGCGGAAATTTCACCAGCCATCATTCTCATTCCAAACCATAAAGGGTCTTTAGGAATTGGAAAATCAAGAATTCAAGAAAATGTTGAAAAAGCGGTTGGACAAAACATCTTATAACCAACCAATACACGAAACTAAGGGAGGTACCTCAGTGAAGATCGGAAGAATCGTAAAAGTATCAGGTCCTCTTGTGACTGCTGAAGGAATGGAAGATGCGAATATTCAAGATATTTGTCGTGTAGGTCATCTAGGCCTTATCGGTGAAATCATCGAAATGCGTAAAGATATTGCATCCATTCAAGTATATGAAGAAACTTCAGGAATTGGACCAGGAGAACCCGTCGAAACAACAGGGGAAGCATTATCTGTTGAATTGGCACCAGGGATTGTATCTCAAATGTTTGATGGGATTCAACGTCCCCTCAATAAATTTAAAGAAGTATCACAAAGTGACTTCTTAGTCCGCGGAACAAACGTGGATCCACTTGACCGTGAAAAAGAGTGGGAATTCATTCCTACTGCAACAGTTGGTCAAGAAGTCGAAGCTGGAGACATTATTGGTTATGTACAAGAAACAAAAGTTGTACAACATAAAATCATGGTGCCTTACGGTGTTAAAGGTAAATTAGTAAAAGTGGAAGCTGGAAACTTCAAAATTGAAGATACAGTGTACCAAATTGAAACAGAATCAGGCGTACGTGATTTCAACTTAATTCAACGTTGGCCAGTACGTCGTGGTCGTCCATATAAAGTAAAGAAAAACACGGAAGTTCCAATGTTAACAGGACAACGTGTTATCGATACTTTCTTCCCAGTAACAAAAGGGGGAGCAGCAGCTGTACCAGGACCATTCGGAGCTGGTAAAACAGTGGTGCAACACCAAATTGCGAAATGGGCAGACGTGGATATCGTAGTATACGTAGGTTGTGGGGAACGTGGAAACGAAATGACAGACGTATTGAACGAATTCCCTGAATTGATTGACCCAACAACTGGCGAATCAATCATGGAACGTACGATCTTAATCGCAAACACTTCTAACATGCCAGTAGCGGCTCGTGAAGCGTCTATTTACACTGGTATCACGATTGCGGAATACTTCCGTGATATGGGATATAACGTAGCCATCATGGCAGACTCAACCTCACGTTGGGCAGAAGCGCTTCGTGAAATGTCTGGACGTCTAGAAGAAATGCCAGGGGACGAAGGTTACCCAGCGTACTTAGGAAGCCGTATCGCAGAATACTACGAACGTGCAGGACGTGTTGAAGCTTTAGGTAGTGATGGTCGTGAAGGTACCATTACAGCGATCGGTGCCGTATCACCTCCAGGGGGAGATACCTCAGAACCAGTCACACAAAATACATTACGTGTAGCGAAAGTATTCTGGGGATTAGATGCAACATTGGCGCAAAAACGTCACTTCCCATCTATGAACTGGTTAACTTCTTACTCATTGTATGACCCAGAAGTTGGTAAATACATGGATGAAAATGTGCATTCGAACTGGTCTGAACTAGTGCAACATGCAATGAACACATTACAAGAAGAAGCAAGCTTAGAAGAAATCGTTCGTTTAGTTGGTCTTGAATCATTATCTGAACGTGACCGTTTAACAATGATGACCGCTAAAATGCTTCGTGAAGACTTCTTACAACAAAATGCATTTGATGATGTCGATACATTCTCATCTCGTGAGAAACAATATCGCATGTTAGAACTCATCTTGACATTTGAAAAAGAAGCGCGCCGTGCGATGAAACTTGGTTCATACTATGCTGAAATCATCGACGGAACAGGAGATGTGCGTGACCGTATCGCACGTTCAAAATATATTCCTGAATCTGAAATGGCTCGTTTCGATGAAATCAGAGAGCAAATTAAAACAGATATCGAAAAAACAATTCAACATGGAGGGATGACACATGCTTAAAGAGTATCGTACGATTAGTGAAGTTGTTGGCCCTTTAATGATGGTTGAACAAGTCGAAGGCGTTAAATATGATGAGTTGGTTGAAATCCAATTACAAAATGGGGAATTACGTCATGGACAAGTACTGGAAGTAAACGAAGATAAAGCGATGGTTCAGATTTTCGAAGGACCAAGCGGTATTAACATTCGTGATACAAAAGTACGTTTCCGTGGTAAACCATTATCATTAAACGTATCTGAAGACATGATTGGTCGTATTTTTGATGGAATGGGGAATGTGATGGATGATGGTCCAGAAATCCTTCCAGAAGCGACTTTAGACGTAAACGGACAAGCGATTAACCCCGTTTCTCGTGACTATCCGGATGAATTTATCCAAACAGGGATTTCTGCCATTGACCACTTGAACACACTTGTTCGTGGACAAAAATTACCAGTATTCTCTGGTTCAGGGCTTCCTCACAAAGAGTTAGCGGCCCAAATCGCGCGTCAAGCGACGGTATTAAACAGTGATGAAAAATTCGCGGTAGTATTTGCTGCAATGGGGATTACCTTCGACGAAGCAGAATACTTTATGGAAGACTTCCGTAAGACAGGCGCGATTGACCGTTCAGTAATGTTCCTAAACTTAGCCAGCGACCCAGCAATCGAACGTATTGCGACTCCAAAAATCGCATTAACAACAGCTGAGTACTTAGCGTTTGAAAAAGGAATGCACGTACTAGTTATCATGACTGACATGACAAACTACTGTGAAGCGCTTCGTGAAATTTCCGCGGCTCGTCGTGAAGTTCCAGGACGTCGTGGATATCCAGGTTACTTATATACAAACCTTTCAACAATTTACGAACGTGCAGGACGTATCGTTGGAAAACCAGGATCAGTAACTCAAATTCCAATCCTTTCAATGCCTGAAGACGATATTACTCACCCAATTCCTGACTTAACAGGATATATTACAGAAGGACAAATTATTTTGGACCGTGCTCTTGATAAACAAGGGATTCAACCTCCAATTAACGTATTGCCTTCCTTATCTCGTCTAAAAGATAAAGGTTCAGGTGAAGGAAAAACTCGTAAGGACCACGCACCAACGATGAACCAATTATTCGCGGCTTATGCAACTGGTAAACAAGCCAAAGAACTTGCGGTTGTATTAGGGGAATCTGCATTATCGAAAACAGATAAGAAATATGTAGAGTTCACTGAACGTTTTGAACGTGAATATGTTGGACAAGGCTTCTATACAAACCGTTCTATCCAAGAAACATTAGATCTTGGATGGGAACTCTTATCAATCCTTCCACGTACGGAATTGAAACGTATTAAGGATGAGTTATTAGATGAATACCTTCCGGAAGGGGAGTGATTCCTTTGGCACGATTGAATGTCAAACCAACCCGTATGGAGTTGACGAAATTAAAGCATCGTCTTGTCGTGTCAAAAAGGGGGCATAAACTCCTAAAGGATAAACAAGATGAGTTAATGCGTCAGTTCATCGAATTAATTCGTAAAAACAATGCGTTGCGTGAGGCGGTTGAAGGTCGTCTTGTGGCAGGAATGAAGAGCTTCGTTCTTGCAAAGGCAACGTTGGAAGAAGCGTTCATCGAAGAGCTTGTGGCCATTCCACCACAAAGCGTATCCTTGGACCTTCAAGAAAAGAACATTATGAGTGTATATGTTCCAGAAATGCATTTCACTGTAAAAGATGAAACGGAGGAAAGTGACTTTAAATATGGTTATTTGAACTCAAATAGTGAAATTGATGATTCTGTAGAACAAATCTCAAATGTATTAAATGAATTGCTAGAATTGACCGAGATTGAAAAAACTTGTCAATTGCTAGCAGATGAAATCGAGAAAACAAGACGTCGTGTAAACGCCCTTGAATATCGATTAATCCCACAATTAGAAGAAACGATTTACTTTATCGAAATGAAGCTGGAAGAAAACGAGAGAGCAAGTATCACTCGTATTATGAAAGTGAAAGATATGGGACAAAAATAACGAAAAGAGGACTCCTAGCAGGTGATGCTAGGAGCCTTTTTGATTTAATTCCATTAATTCTTTGAAGAAAATATGAAAGCGCTTTAAAGATAGCAAAATAGTACTAATAAAGAGCAAAAAAGTCCAAGTCTCATCGCAAAGGAAGTGCTAAAATTAATTATGGAAACGTTTTTACAAATCAAGGAGGGGTATTATGTATAATCGTCAAAATATGGAGAAGAGACAGCGCTTCTCTATTAGAAAGCTCACTGTTGGTACATGTTCAGTTATCATCGGGGCTTTCTTTTTTGGCACACTTCAACCAGTTTCTGCAACTGAAGCTGCTGCAACAGAGGTAGTAGCGACAGCCGTAGAAAATACGCCAAGTGAGGCGGCGGCCACTGCTGAAGAGAAACCAGCAGTAGAATCTGGTGTCGAGGCTTCGGAAGTAGCGCCAAAAGAAGAAAAAGAAGCAGTTTCTAATGAAGCTGCAAATACGGAGGCAACTGATAAAGTAGAAGAAAAAGCTACTGAAGCAGCTGCAACCGAAAAAGAGGAGGCTAAGCCTGCTGAAGCTAAACCAACTGAAGAAAAACCAGCAGAAGCAGCAACCGGCGAAACACGTGAAGCGACAGGTGAAACTCGTGAAGCAACTGCTGAAGTGAAAAAAGAGTGGAACTCCGTAAGCCGTGTGAAAGGGAATGTTGAAGTCGTTGAAGAAGGCGGAGTACGTTACAACAAATTAACTTCAACAACAGCTAACGACAATGGAGCAAACGAAGCTTTATTTGAAAAAGCTGGATTACAGGCTGATGCGGAAGGAAATGTAAGCGTTGACTTAACCTTCAAGGCAAACACTCCTCCAGCTGAAACACGCTTTGGGGTATATCTAAAATATAAAGATAATGACAACAATATCTTTGTAGGGTATGACAAGGGCGGTTGGTTCTGGCAATATAAAGGACCAGGTGTAAACACATGGTATAGCAAGACTCGTGTAGAAGCACCTAATGCAGGGGAAGAAAACCACCTATCTATCGTTTACAAAAAAGACGGTCAATTAAACGCTACAAATAATGGACAAGCTTTATTTAGCACAGAAGTCGTTCCAGAAGCTGTCAAGAACGCTTTAGCTGATGTCAATAAAGTTTACCTTAAAGCAGGTACTTACGGTACAGAATTAACATCTGTATCAATCAAAGCAGATAACCAAGAAAACATTAAACCAGAAGAAGAAGCTCCGGCTGTAGATGATGGGTTACGTCGCAATGACCAAGATGTTCATTATGAAACTTTACAATCGGACCAATTAAAAGCGATTATTGACACGGCGTTTCCACGTGTTAAAGAATATGAATTAGATGGAAAAACGTTAACAGGTCAAGTTCAAAAATTAGATAAAATGTCAATCAACGGTGTGTTAGTAACGCCAGAAGTTCAATACCGGAAGATTGATGACACTACTGCTGAATATGTAATGACAGTGAGAAACGATGATGAATTCATTAATGCAGAAATCACTGTGAAATTACAATTAGTCGGCAATGAAATGCATTTCGATGTGACTAAAGTAGTGAACAAAAACAATGTTGAAATGGGTAAACCAGTCGACAATGTTCGAAAATTAATCCAAACCATTGAATTCCCAGGGAACACATTAGTATCTGTAGGTTCTAATAAACAAAATGCGAAGTTTGACGGAGCACAAATGTCCACAAACACACATAGAGCAGGGGACTATCATTTAGACTTGAAGACAGGCAAAATGAATGATTATGCTTATGGATTTATGTATGGCTTTGTTTCTTCGAACGAATTAGCAGCGTCTGTTTGGAGTAACTCTCAATTTACTTACCAAGGAAATGACTTTGCACGCTTAACAACTGCTTTACAAAGAGTCGATGGCGTTAACTACATTGGTATTCAAAGCTCACCTTACTGGTACCAACGTGCTTATAAGAACTTAGTATTCCCAGAATACACATTAGAATTACCAAGTTCTAAAGTAGTCATTACAAAAGACTTAAACAAAGATAATGTTGTGGACTGGCAAGATGGTGCGATTGCCTATCGTAATATCATGAACAATCCAAAAGGAGCAGAATCTGTTCCAGATTTAGTAGCGTATCGTATTGCGATGAACTTCGCATCTCAAGCGCAAAACCCATTCTTAATGACATTAGATGGTATTAAGAAGATTAACTTACACACAGATGGTTTAGGCCAATCAATCCTACTTAAAGGGTATGGTAGTGAAGGTCACGACTCAGGTCACTTAAACTATGCTGATATCGGTAAGAGAATCGGTGGCGTTGAAGACTTCAAGAAATTATTAGCGAGAGCAAAAGAATACGGAGCTAAAATCGGTATTCACGTAAACGCTTCTGAAACATATCCTGAATCTAAATACTTCAGCGAAGCAATTTTACGTAGAAACTCTGACGGAACATATATGTACGGTTGGAACTGGTTAGACCAAGGTATCAACATTGATGCAGAATATGACTTAGCTCATGGACGTTTAGATCGTTGGAAAGAATTAAGAGAAAAACTTGGCGGAGACTTAGACTTTATTTATGTGGACGTTTGGGGCAATGGACAATCAGGGGACAACTCTGCTTGGCCAACTCACGTTCTTGCTAAAGAATTAAACGCTCAAGGATGGCGTATGGCTATCGAGTGGGGCTTCGGTGCGGAATATGATTCAACATTCCAACACTGGGCAGCTGACTTAACTTACGGTGGATATACACTAAAAGGAATTAACTCAAATATCACTCGATTCATCCGTAACCACCAAAAAGACTCATGGGTGGGTGACTATCCAAGCTACGGTGGTGCCGCTAACTATCCATTACTTGGTGGATATAACATGAAAGACTTCGAAGGATGGCAAGGTCGAAGCGACTACGAAGGATATATTCGTAACCTCTTCGAAAACAACATTATGACGAAGTACTTCCAACACTACAAAGTCTCTAAATGGGTGAACGGAAACCCAGTTGCAATGAGCGACAACGGTCAAAACTACAAGTGGACTCCAGAAATGGAAATTGATTTAACAAATGACAATGGGGATGAAGTGAAGATTGTTCGTCAATCAAACGACCCTAACAGCCCAGACTACCGTAAACGTGTGACAACATTAAACGGTCGTGTCATCGAAAATGGTGGAAGCTACTTAGTACCATGGAACTGGGATGAAAATGGTAAAGCTTTAACAGGCGACAAAGAAAAGATGTACTTCTTCACCAATACTGCTGGAACAACTGAATGGACACTTCCAGACGATTGGACTGGAGATAAAGTTTACCTTTACCGTCTAACAGACCAAGGTAAGACAGATGTTGTTGAATTAACAGTCGGCGCAGACCGTAAGATTCAAATTACGGGAGATGCGTACCAACCATATGTACTTTACAAAGCTCCTCAAGGCAAGAAGACAATGGTATGGAGTGAAGGACTACACATCTATGACCAAGGTTTCAACAGCGGAACATTAGATCATTGGGAAAAAACTGGTGACAGCGAACACGCTGAAATCGTGAAATCTCAAGGGGCTAACGAAATGTTACGTATTCAAGGAAACACTGAACGTGTGACATTGAAACAACGCTTAACAGACTTGAAACCAAATACAAGATATGCTGTTTATGTAGGTGTAGATAACCGAAGCGATGCACGTGCAGATATCACAATCCGTGTTGGAGATAAAGTGATTTCTAACTACACGAACAAATCAATCGCGAAGAACTATGTACAAGCACATGCGCATAACACACTTAAGAAGAATGCGACAGTGGATAATACAAGTTACTTCCAAAACATGTATGTATACTTCACAACAGGCGAAGATGTTTCTAACGTAACATTAGAACTTGGACGTGATGCAGATACAGAAGCAACTTACTTCGATGAAATTCGTGTATTTGAAAACCAATCTGTAATGTACAACGAAAAACACGACACAGGAAATGGTAAATTCAAACAAGACTTTGAAGAAGTGCCTCAAGGTATCTTCCCATTCGTAGTCGGCGATGTTGAAGGCGTACAAGATAACCGTACTCACTTATCTGAAAAACATGAACCATATACTCAACGTGGCTGGAATGGTAAGAAAGTCAACGACGTTATCGAAGGCAACTGGTCATTGAAGACAAACGGTTTATCAGGATATGACAAACTCGTTTACCAAACAATTCCACAAAACTTCCGCTTCGAAGAAGGCAAGACTTATAAAGTAACCTTCGATTATGAAGCAGGTTCAAATGGAGCATATTCATTCGTCATCGGTAATGGCGAAAACTCTCGTCGTAGTAAATTAACGAAATACGACTTAGAAAACACTTGGGAAAATTCATCAACTCCTAAGAAAGTAAGCTTCTATGTTACTGGTGAAAAAGGTGGAAACACTTGGATTGGTATTTACTCAAATGCGCGTGGTGCAGATACAAAAGGGGATTCAAACAATAACGAAATCAACTTCAAAGGTTATAAAGACTTCATGTTAGATAACCTTGAAATTGAAGAAATCAAGTTAACAGGTAAGATGCTTGTGGATGAAGCGTTCGATAAGAATACTCCAATTGTAAACGGCAACTACAAACAAGATTCATTAAATGCTTATAAAGACGCTGTAGCAGCTTTATTAGAAGCAGACGATGATATTAGTGTGGATGATGCTAAAGCTCTTGTAGAACGCGTTAACGAGGCTAAAGAAAAACTTGCGGTGAAACGTAGCGCTCCAGATTGGGACGATATTCATGATCTTGATGCTCCTTATGAAGAAGCAGATAATGTATGGTATGCATTTGATGGAAATACAAATACTTTATGGCATACACCTTATGGAGTGAATAGCTTAGGAAAACCATTAACAGTAGAGTTCAATAATCCGATGGAATCAACTCGCTTTGAATATGTTCCTCGTCCTTCAGGTCCAAATGGACGTGTGATGAGCGGTAGCCTTACAGTGATTGATGAAAAAGGACAAGAACATAACTTTAACTTTACTGGATGGGCAAATGATGCGAAGACAAAAGTGATTAACTTCGATGCTCCAATCAAAGTGAAGAAAGCTATCTTTACTGGTAACGAAACATACGGTGACCCTGGACATATTTCAGCAGCGGAATTACGCTTCGTCCTTCCAATTGAAGATGATAAACCATTAGATGAAGCTACATACA
>ENA-OWLE01000127-OWLE01000127.1-metagenome-genome-assembly--contig:-NODE-127-length-14547-cov-4.193762_pt1 | contig 14547 bp, 11 predicted proteins | sample MGYA00245345_ERZ651094 | MGnify/ENA primary metagenome ERZ651094 (study PRJEB26857, sample SAMEA4031770) | metagenome | biome: human; feature: oral; material: saliva | place: Philippines | collected 2014... | reverse complement strand
AGAAAAGAAAAACGAAAAAGAAATCGCAGAAGCGGAAAAGGCTGAAGAAGAAGCTCGTAAACGTTTTGAAGAAATTAATAAAATCATTTCTACAAAAATCAAACCAGCTAAAGAAGAATTTGATATTAATAGCTTTGAAATCAGTTCTCAACCAATCAATATTAATACATCCTTGGAGTACTCTGCTGCAAGTAAAGAGAATACCCTTCCTACAGCAACATCTCCATTGTTTGCCACTGGTCGTAATATTACTATGAGTGGATTGACTGGTTCTGAATTGGCTCAATTCGTAAATAATATATCCAATATTTCTTCCAGTAACCAAGCTATTAAAGATACTTATGCTTTGTTATACAAACATGATGTATCTGAAAATAAACCAAGTGGTTATGTAAACTGGTTACGTTCGATTGCTTCTGCTGACTTGATCCACATGTACTTTGCTCTTTATAAAGCAACATTCACTGGTTCTAACTACATTTCTTTCGACTGTCCTGAATGTGAAACATTCTTCATGACAGATGATATCCCTATGGATAAAATGTGGGAAATCAATGAAAAAGCTTCTGATGAAGATAAGAAACGTCTCGATGATATTATCAAACATGGTGAAGTTGAAGGTGGCATGGATGCATTCTCTGATAAACTTATTGTTATCTCTGACAACTATGCAGTTAAACTTCGTCCTTTGACAATCTTCTCTGATATTGAAGATACTTATATCACAGATGAATTCCGTAGCAAATATATTGCAATCATTCGTATTTCTCAATTCATTAAGAACTTGTATTACATTGATCGTGAACGTGGAATCTTGAAACCAGTTGATTTCAAACCAGATTCTTCTTCTGTTGCTAAGACTATTAAGCGTAAAGTACAAGTAGTTGGTAAATTCATCAATTCTTTGAACTCCGACCAATTCTCTATCTTAAACCACCATATTTATGATTTAGAAACTAAAGTTAATGGAACTGATGATGTTATTACTTACTTCATTCCAGAACAAGAATGCTTAGGTACATTCAAGAAAGGTGATTACGCTGGTCAAGAATGTACTCATAAATTTGAAAAACAAATTATGCATCCTCTTAACATGCTTTTTACACGGCATCAATTGGGACTCCGGAGCATTTAACTCAACGATTAGTTTCTCTACAAACTTATTATCGTAGTGGCTTCAGCTTAATTGATGCACCTGAGAAATCTATGGCTTATATTCATTCGCTGTATTATCTTCAAATGAAACGATTAGCTCAAGAGAAGAGAGAAAAACTTCTTAAAGCTATTCAACAGAGTAAGCAAGATAGACTAAACCGGGCTCATAGTAACGTTAGAAAATCTACTCGTGATCTCTACTTAGAAAGACAAGAAGAAATGGTTCAACGTGGACCACAGAGGAGGTAGACAGTGATAGTTTCTGAGTTCCTAGAGAATATCTACAAGAACAAACCAGAAAGTGTTATATTTACCGATATATTCGATCATTGTATGGTCGTTTATGTCGCTTTCAGGAAATATATTACTGAAGATTCGGTAAATATTACTGTCGATTCCAAAAAAGCAGTTAAAAGCAGTACATGTACTTTTACATGTACCGCTTCTCAAGAGATTCCTTATGAATATATGGCTACTGTTTACAATAACTACGTAGTCCATTTATATGGTAGCGACTTTATCATTAAGAGTAATCTTAGCAAAGATGGTAACGTGGTTATTAAAGTAATTAGAATGTGACCATAAAGCGGTATCCAATATTGGATACCGCATTCTCTTTAACAAATTATTAATTTACAGAAAGGAGAGAAAATATGGCAAAGAAAGATCATCTTAAGATAGAGCTTCTTGACATTGATGCTTTCGTCAAGGATAACAATCTTAAAGAGATTACAAACCCTATCTTCTTTAATCAGAATAATACTCCAACTCCAGATGGGTTATTATCTAATGAAATATTTGGTATTACCAAAGACAGTAGAGCAACTACTTTTGCATATATCAACTTACATGGATATTTCTTAACTCCTCTAGCTTATAAAATCTGGCAACGTATCGACAGCAAAATAACTAGCTGTGTTTATGGTACCGAAACTTTTAAAATTCAAGATGGTAGATTAGTACCAGATCCAGATGGTGGTACTGGTTTAGATTTCTTACGGGAGAACTTTGATAAGTTTGAATTCCAAAAGAATAACTCTCGTATTCGTAATAAGAATATTGATTTCTTATTGAAATATAAAGACCGTTTATTTATTAGAAACTTTATTGTTATCCCTGCATTCTATCGTGATATTAGTACCACTGATAAATACGTCGGCGTAGGTGATATCAATAAGTTATATAACAATATCCTCATTGCAACTAGATCTTTAATCGAATATGAAGATTATGGCTTAAGTATTGGTGATTCTATCAAAGGTAGAATTCAAGATAGCTTAGCTAATCTATATGAATACTTCTCCAAAGATACTATCTCTGGTAAATTTGGTTTGATTCGTAATGCTGCTAGTTCTAAGACAGCTGACTATTCCTCTCGTCTAGTTATCTCTTCTCCAAACCTCCGTACAGAAACTATTGAAGAGTTTAATGTAGACTTAGATCATTGTGCATTGCCACTAGCATCTACTATTACCAACTTCTATCCATTCGTTGTATCTTACGTTAAGAACTTCTTTGCAGTACAGTTACAAAATATGTCCGTTATTCCATATTATCAAAGAGATAAAGATGGTAATATAGCTAAAGAACCAATATACTTAACCCCTAAAGATTATCGTATTGCTTTCTCTGATGATGTTATCCATGCAGAAATAGATAGATTTATTCATGGCTTTAGCGATAGATTTAGACCTATTAAAGTACCAGTAATGCCAAATAAGTATAAGATTGATGCTGTAGAAATGCGTTTCGTTGGCTTTACTGTACCTAAGTCTGATTTGGTTGCTAAACTAGAAAAAGGACAAAAAGTATCTGAAGGATTATTACCAGCATCTTCTCGTAGTATGACTTGGTGTGACCTATTTTATATAGCGGCAGTAGATGTAACTAGAGATAAAGCTGTATTGATTACACGTTATCCTATCGATAGTTGCTATAATCAATTCCCTTCTCTTATCAATGTAAACTCTACAGTTAAGACAGAACCAATGGTTATAAATGGTAAGTTCTATAAGACTTATCCTAGAATTAGAAAAGAAGATATTGGTGTAAATACTTCTAACTTATTTATCGATACACTTCAAATCTCTAACGTATACTTAGGTTCTATCGGTGGTGACTATGATGGTGACCAAGTAACTGTAAAGGGTATTTATTCTACAGATGCAAATAAAGAAGTTCGTGATTTCTTACAATCTAAGAATAGATATATTTCATTCGGTCAAAAGAATATCATGAAAACTACTAATGAAGGTGCTATAGCTCTTTATTCACTTACATTAGACTTAGAAAAACCAGGAACGTTTACAGATCCTGAATTCAAATACTAGGAAGGAACGTAGAAAATGGAAACAATGCAAAACTATCAAGCAGGTCCAGTGGATCTCTTTATACAAACAGTAGCGGCTAAGATGTCTAAAGCTTTTATCGAAACAATCCAGGAACAAGGATTCAACCCAGCTATTGTAGATGTGGGTACTTTACAGAAAGCAATCATATCTGAGTATATGAAAAATATTCTTTGTTGTGTATATGATAGAGTAGACTATGACAATATCCGTCTTACTTCTATTACACAAGAAGTATTCGAAAACAAAGCAAGTGATTTCTATACTATAGATATTATGGAATACGTTAGATTAGTAGCATATGGTAGAACTTTAATGAGAGAGTCTAGCGACTATTCTGATAGATGCTTCTTGATTTATTTAAATCTTTTAGTTGGAGACTTCTTCGGTCAATATAAATTGGCTGATGGATTCGATGCAGAACGTAGCAATATTGTTAGTGAGGTTATTAGAATAACTCCATTCATTGCTATGAAAACTAAATTCGAATTGTCTAAAGCATATTACCAAAAATTTGGTACTGGTAATGAAGTTAAACAACTAGAAGCAAACTTAGAAAAGCTAAAATTGTTATATGATGAAAAGTTCTACACAGAAAAGAGTGAGACAAATGATGGAGCTAAATAAAACTGTCTTAAATAGATTCGACTCTGAAATGAAATACCATAAGATGGATATAGTGCTTAAATCATTAAATGATTCTTTATATCTTCAATCTATGGATAATCTAGAATTCAAACCATCTGTTATTATTTCCAATGCTTTAGTTAATAATCCTATTCTTAAACCAAATATTCCAATTTCCGATTTAGCTGTATATTATATAAACGATATTGTATTTATTAAACATGCTGAATATAAAGGTTTAGAAATAACACATTACCCATACTTCGATAATGGTACTTTAACTATTATGAGCTATGATCACTTTAGTCGAAATGTTGACTTATCAAATCTAATCAGTATCTTCAAAAATATTTTCTTTAGAAAATATAACTCTGATGATGCATCTTTATTTATGGATATTGCTTTGCTTCAATATTTAGATAGAATAATCGGCTCTGGTAAAGTAACTAGAGGAGATGTAATGCGTGTTGAAAGTAATGCTTACTTTATTAAGCAAATGAATAATCGATACAATCTAATCAACTTCCCAAATATTTATATTAAATAACAAACCAAACTTGGAGTACCCAATATTGGGTACTCCTCTTATTTTCTATCTTTTGGTTAACTGTTAAATAATCAGAAAGGAGTATATAATATGCGATTATGGGGACTTAAACTTGTAAATTTCATTGGTATATACAATGGCTGTGGTCGAGAACAAATCACCATCGACTTCAGTAAGTGTAAAAATAACATCTTGGTTATTAAAGGCGATAATGGGTCAGGTAAAAGTACTTTATTTAAAGCACTTAATCCATTCAGTGACCCAACAACAGCATTAGTTCCTGGAAAGAATGCTGCTAAGATCATATCTTATCTTATGAACGATGGTTCTATAGTTCATATAGAATATCTTTATAAGATGTCATCCACTGGTATCAGAACTTCTACTTGTCATGTAAAGAAAGAAATTCCTGGTGCTGGTATTACTGATATGAATCCAAATGGTAATGTTAAAGATGCTAAAGAAATCATATGTCAATTAATGGATATAGATTCTGGTATTATGACATTAGCACAATTATCTTCTGATGATAGAGGTCTAGCTGATAAGACACCATCTGAAAGAAAGAAATATATCAACTCAAAGATATCTGAACTAGATGCTTTCAATGATATATACAAAAAGATTAGTAAGAAATCTTCATCTCTTAAATCTATGCTTAATAATCTTACAACTAAACTAGATGCTATTGGTGATACCAGAGTTATCCAAACTAATATTGGTCATCTAGAAAACCAATATCAGAATATGGATAAAGATAAGATTGACTTAAATATCAAGATCAAAGAAGCTAAAGATAGATTAGAAACTATTAAGTCTGATATTAGTGATGCTTTGATAGCTAGAGAAGAATTAGGTAATCTTAGAACTACTTTACGTAATTATGAAAGTAAGATTGGTAAAGATATAGAGTATTCTGATGCTGGATTAATTAGATTAAAATCTGCTACAGAATTAAAAGAGAAAGAGAAAGAATCTATAACTAAAGATATCGAATCTTTGAATACTAGACGTTCTAAGATTAACGAAAGTATTATGAATAAACGAGTTCAAATAGATTCTCTATCCGATGATGATACTGTAGAAACTATTAAGAACCAATTAGAAACTCTTAAAACAAATAAAGAGTTAGTTGATACTAGATTTAAGAGTCTTGGGTTTACTAAATACGAAGATGTGTCTGTAGATGAGTACAATTATGCTATAGAAACCATCGATGAACTTCAAAACCTTTCCCAAACTCTCCTAAACTGTTACGATGACAACGTAGTATTTGATAGAATGGCTTTAATTGTAACTGGTCAGACCAGTTCCACTGAATATACTTTAGACGGTCTAGAATCTATCAAAAATAAGATTAATGTAATAGAAACTAAGTTAGATAATAATAATAAGAATGAAAAGATAGCTGAAAGCTATGATAAAATTCCTAAAGATTGTAATAATTTAGATTCCTGTTTCTTTATCAAAGATATAGTCGAAGCCAAAGCAAATTTATTTAGTGAAACGACTGTAATTGTATATGAAGAAGAATTAAAAGAATTAAGACAGAAATTGGCTGAGTATAAAGAGAATTTGGATATTCAAACTAAAGCAGTAGCCAATGCATCTATAGTAACTAGTTTCTTAAGTCTTATTAAGAGCTCTATCAATATCATTACTAAATTTCCAATCAAATTGAAGTATGAAAATGATTATGATTTAATAAATAATCTATTCTACTCTAAATCAGTTGGTTTGGAAATAGACTTACGTCCATATCAAGAATATCAAAACTTGTTTATTGATTCTAAGTCTTATCAAAGAGATATTGATGAATTAGAAAAGCAATTAATGAGTATTTCTAATAGTTCTTCATTGATTGTACAACTTCAAGAAGATATTGCATCTCTAGAGAAAGAGTATAATCAAATTAGTACTGAGATTCAAGCAAATAAAGATAAACTCAATATCGTATCAGATGTAATCACAGCCAACTCAGTTAATATAACTAGATATGAAGAAAATCTAGCTCTTTATGGTGAGTATAAATCTCTTAAAAATAAAGAAGCTGAATTGAGTGAACTTGTATCAAAGAATCAAGACAAATATCAAGAGTCTATCTCTCTAGAAACTAAATTGACTGAGTTAAATAACCGTTTAAGCAGATTAGTCAATATAGAAATGGGAGATATCCAGAGTCAGATTCAAAAGCTTAAGTTTGCATTGGCTCAATTTGATGAATATTCTATTGAGTATGCTAATTATGCTGAAGAATTCAATAAGGTAGAAGTAATTAAGAAATATTGTTCTCCTACAACTGGTATTCAAACTCTATTCATGGAAATGTATATGAATAAAGTTATCGGTATTTCTAATTCGTTGCTATCCATGTTATTCGGTGGTGAGTTTGTATTACAACCATTCGTAGTAAATGAAAAGGAATTTAAAATGCCAGTACTAGGTTCTGGTATTCTAAATGATGATATATCCTCTATGAGTACATCTCAAATCTGTATGATTAGTATGATATTATCCTTTGCATTATTACATGAATCCTCTTCTATCTATAATATTATTAAGATAGATGAATTAGAAGGTGGTTTAGATACACAAAACCGTCTAGCGTTCTTTGGTGTATTGCAAAACTTAATGCAAGTACTTATGATCGATCAATGTATTATGATCTCTCATAATGCTGAGCTTAATATGGGCTTCATGGATGTAATTGTATTGAGAAATACAGATCCTACAAGTAATTATAAAGAAGGTAATGTAATCTTCGAACTTTAAGCGAAAGATATTGGAGTATCTCATATGAGATACTCCATATTCTTCTCTAAAATTCATCAGCAGCACGACTACCAACTAATTTAAGTTTGTATGTTTTGTTGATAGATGCATTACGAGCAATACCATTACGGATATCAACTACACAGCCACCCAAGATAAAGTCTGCAGGGATAGGCATGTTAGGTACTTGTTGTCCAGTACGGGTATCGATTACTTCGAACCATTTGTTTTGATTAGATTGGTCATAAACCACTACTGTTTCAACGAATGGATTGGAAGAGTTAAGCATAGCATTTTGTTCTGGGGTCATATTTTGTACATATGCTTCAAAACCAGAATCACCATCAGCAGTTACCATACCGGTAGTAGGATCATTAAATACTGGAACACCCATTTCTGGAGTATTAATAGTAGCTGGATGGATATTACGCATAGCTTGAGGAATAGCACCCATAGGAGCATTCATAAATGCATTGAAGCTATCCATGATACGTTTTTCATCACTATCAGCATTGGAGTCAATAGCAAGTTCTTTGTGTTTAGACAATTCAAGTCGATGAGCGTTGGTAATAGTATTAGCCATTTCACGAGCAATGGAAATCTTATTGCTATATAAAGACCCAAGAGTACTAGTCATATTGGAAATGTAATCGTATTTCCCTTTAAGAGTACGAGCATGGCGTACATCTTCAAGATCTTTACGAACTGTTTGTGCAAGTTCTTCGATTTGTACAGCAGTTTGAGTTAATACATTACGAGGAATGTCGTAAGTACTGAAATATGTTTTATCAGAGTTCAATGGAGTTTTAACTGGTTCTTTATTAAGATCATTAGGATCTACTGCTTTGACTGCTCGTTTACGAGTTTTCTTTTCGGCAGCCTGAGTATATTCTGAAGGTACACTCAATTCTTTAGAATCCATTTTCATTAATTCGCCCATAGGATTAAAATTCTTTAGGGCTTCTTTTTGACGTTCTTCCTCTTCGGTATAGAACGTTACTGGTTGTAGTAATTCGTTACTCATTTCTATATACCTCACTTTAAATTATTTTTCTGATTTACCTTATTGTATAAATACTGAATTTTAACGAGACACCTAAATAACTAAAAACTGAAAGGAGCTGTGATAATATGCCTTTAATTCCTGGTTATCCAAAAGGTTCTGATCTAACTGTAATAGATGTAAGATATTCTGGCAAATATAAGGATGAAGAAACAGGTAAATGGAAAGATGATTTCCTTAATATCATATATAGAGATAATGTAACAGGTGAGAAGAAGTCTTGCCTTAAAATGAAGCCTAAATTTACTTACTACATTCTAAAACCTGAAAAGGTTACAAATTATCATCAATTTTTCGTAAGTAAAGATGATTTGATTGAGTGTGAATGTGAGTATAGTAAACTCAAAAGAGATATTTGTGATAGACTTGGTTTGGATAGAAGTTTAGCTTACGAAGGTAATAGTGTATTAGCAGATAATCGTGTATTTGAAGCCGATATTAAAATTGCTGACTTTTATCGTATGAAATTTAATGAAGAATATACGAATGAAATCATTACTCCAACTAAGTCATTCCTAGATATCGAAGTTGACGGTATTAATATCAAAGGAGATTTCCCAGAACCAGGTGAATGCCCTATTAATGCCGTATCATATCTTGAATTCGAAACTAAGACAATCACCACTGTCTTATTACGAAACCCAGAGAATCCTTTAATAGAACAATTCGAAAAGAATCTTTCTAATTACGATAAAGAATTCAAAGAATTACTAACCCATGTATTGGGTGGTGAAGAAATGGTTAAGAAGTTCGAATTAGAAAATCTTACAACTAAGATCGCTTTCTATGATGATGAAGTATCAATGCTACAAGATTTATTTGGTTATATCAATTCAAAGAAACCAGACTTCATTCTTGCGTGGAACATGGCATTCGATATTCCATTTATTATTCAACGTCTTAAGAATCTAGGTGTAGATCCTGCTGATATTATGTGTGACCCTATTGTATTAGGTGAACGTAAGTGTAGTTACTATGAAGACTTGTTACATAAACAACAACTAGAAGCTCGTGGTGATTTTGCTGATATCAGTTCTACTTCTAACTATCTAGACCAAATGATTCATTTCATGTCTAGACGTAAAGGTCAATCTACATTCAAGAATAGTAAATTGGATTACATTGGTGAAGTAGTAGCAGGTGTTCGTAAGTTGGATTATTCCGATATTACAACTTCTGTAACTAAATTACCTTATTTGAATTATGATATCTTTGTTAAATACAACATGATCGACGTTATTGTTCAGTATTGTATTGAGCATAAGACTGGTGATATCGATTATGTATTCAATAAGGTATTACAAAACTCTACTTCGTATAGCAAAGTACACAGACAAACTGTATACTTAGCTAACCGTGCAGTAATGTTATTTAAAGAATATGGTAACTACGTTCTTGGTAATAACGTAAATCGTTTCAAAGAAAAAGACAATACCAAATATTCTGGTGCATTCGTAGCCAATCCAACATTGATTTCTGATAAGATTAAAACCAAAACAACTTTGGGTTCTAATATCAGTCTTATCAATAACGTAATTGACTATGACTACACTCGTATGTATCCATCTATTACCCAACAAGCAAACCTAGCACCTAATACACAAATAGGTAGATTAGATATTCCGAATAGAGTATATAAAAATGAAAACGCAATTCATAATCCGAAGTATGTACGTTCTGGTGCTTATATAGAAGATTTGACTTGTGATAACTATTTGGTATTTGCTAATAGATGGTTACACTTAGCTAACTTCAATGAACTATATGAAGATATCATTGAATACTTCAACTATAATGAAATTCCATATGATAGTAACTTTAATGCTGTAAGTAATCATTATGATTTACCTATAGCACCAGTTCGTTATATGGGAGATAATACTTTAGTAAATCCTGTTCAGTATATGCCTTATGAAAGAAACAATACTGAAGTTCCAGGATTACCAGAACGTATTAGAGAAGATATAAAAGATATTTATAATAGAGGAGTTCTAAATGTATCAAGAGTTGACTTTGACGACGATTAAAGGAATTCTAGATTACAATAAACTTATGAAAGCTCACATTCTTATGTGGTCCAATCAAGGTCAATCCTTGATTGGATTCTCTGAGAATGAATTAGCTCCATTTGTAATCAAAACTTTAAATGTTCGTCCAAACTTTATTCCACCTGAGACAAAGAGCTTTGTAATTAAAGTAAATGACCTTACTAAGTTTAGTAAAGTCATGCTAGAAGATCCAGATAATACTAGATTATTCATGAACTTAAATGAGATGTATGCTCCAAATATATTTGCTAAAGAATTAATACTCTATGCTAATAAAGCTCCTGTAGATTTAATGCCAGCATTTGATTTCCATCGTTTCAATGAATTGTATTACAGTGCATATACAGATTGGCATAGATCTTATAAAGTATTTGAATGTAAAGATATTACACAACGTCCAGAATTGGAAAGTATTTTATCATCTAAATCTTCGGATGGTATTATCCGAGTAGTGGTAGATGGAAGAGCATTTTATGTACCACAACCATTCTTAAATGTACTTAAGAAAGATACAGTAAGTTTATCCCTATTAGAAAATTTCAATAACGTAAGAACTTATTTAGGTTGCTTTGAAATAAAGAAAGCTAAAGGTGTTGTTGAAAATATCTATTTCCGTAGCGTTAAGCTAGATAATATGTAGCGATAAATTAAGCCCGAGAACATTAGGGTAAACTTAAGTACTTTAAGGAGGTTTTAATAAATGGCAGAAAATAATAACGATATCAAGGGTATGATGGATACCCTTGATAAAACTAAACGTTCTCTTTATTCTGATATTTATTACGACACCGATACTACTAATAGAGAGATCAGGATGATTCGAAATAATCTTGATGCATCTCTACAAAAGATTAGTAATGTAAATTTATCCAATACGGGTCTGGCTAATATTAGTCAGTTATATACTAAGACTCTAAGTAATAATCAACGTCGTAATCAAGATTTAATCGATAGTATTAATTCTACATTAGGCAATGCTACTAACATGGACAGAGTCATGGGTGTTTATATGGAAAACACCTGGATTCGAGATATTGATAGAGATATCGATATGATTTGTAAATACGTACCTAAGTTAGAACAAGCATTGGCTATCCAACGGGAGCATGTATTTGCTGCCGATTCATTCTCAGCTAATCCTGCTATTATTCAATTAAAGAATAATCCAGATGATGAAGCTGGTGATGAAAACATTCAACACATGATCCGTGTTCATAACTTATATGAAAAGATGGATCAATGGTATGATGAAATTGATAAACGTGGTGAAGTCTTCGTTTATTGTGTTCCATTCAATAAAGCAATCAAAGCTCTACTTGACGCCAAGTCTAAATCTGTACTTGGTGGAGTAGAGCTTGGTGCTATGAATGAAGAGACTATGTTTGATTCCCCTGAAGAAACTTTCTCTATTCAGGAAGCATGTGGTGAGTTTATTGATGATTTATCTGATCCAAAACGACATAAATCGTCACAATCCAACGCATCTATTATGGAATCAGTCGGTAATATTGATGTATCTGTGGATACATCTAGGATTCTTAGTTCTGCATTGAAAGATCAATACAAAGCTATGAAATTCTTTAACGAGAACGGATCGTCTTTATTTTTTAATGAAGCAGAAAATTCGATCGTAGGAGGAGCCGATACAAATAATTTCTCCAAGTTCTCTGGTGACCCAAATTCTATTTCTAGTGGTGGTCTTTCCTTAGATGGGACTTTTGTCGCAGGAAACAATCGAGGGGAGAACAACATTAATATCCCTGGCTGTATTATTAAGAAACTTGATCATGCAATGGTTAAACCATTATACATTGATGACATTTGTTTAGGTTATATCTATATCGAATGTGATAAGAAGATGGTAATGGAACAAACTACATTCTCTAGCACTATCGGTGGTATCAGACCTGGTAATGCTAATAGAACTAACTTTGATCTTCAAGGTTCTCAAGGTAAAGACGCAACTATCCTTAAGAAGATTGCAGCTACTATCTCTCAAAAAGTTACAAGTAAATTTGTAAACGCTAACCAAGACTTAGCTAAAGAGATTTATCATATCTTGGAATACAATGCTAATATCGATGCATCTGGTAAGGTAAGTAAGATCAATATTACTTTCTTACCACCTGAAGATGTACAACACATGTATTTCAAATTTGACTATGAAACTAAACGTGGTATTTCTTCTTTACAAAGATCTTTATTCCCAGCTAAACTATTCTCCTGTATGTATATTACAAACGTTCTTCAAATCCTAACTCGTGGTGATGATAAACGTGTATACTATGTAAAACAAACAGTAGATACAAATATAGCTGGTGTATTAGGTTCTGTGATTAACCAAATCCAACGTGGTAACTTCGGTATTCGACAAATTGAATCTATGAATAACGTATTGAATATGGTTGGTAAGTTTAACGACTATATTATTCCTAGAGGTCAAGGTGGCGATGCACCAGTTGACTTCGAAGTATTACCTGGTCAACAAGTTGATGTAAAAACAGAACTTATGACTATGCTGGAAGAAATGGCTGTTGATAATACTGGTACTCCAATTGAAGTAATTACAATGAGACAACAAGCAGATTATGCTACTCATTTAACTATGACAAATACTAAGTTCCTTCAATTTATCAATAATCGTCAAGCAGTAGTAAAGAAACTCTTCAATAAAATCTTAACTCGTATCTACAACTATGAATTCAATATAGATACTGCTAGATTCGATGATATTGAATTATTACTACCACCTCCAGTATATTTGAATGCCATGAACAGTTCACAAATCCTAGACTCTGTAAATGCAATGGGTGAAGCTATTGCTAAGTTAGAGTATAGTGATGATGAATCTGATAAACAAATGGAATTCTCTAGATACCTTAAGCGTAATCTATCACAACACGTACTTCCTAAGGACATCATTAACAAGTCTAAAGACGAAGCTGAAATGTCCTTGGCTAAACGTAAAGGTGATGAAGAATAAAAAGCAGAAAATATCCCACTACCCAATATTGGGTAGTGGGTATTATTTCCTTTATTTTTCGTCGCTTTTATTTTTACTTACTTCTTTACGGTATGCATTAGCAACTCTGATAAGAGCACCAGCACATGTATTACCTAAAGAGATTAGTGCACTAAGAGCAACTCTAATTGTTTGTTGTCCTTTAAGATTTACTAAAGTAATATGACGTGCTGCTTCTTTTTCATCGCCACTATTAGTATTAGCTAGTTTCTCAACAATATTATTGAAAACATTTTGGACCGATTTGGCAAACTTACCACCAGCAGTACTCAAAGTTGTAATTGTATTAGTAAGGTCTTTACCAAAAATTGGACGTGGTTCTTTAGCCTCACCGATCTCTTCTTTGAATAAGACGGCTGGGTTGAAGCCGGTTAAGTCTTTTTCATTCTCAATTTTATGGAAAGCTAGACTTATAAAGTCAACAATTTTATCAACACAATCAGGAAGATCAGAGATTTTGTCGAAGAATTTAATTTTAAGTTCTTTTTTGTCAATTACTTTCTCTAAAGCGGAGCGATTAACACCACTCAAAGCTTTATCTACTTCAGCAGCAATTTTCTTATTCACTGTAAGCATTTTCTTAAGTACGAAGTTAATGAATTGATTCCATTTAACTTTAATTTTAGCAGCTAAATCTTTTAAGAATTGTTTAGCTTTATCCATAGCACCTTCACGGAAAGCATCTAGTTCGGAAGATTCAGTATGGATTAATTCTTGTTCTTTAATATCAAAATGAGCCAATGCTTCATTGAAGCTAATCAAGTCTTCATAAGATTCACAGATAGAATCAATAAGGTCGAATTGTTCAACATTCATATCAGTAGACTCATTCATAGTTTTAGTAATAAACATAGTTTACTCCTTTACTTAATATATTATTGATTAAATATAGTTAGGGATGAAGTAACTATATCACAATTAATATTTTGTTTTTTTTTGATAAGTAAAATTACAGAAAATATCCC
>ENA-OWLE01000121-OWLE01000121.1-metagenome-genome-assembly--contig:-NODE-121-length-14873-cov-4.301863_pt1 | contig 14873 bp, 8 predicted proteins | sample MGYA00245345_ERZ651094 | MGnify/ENA primary metagenome ERZ651094 (study PRJEB26857, sample SAMEA4031770) | metagenome | biome: human; feature: oral; material: saliva | place: Philippines | collected 2014 | study... | reverse complement strand
TGCAAAAGGGCATCTTTTAGAATGCAAAAGGGCGTAGATTGAAAAGCATTTGGGAAGAATCTTGACAAAAAGAGCTTCCAGCTAATAGCTTTAAAGCCTAGGATTCCTAGGTCTCCTAGCACTCCTAGCCCCCAAGAATCCCCCAGCTAATAGCCTTTAAAGCCTAGGAGTCCTAGGAGCCCTAGGAGTCCTAGCCCCCCAAGCGCTAACACCTTAAGCACACAGGATGCCTACTTATCAGCCCGCAAACTCCCCCACTCGCCCCCTTCACAAGCACGCATCAGCGTTCGCCTCATCTGCCATTTCTACACCTTATTATATATATAGGGACAAAAAAACGGGAATACCATGACTGGTATTCCCGTTATAAATATGTTAAGAGGTGGATTATCCGAAGTTATCATACATGATAGCATCCTTGTCAACACCAAGACTATCAAGATAATCGGTAACTGTCTTGATAAGCATAGGAGGTCCACAGAGATAGTATTCACAATCTTCTGGAGCCTCATGGTCCTTAAGATACTCATCACGAATGCAGTTAACAGCAAAACCAGTGTAATACTTCACGCCAGCCTCATCAGCCTTAGGGTCTTGACGGTCGAGAGAGAGGTGGAAATGGAAGTTAGGATATTCCTTCTCAAGCTCCCAGAAGTCTTCAAGGAAGAATGCCTCACTGAGTGAACGCGCACCATAGAAGAAGTGCATTTCACGATCGCGAGTGTGGAGGGTCTTTGTCATGTGCATAATCTGCGCACGCAAAGGCGCCATACCAGCACCACCACCAATCCAAATCATCTCCTTACCAGAAGTGAAGTTAGGATGGAAGTCACCATAAGGTCCACTCATCATCACCTTATCACCCTCCTTAAGAGAGAAGATGTAAGTAGAGCCGATACCAGTTGGTACGTTCTGGAAACCAACCTGCGGACGTGGCAAGAATGGAGGTGTTGCAATACGAACAGTCAGTGTGATGATATCACCCTCAGCTGGATAGTTCGCCATAGAGTAAGCACGAACAGTTGGCTCAGGGTTCTTTCCCTTCAGAGAAAGGAGATTAAACTGCTTCCAAGGACCGAGGTATTCCTCCCCGATATCGTTCTTATCGAAGTCCTTATCATAGTCGATGCAGTCGTAAGCAGGAATAGAAATCTGTGCGTAAGAACCAGGAATGAAGTCCATGTGTTCACCTGGAGGCAAGGCAACCTTGAACTCCTTGATAAAGCTTGACACGTTCTTGTTTGAGATAACAGTACACTCCCACTCCTTAACGCCCATCACAGACTCAGGAACCTTGAGTGACATATCACCCTTCACCTTACACTGACATCCTAAACGCCAGTGGTCTTTAATATCTTTACGGCTGAAGTGTGGACGCTCAGAATCGAGAATCTCACCGCCACCTTCTACGACTTGCAGCTTACACTGACCACAGCTACCCTTACCACCACAAGCAGAAGGGAGGAACACACCGTTCTCATTCAGCGTAGACAGAACTGAGCTACCCTGATCAACGGTCATCTCCTTATCACCGTTAATTGTTATCTTTACCTTTCCGCTTGGACTAAGGTACTTCTTAGACACAAGCAGGAGAATCACCAACACAAGGATGGTGATAAGGAATACCACAATACTTATTGTTATGAATTGTCCCATTGTTTACTTAGATTTTAAGACCTGAGAAGCACATCATTGCCATTGCCATCAGTCCTACTGTAATAAATGTGATGCCAAGACCCTGCAAAGGCTTTGGTACATCAGAATATTCCATCTTCTCACGAATAGCACCCATTGCCACGATAGCCAATGTCCAGCCAAGACCAGAGCCTATACCATAAATGAGAGCATCCCATACACTACCGATATACTGAGTGCTTGCTGGGTCAAGACCGATACGCTGCTGCATAAAGAGTGAAGCACCCATGATAGCACAGTTAACGGCAATCAGTGGAAGGAAGATACCCAACGCACCATAAAGTGAAGGTGAGAACTTCTCAACAGCCATCTCCACAATCTGTACGATACCAGCAATGACAGCGATAAAGAGAATGAAACTAAGATAAGTAAGGTCAACACCCTCTGCAAGACAGTCTGGTCCGAGAACCTTAGTCAGCAAAAGATAGTTGATTGGTGTGGTAACAAGCAACACGAATGTTACGGCTACACCAAGACCCAATGAAGTCTTTACGCTCTTAGATACCGCAAGGTATGAACACATACCGAGGAAGAACGCAAATATCATATTGTCCACAAAGATGGACCGGAAGAATAAACTAATAAGATGTTCCATAATTACTTCTTGTCTTCTTTATAGAAATATGCACGATGAACCCAAATAACACAACCAAGGAGGATGAGTGCCATTGCTGGCATTGACATCATTCCGTTGTCCATATAACCTGCATCATAGAGGCTTTGTGGGAGAATCTTGAAACCGAGCAATGAGCCACGACCAAAGAACTCACGAACAGCACCTACAACAACAAGTATCATAGCGTAACCCAAACCATTACCGACACCATCAAGGAAACTTGGCCAAGGCTTGTTTGTCATAGCGAAAGCCTCAAGACGTCCCATAAGAATACAGTTGGTAATGATAAGTCCAACATAAACAGAAAGCTCTACACTCACGTCGTAAGCCACAGCCTTAAGAATCTGACTAACAATCGTTACCAGAGCTGCAACAACCACCAACTGCACGATAATACGAATACGGTTAGGGATTGTGTTACGGATAAGTGAAATAATAACATTAGAGAATGCCGTGATAATGGTAACGGCAAGTCCCATAACAATCGCCGGCTTCAGCTGTGAAGTTACGGCAAGGGCAGAACAGATACCGAGCACCTGGACCATAATTGGGTTGTCCAGATTCAGCGGATTGCTGAACACCTCTCTATTTTGTTTTGAGAATAAATCCATATTCTTATTGTTCTAAAGATTAGAATATTATTTGCTGTTCAGGAATTTAACATAAGGCTGAAGTCCACCCTTGTCTGCATGGAACATCTCTGTTACACCATTACTGGTAAGTGTTGCACCTGTTACGGCATCTACCTGCGTAGATGGGTCTTCGATCTTCTTTTCAACAGCAAGTGCTATCTTCTGAGTATCGTTTCCACTAAAGAGATGCTTACCCTTGAACAAATCCTGCCATGCCTTGTTGTCTTTGATTTCAGCACCGAGACCAGCAGTCTCACTCTCGTGGTTGAAGTAAGCACCAAAGACGGTTCTCTTATCACCATTGATAGCGATGAAACCATTGATAGGTCCCCAAAGACCGTTACCATAAACAGGGATAACATACTTATCCTCACCGTTCACCTTACAACGGAACAAAGCGAGTTTGCCTTCCTTGGCATCCTTACTATTCAACTTAAAGCCGGCATCAACGCCACCCTGCTTTCCAGCCTCAACGACCTTACCATCTGCATTGATGATATCATCTGCTATGATAATCTGCTTCCAAAGCTTAACAGCCTCCTCATTGCTCATATCACGATTCTGATTGAGTGCAAAGAGAATCTGCTTCTGCTGATCAAGCTGTACATTAGCATCCTGCATTGGCTTCAATGCTTGGAACACGAAAGCAAGCAAAAAGGCTACAATCAGCACGAGGATGGCAGAATAGATAATTGTATAAGAATTACTATTTGTTTTCATTTCTTCGTCCTCCTTATTTATTTAGCACGCTTTGCGCGCTTGCTGATGTTTGACTGAACTACACAGTAGTCGATGAGTGGGGCGAACATATTGCCAAAGAGGATGGCAAGCATCATACCCTCTGGATAACCTGGGTTCAATACACGGATGATGATAGCCATCGCACCAATGAAGAAACCATATACCCACTTACCTGTCTCTGTACGTGCTGAGGTCACTGGGTCGGTTGCCATGAATACTGCACCGAAGCAGAAACCACCTAAAACAAGGTGTTCATACCACTGAATTGGTGTTGCACCAGTTGAATGGAAGATAAGTCCCATCACAGTACCACCGAGGAATACGCTCAACATTGTCTTCCAGCTGGCGATGTTTGTCCAAAGAAGGATTACAGCACCGATAGCGATAGCGATAACAGATGTCTCACCCACAGAACCTGGGATAAGACCTAATACCATATCACATACAGATGCGTTCACACTTGTTCCCTGTGCAATCTCACCCAATGGGGTTGCCATTGTGAAACCATCAGGCAAGGTATAACCGAAACCTAAGATAGAATCCTTTGCTACCCAGATGCTATCACCCGTCATCTTACTTGGATAAGAGAAGAAGAGGAAGGCACGTGCAGCCAAGGCAACGTTAAAGATATTCATACCTGTTCCACCGAAGATTTCCTTCGTGAAGATGACAGCAAAGGCTACTGCAAGCACAAGAATCCAAAGTGGTGTGGTCACAGGAATAATCAATGGAATCAGAATACCTGATACAAGATAACCTTCCTGAATCTCCTCACCCTTCCACTGTGCCCAAGCAAACTCAATACCTAAGCCGACAATGTAAGAAACAAGAATCTTTGGCAACAGGGCAAGCATACCATAGAGGAACATTCCCCAGCAGGTAGCATCAGCCAACTTACCAGCTGCTAAAGCGTTCTGATAGCCGATATTGTACATACCGAAGAGCATCGCTGGCACCAATGAAAGTACCACCAAACTCATAATTCGCTTCGAGTCAATAGCGTCATGGATAGAAGTTCCGCTCTTTGATGTCTCGTTAGGAACATAAAGGAACGTCTCGAAACCATCGTAGACACTCTTGAAAGCGTGAAGCTTTCCGCCCTCTTCAAAGTTTGGGCGTATCTTATCGAGATAATTTCTTAAACTCATAATACTTTTATTATAGGGTTCTTAAAGTCCAAAGTTTCTGTTTCTTGAATCATTACCATAGCTTGATAAAATCCTGAGAAACTTATTCTGAAACTATAGTTAAAGTTATTGTGGGCTCATAAGACCCCTATGCATTCTCTTTTCTAAGGATATCCAAGCCCTCACGCACAATCTTCTGCAAAGGTAACTTAGAACTATCAACGAACTCAGCGAGTGCAAAGTCTTCTGGACTTACCTCATAAATACCCAACTGTTCTTGGCTGTCAATATTGCCAGAGATAATTGACTTGATGAGGTACTCACTGTAGATATCCATTGGTAACACTCTGTCGTACTCGCCACTCATAATCATGTGACGCTCTCCACCCTTGACACGTGCATCGAGATTGTATGCCTTCTTGCCCTGCAACCAAGTGAAGTAGCTGTGAGAAGTAGAGAAGTCATTGAAACGAGGGAGCATCCAACCGAAGATTTCGTGTACATCATCACCCTCTGGAATCAATGTTACCTCTGAAGTATGTGCACCAAGCACTGATTCTTCATTAGCGATAACACCTGTAAGAGGATTACCATTGAGGATGCGAACGTTGCAACCGTCAGCGATGTTGTCTGCAAGAATCTGCTTCAATGGAGTACCAACGAGGGCATCTACATAACCAGTCTGCTTTACCATACTACCTGCAATGGCTACACGACGAGTGAGGTTTACCTTACCTGTGTTGAACAAGCGACCAAAGAAGATAACAGCTGTTGGGTCAACAGTCCATACCACTTCGCCCTTATTGACTGGGTCGATATGATTTACCTGCACACCAACATTACCTGCTGGGCAAGGACCATCGAAAACAGTTACCTCAACATCCTTTGCTCCAGTCAACGCTGAAGCCGACTGCTTAGCACCAATACCCAAATAAACCTTTGCAATCTTGGCGAGAGCTGTCAAACCAGTCTGGAAATCTTTCTCCTGACCCTTCAACTCAAACTCGAAGTCACCCTGCAAAGGTTTATCACGAAGTGCAGACACGAAAATTGCCTTTGGTTCTGTGTCTGGACGTGTAGCAACAGCATAAGGCAGCTGGTTGATATAACCAAACAATCCTGCTTGCAGCAATGAAGCCTTGACATCATCTGCGGATAAGCTCGCTACGTCCTTCACGCCGAAGTCAGCATATTCCTGCTGCGCATCGGCAGCAATCTTCACACGCAACACTTTACGTCTTTCTCCGCGCTCAACAGCTGTGACGGTACCGCTCACAGGAGAAGCGAAGCTAACTTCAGTGCACCCTTTGTCAACAAACAATGGGTCACCAGCTCGGACATGATCACCTTCACGAACGGTTACCTTAGGTGTCAATCCTGGGAAGTCATCTGGAACCAAAGCGTATTCCGTAGATGATTTCACAGGTAACATCTGTTCCTGCGCGCGTCCTGTAAGGTTAATGTCTAAGCCCTTTCGTAACTTAATTACATTTGCCATAACAATGATAAAGCGATTTTTATATTATTTCATCTTAATATTTTCAACCCTAAATAAGCTTCACAAAACATAAGGTAAACAATCCTTTGCTTGCCAAGCGTAGCTTATTTTCTGCCAAAAATAATGCAAGCGAGAGCAAAGAAAGGAGACTTTCTATTTGCCGAGCGTAGCTTATTTTCTGCAAATGTAGCAAATTTTAAGCAGATTTGGCACATTTAGATATAATAATTTCAGTATAAAATGGTTTTTTTGTAGTTTTGTAGACGCATTGAAGAAACTTAGAACAATTATACGATGGGTTATATGGACCATAGCGGGTCTTTACATAACCACAATCGTACTGCTGCACATACCAGCAGTACAGGGTTTCCTTGCTCAAAAAGTAGGCGACGTAGCGGGCAATAAATTGGGTACAGAAGTACACGTAGGACGTATTGATTTAGGCTTTATCAATCGCTTCGTATTAGACGACATTCTCATCTATGACCAAAGTCACAAGAAGATGTTATCGGCATCACGAGTAGGAGCAAGGGTCGACATCTGGCATCTCTTACGTACAGGTGAGATTAATATTTCCTCTGCACAGCTTTTTGGTTTACGGGCAGAACTATACAAAACGAGTAAGGATGCCAAACCTAACTTCCAATTTGTATTGGATTCATTGGCTTCTAAGGACACGACAAGTCACACTCCTTTACACTTGTCCATTAATAGTCTTGTGATTCGACATGGCAACATTAAATACGATTGTTTAGATGCACCTACCACGCCTAACAGACTGAATCTGAACCATATCAATGTAAGTGACATCTCGTCTTACCTCATTCTTAACAAGTTGGATGACACGAGTGTGTGGGCTGATCTTAGGGCATTGGCTTTCAAAGAAGCATCAGGCTTAGAGGTGAAGCAGTTGGCTTTTGAATTAAAAGCTAATCAACAGCAAGCCGCATTACGTGACTTTATCTTCGATGGAACTAACAGTAAGATTGCGCTAAAGGAGTTACTTACAACCTACACATTCAATAACAAGAAGTTGGATTTCAATACTTTACGCTACACCATCAAGGACTTCAAAGCTGCAATAAAGCCTTCCGACTTTGCCCCTATCCTACCCGATTTAAAGCCCCTAACGACTAACTATACAGCTACAGTTGATGCAGAAGGTACAAGTCAGTCTGTATTGGTAAAACATCTTAACGTCTCTGACCAGACTCTTTCGACTCAAATTAAGGCGAAAGGATGGGTAAGAAACATCCAAAAGAGTCCTATTTGGGACTTCACTTTCAGCCCACTGAAGGTTAGCAAGAACACCCTTCAATCCATCACAAAAGTTACGCATAAACCCCTCCCTAAACCATTGAGTAACATTGGTAGTATCTACTATCGTGGTACTTTCGCCCATAACATGGGGAAATATACAGCAAAGGGACTGCTAAACACAGATGCTGGTAACGTTCAGTTGGCTACTGTTATTCACGGAAAGAACATCCAAGGAACGGTTAGTACTACCGAATTGAATCTTGCGAAAGTACTTGACAACAACGACTTTGGTAAGTTAAGCACGAATATCAAGGTGGAAGGCAACACCGACCTATCCTATATCGCCGCAAAGGGTGACGTTTCCTCCTTCTATTATAAGGGCTATACCTATAAGAATATTCACCTTGACGGAATCTATAAGAACGATATTTTCACAGGTAAGGCAGCGATAAACGACCCTAATGGAAAGCTGAATATCGACGGAAAAGCTGCCAACATAATGGCTTTCATGCAACACAAAGGAAAACTGTCTACCGACATCTCAATCATTGCTGATGCCGTCAACTTACACAAACTTCAGCTAACAGAGGCGTTGGGCAATAGGACTATCTCCTTTACTTCTAAGATTAAAGGACAGGGTGCGAGCTTGAATGATATCATAGGAAACCTCGATGTCAGCAACTTTGCTATGATTGGGGAAGGTCAGAACATTATCCTTAACCAGGTAAGTATCAAGACTAACAACGGACTCTTAGGTAAGTCGCTTGACGCAGAGACTGACTTTGGTGAGCTACACCTTGCTGGACAGTATGATTATAATCAATTGCCACAAAGCATAAGACGTATCTTAGGACATTATATCCCAAGTCTTTTCTCACCAACTCCACGCTTTAACATGGGAATTGGCAAGGCAAACTACGCCTTCACTTTGCGCCTAAATGATACGAAGTTTATCAATAGTCTGCTGAATACTAATATTGTTTCTTCACATGCTATAAGGCTCGCAGGACTTGTAAGAGAACACCAGAACGAAATAGACTTACACGTCAATGCGCCCGACGTAACCTACTCAGGACAGCAGATTAAGAATCTTATCTTGAACATTAAGAGTGAGCCACAAGGCTTGCAGACCACTATCTCTGGTGAACGAAAGGGAGAAACTGGACCACATGTCCTTATCAACGCACAGGGATTGATTGCAAACAATACCGTTACTTCCAACATTTCTTTCCGTATACCGGGACTTTCTCCTATATACGGAAATGTCAACAGCATTGCCTCTTTCTCTCGTCGTCATGGCGACTTAGAGACTCGCTTGCACCTCAACCCATCAGAAATCAACTTTGATTCCATTGCGTTACAAGTGCAACCTTCCGATATCTCTTATCATCGGAACAATCTGACCATCGACCACTTTGAGCTTTCCAACCACGACCAGCATATCATTGCTAATGGTCAGACGTCTGGAAATCAAAGCGATTCTATCCTTGTAAGATTCAAGGATGTCAACGTTCCATATATTCTTAACCTTGTTGACTTCCAAAGCGTTAAGTTTGCTGGTACGGCTTCTGGTACAGCTTCTATCAAATCGTTCTTCCATCATCCACAGATGCAAGCGAAACTTGAGGTGCAAGACTTCAAATTTGAAGATGGAGATATGGGTACGCTCTTTGCGGAGGCAAACTATAATGACAAAGAAGGTAAGATTAATATCGACGCCTATGCTGACCCTGGTGATGGCACACGAACAGACATCCAAGGCTATGTAGACATTAAGAAAAGCTATATCAACCTTCCTATCTTTGCCAATAACACACATCTCTACTTCCTAAAGAGCTTCTGTGGCTCTTTCATGGACAAGATTCAAGTGCAAGGAAACGGCTGGTGTAAAGTCGTCGGACCCCTTAGTGCCATCAATCTTGAAGGTGACATGCAAGTGCATGGAAGCGTATATGTAAAGCCAACAGGTGTTACCTATAAGATGCGCGACGCACGTGTTCGCATCATTCCAAACGAAATTATCTTTGGAAACGACACTATTACTGACCCACAAGGACATATCGGTATCGTTACAGGTGGATTACATCACAAGAATCTTAGCCACCTCACTTTCGACATCAATATCCTCGCACGAAACCTCTTAGCTTATAACTTCCCTAAGAAACAAGGGAAAGAATCGTTCTGGGGTGTGGTATATGGCACTGGCAAATGTAATATAAAAGGTGAACCGGGTTCAACAACAATGAACATTGATATGGAACCGGAAAAGAACACCTATATAACTTATGATGCCTCTTCAACCAATGATGCAAGTACAAGTAACTTCATTCGCTGGATTAACGTACCAAAGGATAGCACTGGAGTTTTAATCCCTGAGGCTGCGGACACACTCAGTTTTGCGGCAAAACCAGCTCCTAAGAAGGCATCGGATATTGTCAAATTCAGAGACATACCGAGCGACCTACACATCAACTTCCTCGTACATTCAAATCCGAATCTTACGCTTGGCGTCTTACTTGATGATGCCACTGGCGACAATATCCGTCTGAATGGTTCGGGTATGATTCGTGCGTCCTATTATAATAAGGGAGCCTTCCAACTCTTTGGAAACTATAACGTAGACTACGGACAGTATAACCTCACGATTCAGAATATTATCAAGAAGCAGTTTATCTTCCAGCCGGGTTCAACGATTGCCTTCGGTGGCGATCCGTTCAATGCTGCGTTGAATCTAAAAGCTAACTATATCATCAATTCTGTTCCTTTGGGCGACCTTGGAATGGGTAAGTCCTTCACATCCAATAACACAAAGGTTAACTGCTTGCTGAACATCGAAGGAACACCAGGTGCACCGACTGTCTCTTTCGGTCTCGACCTCCCAACGCTCTCGCCTGATGCACAACAGATGATACGCTCTATCCTCAACTCTGAGCAAGAGCTTAACCAGCAAGTACTCTACCTTTTAGCAGTCGGACGCTTTTACCCACAGAGCAAGAATAACAATCCAGCACGAGACAGTGAATCGCCAAGTCGTGCATCTCTTGCTATGCAGAGTCTACTCTCTGGTACAATTTCACAACAAATCAACACCGTATTGTCCAATGTTGTGAAGGATAACAACTGGAACTTCGGTGCCAATATTGCGACAGGTAATGAAGGTTTCGACAATGCAGAATACGAAGGACTACTCTCAGGAAGCATGCTTAACAACCGTCTGCTCTTCAACGGACAGTTTGGTTATCGAGACAATGTAGCTAAGGACAAATCATCGTTCATAGGCGACTTCGACATCCGTTACCTCCTCTTCCCAAGCGGTAACGTAGCCTTCCGTGTCTATAACCAAACCAACGACCGTTACTTCACACGTAACTCTCTGACAACTCAGGGTATAGGTTTGATTCTGAAGAAAGACTTCAACAGATTGAGTGATATTTTCGGAAGTAGAAAGAAAAAAACAAAAAAACAGAAGCAAAAGCACTAATATACAGAATATTATTCGTAACTTTGCACCCGATTTGGGCGAACTACGCCCATATTACAGGTAATATAAAGTCGAACTTTATTAATTAAATTATTTTTTAAACACTTTATGACAAATTTCAAAGACGTCCAGAATGTACAGCCTTTAGCTGACTTCAACTGGGATGAGTTCGAGAACGGCGCACACGCTGAGGCAAGTAAGAGCGATCTTACTAAGGCTTATGACGAAACTCTTAACAAGATCCAGGAGCACCAGGTAGTTGAAGGTACTGTTATTTCAGTTGACAAGAAGGAAGTAGTTGTTAACATCGGCTACAAGAGCGATGGTATCATCCCTGCTTCTGAATTCCGTTACAACCCAGAGCTCAAGGCTGGTGACAAGGTAGAGGTTTATGTTGAGAACCAGGAGGACAAGCGCGGTCAGCTCGTTCTTTCTCACAAGAAGGCTCGCCTCCAGAAGAGCTGGGAGAATATCAACAAGGCACTGGAGAACGACGAGGTTATCCAGGGTTACATCAAGAGCCGCACTAAGGGTGGTATGATTGTTGACGTATTCGGTATCGAGGCATTCCTTCCAGGCAGCCAGATTGACGTTCACCCTATACGCGACTACGACGTATTCGTTGGTAAGACAATGGAGTTCAAGGTTGTTAAGATCAACCAGGAGTTCCGTAACGTAGTCGTTTCACACAAGGCACTCATCGAGGCTGAGCTCGAGGCACAGCGTAAGGAGATTATCTCTCACCTTGAGAAGGGTCAGATCCTCGAGGGTACTGTTAAAAACATCACATCTTACGGTGTATTCGTTGACCTCGGTGGTGTTGACGGACTCGTACATATCACTGACCTCTCTTGGGGCCGCGTAAGCGATCCACATGAGGTTGTTGCTCTCGACCAGAAGATTAACGTTGTTATCCTCGACTTCGATGAGGAGAAGAAGCGTATCGCTCTCGGTCTCAAGCAGCTCACTCAGCACCCTTGGGATTCTTTGGATCCTAACCTCAAGGTTGGCGACCACGTTAAGGGTAAGGTAGTTGTTATGGCTGACTACGGTGCATTCGTAGAGATTCAGCCAGGCGTAGAGGGCTTGATCCACGTTTCAGAGATGAGCTGGAGCCAGCACTTGCGTTCTGCACAGGAGTTCATGAAGGTTGGTGACGAGGTTGAGGCAGTTATCCTCACACTCGACCGCGACGAGCGTAAGATGTCTCTCGGTATCAAGCAGCTCAAGGAAGACCCATGGGAGGCTATCGAGGTTAAGTATCCAGTAGGCTCTAAGCACACTGCAAAGGTTCGCAACTTCACTAACTTCGGTATCTTCGTAGAGCTTGAGGAAGGTGTTGACGGTCTTATCCACATCAGCGACCTCTCTTGGACTAAGAAGGTTAAGCACCCATCTGAGTTCACTTCACAGGGTTCTGAGATTGAGGTTGTTGTTCTCGAAATCGATAAGGAGAATCGTCGCTTGAGCCTCGGTCACAAGCAGCTCGAGTCTAATCCTTGGGATGAGTACGAGGCAATCTACACTCCAGGTTCAATCCACGAGGGTAAGATTACCGAGTCTATGGACAAGGGTGCTGTTATCACTCTCAGTGAGGGTGGTGAGGGCTTCGCTACTCCAAAGCACCTTGTTAAGCAGGACGGCACACAGGCACAGCTTGGTGAGGTTCTCCCATTCATGGTAATCGAGTTCGTTAAGGACACTAAGCGTATCATCCTTTCTCACTCTCGTACATTCGAGGAGGTTAAGGAAGAGCCACGTCGCCAGCGTCCAGCAGCTCAGAGCAAGCCAAAGAATGATGCAGCTGCTATCAACAACGTTGCAGCAGGTACATCTCTCGGCGACCTCGGTGTTCTCGCTGACTTGAAGAAGAAGATGGAGGGTGGCAAGTAATTTGCACACTAAAATCTAACATAAATAAAAAGAGTATCAAGTTTTCTTGGTACTCTTTTTTTATTCTCTTAGCTCTTTGTTGATCAGAACACCTATTCATATATAGGACTATCGTAATTGCATATCGGCTGTGCACTACAACGGAGCCTTATCTTTACCAATCTTGTTCTTATGTGAAACGAAAAGAATGTACGCTCACAAACACCAGCCCACTCCCTAATAGTTAATCAAGAAACTGCTTGAAACTTTCCATTAAATTCAGTATCTTTGCAAAAAAAACGAAATGCAGGAAAATAACAATCAAACTTTATGGCAGATAATTAAGAGTTATTTCAATGTCTTACCTGACAAAGACGGCGAAAAATATGTTATTAAACAAATAACTAATGGCATCAACTTTCAAGGTTCTAAGCTCTGGATACTTATCTTTGCCATATTTATTGCATCCTTAGGCTTAAATGTCAATTCAACAGCAGTAATTATTGGTGCTATGCTTATCTCTCCACTGATGGGACCAATCATCGGTATGGGATTAGCAATTGGAATTGCTGACTTGGACTTGTTCAAACAGTCCATAAAAAACTATTTGGTAAGTACATTCATTAGCGTTGTTACTGCAACAATCTACTTTACACTTTCACCTATCACGGATGCTCAATCCGAACTCTTAGCACGCACATCGCCTACCCTTTATGACGTATTGATAGCTCTTTTTGGTGGTGCTGCTGGATTCTTAGCTACGTCAACAAAAGGAAGAAACAACGTGGTGCCGGGTGTTGCCATTGCCACAGCCTTAATGCCACCACTTTGTACAGCAGGTTATGGACTGGCCGTACAAAACACATCCTACTTCTTTGGGGCATTTTACCTTTATTTCATCAATACTGTTTTCATTGCTTTTACAACCTGTCTTGGTGTACGCTTTCTGCATTTTCATAGAAAGCAGTTTATCAATCGTGAACAAATGAGACGAGTAAATCTTTACATCGTCAGCATTATCATTATCACAATTATCCCTGCAAGCTACATGACATGGAACATCATTAAGCAAAGTGTATTTGAAAATAACATAGAGAATTTCGTTACAAAGGAACTTAATTATAGCGGAACAAACATTCTCTCACACCAATACGACCTAAAAACCAAAACCCTCCATGTGGTAGCGGTGGGCAATCCGATATCAACTGATTCGATAGCTAAAGCACAAAAATCGATGACTAATTATCAGCTTGATGGCTACGTACTAAAGGTGATACAAGGATCTAACTCTGATAGCTTATTACTCCTACAGCACAAGAATAAAGGTCAGTTGATGGTAGGAGAAAAAAATACGGCTGAATGGCAAGAACTTGCATATAACAACGATGTGCTAAAGAAGGAACTAACTTCTTATACACGTTATCCAGTACTTGCTAACGACATGCGAGAAGAACTTAAAGTCGTATGCCCCTCAGCAAAGAGTATTATGCTTTCAAAAGCATCTGAGTCTTTCGTTGATTCTGCTTCAATTAAAAATCACATCGTGGCTATAGTCAAAACAAACAAGACACTTGCCAAAGACAACAGAAAACAGCTATATGACTGGCTTAAAGTGAAAGTCAAATCTGATAGCCTCGAACTAATTATTTTACCATAATAATAGTACAATACAAGAGTAAGAAGTACCAAACCATCACGGGTTTGGTATTTTTTTATACTTACATACATAAATAAAAACAAGATTACTTTTCCTTATAGCACAAGCGTATAAAACTTCTTACAAGGTTACAACCTAAACCATGCTTACCAAATTATCACTTTGGAGATAACAATATAGAGTAAACACGCATTAGCTAAACGCTATATTAGTTACACATAGTAAATCATAGAAGAAAGGTCATAGATAGTTCTGCGTAAATTCCATTATCAAAAAGAGTCAACAACTTATCTT
>ENA-OWLE01000120-OWLE01000120.1-metagenome-genome-assembly--contig:-NODE-120-length-14940-cov-3.490091_pt1 | contig 14940 bp, 17 predicted proteins | sample MGYA00245345_ERZ651094 | MGnify/ENA primary metagenome ERZ651094 (study PRJEB26857, sample SAMEA4031770) | metagenome | biome: human; feature: oral; material: saliva | place: Philippines | collected 2014... | reverse complement strand
TAATCTTATTTTTTTAAACTAAAGAATTGTGAGTTTTAATAAATAACATCAGGATTATACAGTTGAATATCATCTTCATTTAACGGAATTCCCGTTTTTAATGAGCCTTCTAGTTTCTTAATAGCCTTTTCTATTTCTTCTGGATATTGCTCTATATTAACGGGATTGAAAAAAAAAGCATCTTCTAAAGAAACGTTGAATTGTTTTTCATATCTTTTTACAAGCTCATCCGAAAAATACTTTAAACGATCATACACATTATTATACATAATACTCTCCTTTTGATGGTCATTTTCCACCCTCTTTACCTTTTCCAATTATTTAACTATTAAAGAATTGGTTATTCCTCAACTATTTCAAAATATTCTTGGGAATATAAATAATCTTCATTTGATTTATCTACAATCCTATAAAACTTATTTTCAATTGATATTACTTCATAGATTTCATCTTTTTCTAGTCCATATGTTGTTGACTCGCCTTTATATTTTACTTTCATTCACATCACCTTTTAAATTCTACTTTTATTCTTGACGAAATAATAGTTTATTTGATAAATTTAATTAAAAGAAAAGTTGGTTTGGCACCAAATGGATTTTCATCCGGCGCCTAAGCTAACTTTTCTTTTTTTATACATCTACAACCATATTTTCTTTTTTTATAACGGATATGTTTGTACATCTATACCTCTTAAATCCCTTTACTATTCCCAGTTATTTCCTTCAAATGAATTTCCCGCGAGAAAATTTGTACAATACTGCCTGGGAGGTCGGCAAAGGGTTGGGGTAGGGTCCCCCCCCCTATGTATGGAGCTTGTTTTTGTTCCTGTAGATGGGGGCGGTTATTTAATAATAAAAAAATAATTTTTTTATTTTTCTATTTTTATAGATGTATCTATGCTGCCTCTCTCCTACCCACTCCTACCACCTATACCTACTATCTTGTAACTATATTGTTTATTACTCTCTGTGTTTGCCTGGTTTAAAATTTTATGAAAAATTTTTCTAATCGATTCAAATTCACTTTAAAAAGAATATAGCACTATTTAAGCTTAAGTAAGAGGATAATGCTTGATAGTATCATTCTATTGTTTATTTTAATGATAAAAAGCATAGTTTTAAATATATTTCATTGTTATTAGTATGTATACCTGGTTAATATATCGCCCTCTATAAATTGAATTGAGGTTCATTTTATAGAGGGCGGTATTATTTTTTATATGATCGTTACGGAAATAGAAGGGGGTAGTCTTCAAAATACACTAAGTCTTGTTGTGATACAAAGAATACTTCTTTGTCGCATGTTTCTACCTTTAGTCTTAGATATTCATCTAATGATACTTTCCCTATAGCAATGACGGTTGAGGGTTTTCCTCGTCTATAATCATTCCTAGTTGTAGTTACTACATCTCCTACCGCTATACTTCTGAAATATGCATCACTTCTAAGGTTTCCGTCATAGTCATTGATCACTACTCTTTGAAATGAGTACTCCTATTCAAGTAGTTCAAGAAAGATTAGGACACACTAACATCAAAACTACTATGGATATTTATACTCACGTAACTGAAAAACAAAGAGATGAAATAGCAGATAATTTTGCTAAATATGTCAATTTTTAACAATTTCTGGTACTTTTTCTAGTACTTTTATAAAAATACAAAAAAAGCAACCCTAGAAACATTGATTTAACAACGTTTCTAGGGTATTACTATAAACTAACCTACGCTACCTTCCATCTCGTACGCGATTAAACGGTTTAGTTCAACCGCATATTCCATTGGAAGTTCTTTTGTAAATGGTTCAACGAATCCCATCACAATCATCTCTGTGGCTTCTGACTCGCTAATTCCGCGACTCATCAAGTAGAACAACTGCTCTTCTGAGATTTTTGACACTTTCGCTTCATGCTCAAGCGCTACTTTATCATTATGAATTTCGTTAAATGGAATCGTGTCTGATTTTGACTTGTCATCCATAATAATCGTGTCACATTCGATATGAGAAATGGAATAATCTGATTTCTTCCCAAATGTTACTTGACCACGGTAGTTTACGACACCGCCATCTTTAGCAATCGATTTTGAAACGATTGAACTTGAAGTATGTGGCGCATTATGAATCATCTTCGCACCAGTATCTTGATGTTGGCCTTCTCCTGCAAACGCGATTGATAACATTGTTCCTTTAGCGTATGGTCCCTCTAGGAATACGGAAGGATATTTCATCGTTGTCTTCGCCCCAAGGTTTCCATCGATCCACTCAACCGTTCCGTGAGCAGCAGCTTTGGCACGTTTCGTTACTAAGTTATACACGTTATCCGACCAGTTTTGAATGGTTGTATAACGGCAGTAGCCACCCTCTTCAACGAAGATTTCTACAATCGCCGCATGCAAGCTGTTTGAAGAGTACGTTGGCGCTGTACATCCTTCTACATAGTGTACGCTGGCTCCTTCGTCTACGATGATGAGCGTACGTTCGAATTGTCCCATGTTTTGGTCGTTGATACGGAAGTACGTTTGAAGCGGTACATCACATTTCACGCCTTTTGGTACATAGATGAACGTTCCACCTGACCATACCGCTGAGTTTAATGCCGCTAATTTGTTATCTGTTGGTGGTACTAGTTTTGCGAAATACTTCTTGAATAATTCAGGATACTCTTTTAATGCCGAGTCTGTATCTGTAAAGATGATTCCAAGTTTATCGAATTCTTCTTTCATATTATGGTAAACCACTTCAGACTCGAATTGCGCAGAAGCTCCGGCTAAATACGCACGCTCCGCTTCTGGAATCCCGATTTTCTCGAAAGTATCTTTAATCTTCTCAGGAACATCATCCCAAGAACGAGCTGGCTTATCGCTAGCACGTTTGAAGTACGTAATCGCATCAAAATCAATGTCTGATAGATCCGCACCCCATGTTTGCATTGGCATATTTTGGAATGTCTTCAATGATTTTAATCGGAAATCAAGCATCCATTGTGGCTCGTTTTTCACTTGTGAAATCGTACGAACGACTTCCTCGCTTAATCCCATTCCTGTTTCATAAACAGGTGTTACATCCTCATGAAAGCCATATTTGTAATCGGCTAATTCAGGAACTCCACTCATTTTGTCACCACTTTCTTATGCTTTCTCATTTTCTACGGCACGTTCTAATGCTTTCCACGCAAGAGTGGCACATTTAATACGCGCTGGGAATTTTTGAACACCGGCAAGTAACGCCGCATCCCCTAAAGGTTCTTCATCCACGGTTTCACCCTGCACCAGATTCGAGAAATCTTCTGCTAAGGCGATTGCTTCATTAACGGTCTTTCCAATAATCGCATCACTCATCATGCTGGCACTCGCCATACTGATCGTACAGCCGTGTCCGTCAAAGTGAACATCTTCAATCACGCCGTTGTCATTTACAATCAGTTGCAGCTGCAACACATCTCCACACGTTGGATTATTAAATTCAATCGTTGGAATGCTCGCATCATCCACCAATCCTTTATGGTGCGGATGAGAAGAATGATCCAAAATCACCTGACGATAAAGCTGATCTAATTTAGATAAGGCCATATTGGAAAAACTCCTTTACTTTTTCTAATGCTTCTAAAAACAGTTCTGCTTCTTGAAGCGTGTTATAGATATAAAAACTTGCACGGCATGTTGCCGGTACATCGAGCCATCGCATCAAAGGTTGTGCACAATGATGTCCTGCACGAACCGCAAATCCTTCCATATCAAGAGCCGTTGCTACATCGTGTGGATGGATACCGTTGATGGTAAAACTAATGACTCCAGAATGTTTTTGGGGGTCACTTGGTCCGTACACCGTCACGCCTTCCATCTTTTGCATTTTCGGTAAGAGATAAGCGACAATTTCTTGCTCATGCTGATGGATATTCTCCATCCCAATTTCTTCTAAATAATCAATAGCAGCAGCCAGTCCAATGGCTCCTGCGATATTTGGAGTGCCTGCTTCGAATTTCCACGGCAATTCATTCCATGTACTCTCTTGGTCGTACACAAAATCAATCATTTCTCCGCCGAATTCTACAGGATTCATCTCTTGAAGAAGGGCTTCTTTTCCATATAAGACACCAATGCCTGTTGGAGCAAGCATCTTATGTCCACTAAAGGCATAGAAGTCACAGTCTAACTCTTGAACATCCACTCTTTGATGCGGTGCTGCTTGGGCACCATCCACAACAAGGATGCCACCTACTGCATGGACCATTTCGGCTACTCGTTTCACATTCGTTACGGTTCCAAGAACGTTTGAGGCATGGTTAATGGAAACGATTTTTGCCTTCTCGGTTAAAGCTGCTTCTGCTGCTTCAAGGTCTAATTCGCCCTCTTTCGTTAATGAAAAATAACGTAAGACGGCTCCTGTTTGTTTTGCCACTTGTTGCCAAGGAACTACATTCGAATGGTGCTCAGCAGGGCTAATCCAAATTTCGTCTCCTTCTTGGAGGCGATTGGGGGCAAAGCCTTGTGCAACCCAGTTTAAGCTAGTTGTCGTTCCACGCGTAAAGAGCACTTCTTTTGCGCTATTCGCATTGATAAATTTTGCTACTTTAGCTCTAGAAGCTTCATACAAGTCAGTGGCTTCCTGAGCTAATGTATGCACCCCACGATGAATATTGGCATTGTGCGTTGCGTAGAATTTCTCAACAGCTTCTACAACAGAGCGAGGCTTTTGCGTGGTAGCTGCATTGTCTAAATAGACAAGCACTTCATCGTTGACTTCACGTTTTAATATTGGAAAATCTTCTCGAATCGTTCTAATGTTCATAGCTCGCAACCAACTTTTGTTCAATCATCTCTACAAGTTCTTTTTGAAGCTCACTTGAAGGGATTGAACGAATCACGGCTCCTAAGAATCCACGAATGACAAGGCGTTTTGCCTCAGCTTCTGAGATTCCACGGCTCGTTAAGTAGAATAATTGTTCATCATCCACTTGTCCCACGCTCGCTGCGTGTCCTGCCGTCACTTCATTTTCATCGATTAATAGAATTGGATTTGCATCTCCACGTCCGCCTTCTGAAAGCATCAGTACACGGCTTTCTTGTTGGGCATCTGCGAATTTTGCTCCTTTAATAATATGTCCAATTCCGTTAAAGGTTAAGGTTGATTTATCTAAAATAACCCCATGTTGTAAAATATGTCCCACTGAATGTGGCGCATAGTTTGTCACACGTGTATCAATCCCTTGAACTTGGCGTCCTGTCGAAATACCGATCACATTCACTTGCGAATGAGACCCGTCTCCGCGTAATTCAGAGTCGAAGTCTGCAATTACATTTCCATCATTCATAATGCCTAGCGCCCAGTTAATCGTTGCATCTTTTTCAAGATAGCCACGACGGTTCACATACGCATCTGTTGATTGACCTAATGTATCAACGGCCGCAAACTGAACTTTCGCCCCTTGTTTCGCAATCACTTCTACAACAATATTGGCTGTATTCTTTTTGTCACCGACACTTTCAAAACGTTCTACATAAGAGAGTGAGCTATTTTCGTCTGCCACGATTAACACGTGCTTCACGAACGCTTCGTCCACTAAGTTATTTTGAACGAAATGAGATTCAATAATATCTTTTACATCTACATTTTTAGGCACATAAATAAATACTCCTGAGTTGACCATCGCAGCGTGGTAAGCCGTTAAGCTATCTTCATCAACTGGTACTGCCTTTGTCATATAGTACGGTTTTACGAGCTCTGGATATTGTTCCAGGGCATCGAATAAATCCATCACGAGAACGTCCTTCAATGCTGTTTCCACATTCATTTCTTCCCAGTATGATACCGCGCCTAGTTGTACAATTTTTGCACTTCCTGCTGCTGTTGGAATGACTTTTGGAAGTTCTTCAATCATTGAAGTTCCTTCACCGATTGCTGATTGGAATAAGTTCCAACGGTGGAATTTCACACGTTCGATAAATGGCAAGTCTAGTGTTTTAGCTAGTTCCAATCCTTTTAAACGTGTTTGTAGAAACCACTCTGGTTCATTCTTTGTAAGAGAGAATGCGGTGATTTCTTCTGGTGTTATGGTTAATTTTGTCTCTGCCACAATCTCACTCCTACTCTTGATGTTCAATCTTGATTCCTAATTCTTCACTGATTCCTTTATATCCTTCAGCTTCTAGGCGACGAGCAAGAGAAGCATCCCCTGTCATCACAACACGACCATCCATCATAATATGCACTACATCTGGTTCAATGTAGTTTAATAGACGTTGATAGTGCGTAATAATTAATGATCCAAAGTTATCTCCACGCATCGCATTGACTCCACGAGAAACAACTTTCAACGCATCAATATCTAATCCTGAGTCGATTTCATCTAAAATCGCGAATGTTGGTTCAATCATTAATAATTGAAGAATCTCGTTACGTTTTTTCTCCCCGCCTGAGAACCCTTCGTTTAAGTAACGTTCTGCCATTTCTTCTGGCATGTTTAGAAGTTCCATTTTTTCATCTAATTTCTTGATGAATTCACGAACTCCCATTTTATCGCCTTCCTCGCGACGTGCATTGATTGCTGAGCGCATGAATTCTGCGTTTGTCACCCCAACGATTTCGCTTGGATATTGCATTGCTAAAAATAGACCTGCACGAGCGCGTTCGTCTACTTCCATTTCTAAGACATTTTCGCCGTCTAATAGGATTTCTCCTTCTGTTACTTCATAACTTGGGTGGCCCATAATCGCTGCAGAAAGCGTTGATTTTCCTGTTCCGTTTGGTCCCATGACTGCATGAATTTCTCCAGTATTAATGGTTAAATTAACACCCTTCAAAATTTCTTTGTCTTCGATCGATACATGTAGATTTTTAATCTCTAAAGTTGCCACGATACATTCTCCTTTATAATGATTCTATTCTGTTATATTTTATCTTAATTGAGAACGATTCGCAAATAGCCGCGCTTTGAAATCGCGTAATATTACTTTTCATTTTCATGAAAATGCGGTATGATGGAACATATTTTTGAAAGAAAGGCTGATGCACATGCAAACTTATCCACTTATTGGTATTGCAGGAAATCATCGCCAAGATACTACGGAAGAAGATCGCTACATTTTATCGTATGCACCAAATGGTTTTGTCCGTGGTCTTGAAAAGGCAAATGCAATTCCTGTCATCATTCCCATCAGTAACCCAGAATTAGCAAAAGAATTCATTTCTAGGGTTGATGGACTCCTATTAGCGGGTGGACAAGACGTTTCTCCATTATTATATGGCGAAGAACCACATCTTAATTTGGCACGTACTTATCCTGCTCGTGATGCGTTTGAAATTGAGCTCATTAAAGAAGCTTATAGACAACACAAACCAATCTTTGCAGTGTGTCGCGGCTTACAAATTCTAAACGTCGCTCTTGGCGGAACACTCTACCAAGATATTGAATCTCAATATGAAAATATTTCTGTGAAACATACACAAAAAACAATGCCAAGCCAACCAACACATACGATTCAAATCGCAAGTGGTAGCGAACTTTCTCGCGTTCTAGGAACAACAACTCCTGTGAACTCTTACCACCACCAAGCGGTTAAACAATTGGCCTCAGATTTTGTCCCAGTTGCTTGGAGTACAGATGGACTAATCGAAGCGTTCGAATCTAAATCACTAGACCAAAGCGTAGTTGCCGTACAATGGCATCCTGAACTCTTAATTGAAGATAGCAATGTGATGCAAGGGTTATTTGATAACTTCGTAGAACGCGTTAATCGCTCCAAACAAAATGCCTAATAAAAAACTACGAATTCTCACTCGCTGAGAACTCGTAGTTTTCTTTATTTCACTTCACATTGTTCACATGGAAGGTCTTCATCTAATAACGCATTGAATGCTGCTTCATCGACTCCAGTTAAACGAACAATCCAGTTTTTCTCTTCTGTTAATTCATTTAAGAATTCTGGATTATCTTCTAATTCATCATGGAAAGCCACGACAGTTCCGCTCAGTGGAGATAGTAATTCAGTTACTGCCTTTGCTGCTTCGACACTAATAATCGAATCTTCAGGTGTTACTGCTTCACTCTTTAGTAATTCCACAAAGCTCACGTCTCCAAGGTCATCTTGTCCTTTTGGCGAAAGACCAATCACATATTCTGAGCCGTCTTTTTTAATCCATAGTCCATTTTCACTATATTTCTTCATCTTATCTCTTCCATTTCTCTTCGTAAACTTCTTCTTTAAACCCAAATGTCGCTTCCCCCTGATCCAATACTAGCGGACGTTTGATAAGCATGCCATTCCCGGCAAGAAGTTGGGAAGCTTCTTGATCGCTCATCTCAGGAAGTTTATCTTTTAAGCCAAGTGAGCGATACAATTCACCACTCGTATTGGCCATTTTCTTCCACTCTAAGTTTTGAGCCTTTTTAATCTTCAACAGTTCTTTAGCTGTTGGTGGAGTTTCACGAATATCTTTTTGTTCAAAAGTTACATTATTTAACTCGAACCATTTTAACGCCTTTTTACAAGTCGTACATTTTGGGTGAACATATACAATCATTTGCCATCCTCCTGACGTAAACGTAACATTGTTGCATCTTGTTGATTCGCTCCAAATGCTGCATCTTCATCTTCGAAAATCGTACTCTTGAAGTGATAACGCATCGACATAATGAGTCCAATCCCCATCATATTTCCAAGCAAGCTTGACCCCCCTTGAGAAATAAATGGTAATGGAATCCCTGTTAGTGGTAGGAGTCCAATCGTCATCCCGATATTTTCAACCACGTGGAATAAAATCATCATGATAACGCCGGTTGCAATATACGTATAAAACTCGTTTTTCGTATCAAAGCAGACACGAATCATTTGATAAATCAAGATAAAATAAACGGCGATTAAGAAGGTTCCCCCTAAGAATCCGAAGTTTTCTCCGATTGTCGCAAAAATTAAGTCAGACTCACGAACAGGTACATATACATCAGATACGCCGAACCCTTTCCCAAGCATTTTTCCTGACCCAATAGCCTTTAAGCTTTGGAATAATTGATATCCATTTCCACCTTGGTCGCCGTATGGATCTAACCATGAATCGATACGCGCGAATTGGTAGTTCTTAAATCCGATATTTAATAGGATTTGACGGTTATATACTACTAAGTAAATCAGGAGCGCTCCGATTAATCCTGCTACAATAATAATTGGAAGTAAGATTTTCCAGCTAATCCCTGACATGATTAGAACCCCACCAAGAATCATTAAGAATACAAGAGTTGTCCCTAAGTCATTTTGCAAAATAACGAGTACTAACGCTGGCGCTGCCCATAAAATCAACTTCACGAATAATTGCCAGTCCGTTTGAGTCGTCTTATATTTCGTCTTCATATTATGAGAAGTGGCTACTTTAGCTAAAATCAAAATATAGAAAATCTTCACGACCTCGGAAGGCTGGAAGGAGAAGGACCCAAATCGAAACCAGCTCTTTGCACCCGTGTCGGCATAGGTGGCTCTGTCATAGAAGAACAGAACGGCGAGTAGCATGAGAAGCCCAAAAATATATCCCCAAGTTGTCAGTTTCCATAACTGCTCCGAATCGAATTGCATAATGACAACAATCGCTACAACCCCTACCATGTACCATACTACTTGCATGAGTACCATTCGAAGAGAGTTATTTCCAGCGATTAAATACGTTGTCGAGAATAAAGTTGCTATGCTAATAAATGCTAATAATAATACAGGAAGGATGACGCCATAATCGATTCGTGAATCTTTATCGTCATACATTAAGTTCTTCTTTTTCATCTGTTACTCCTTCAGTGTCTTTTTTCGGGTGTCTAAAGCGGTAAACAATCACGTTCAACACGCCCCCTAAAATCATTACATTGGCAATAAAATACAGCCAAATCATAAATACAATCAATGTTCCAAACGCATCATTAGCCGTTAAATTTCGACCTGCGTAATGAATATAAATCGAGAACAATTGCGAAATCAATACAAATCCAATTGTCGTGAATAAACCACCAGGTAAGGCATATAAAAATGACCACTTAACATTTGGAATTGCAAAATACATAAAGCTCATGAGTAAAAAGACAGTCCCAAATAAGAGTCCCCATTTTACAAATGATAAATCGATAATCGCTGTTGATAAATTAAGAGAGAAAAATTCTCCGACTAATCTTAAAACTTGTTCACCAAAAATGAACACAATCGAGACAGCGAACACGATTAAGATGGATGCCATTGCAATCACAATCGCAAAAAATCGTTCAAAAATAACATTTCTACGAACTGGTGCACCATATAAAACGTTTAGCGAACGCTGAATGCTACTAAACATTTGAGAAGCCGGCCAGAACAAAATAATCAAACCGACAGAAAGTGCTCCACCATTGAAGTTTCCTAAGTAATTCCGAAGAATTGGAAATAGTACTTCAGTGATGTTTTCTGGCAAAATCGCTTCTAATGCATTAAAAATCACATCAATAGGAATGGGTAATAATGGAAGAATATTAGAAACCAACATGACAATTGGAATGATGGATAACAACATATAATAAGCCATCGCTGCGGATTCAACACCGATATTGACATGCAATAAATTTTCTTGAATAATCTGCCAAAGCTTTATTCCAAAATTCTTCAGTCGTTGCACGACCTTCCTCCCCTTCCTTTTAAAGCTAGATGCAATTATCTATTTATATCTTAATTATTGTATCATAATTGCCTGTTTTTTTCTTGTTGGAAGAAGAAATTTTTACCCTTTCTAAAAAAATAACGACTCCTCTTCTCCCAACTAAATAATCCCAAAATTCACGTATAAGTGAATTTTGAGATCCAGACATCAAAAAAGAGGATGCAAGCATCCTCTTTTGTAAAAGTGTTTATTTACCTTCTGCTAATACGCGTTCTTGTTCAACAGCAGCTTGTCCTAAGATGTTTAAGTAGTTCCATGGACGGTCGAATACTGGTTGGAAGAAGAAGTCTACATAAGCTAAGTCTTCGATTGTCATTTTGTTTTGGATTGCTAATGACAATGTGTTTGCAGAAGCTGTACAGTCGTATTTAGACATTACTTGTCCACCTACGATACGGTTTGTACCTACTTCGTAAACTAATTTCATGTAGATTTTTTCGTATGTTGGCATGAATTCTGGACGGTGGTTATCTACCACGTATACAGAACGTACATCCAAACCAAAGTGAGGTGCGCTACCTACGTTTACACCTGTTGAACCAATGTTCCATCCGAATAAGTGTAATCCAGATGTTGATTGAGTTCCACGATATTTCACTTTGTGACCGTTGATGTTTTTACCTACTAATGAACCCATACGTACAGCGTTTGTTGCTAATGGAATGTATGCATGTCCACCATTTGGATTGTAGTTAACAGCACAGCTGTCTCCTGCAGCATATACATCTTTAACAGATGTTTCCATGTAGTCGTTAACGATGATAGCACCGTTAGGCATTGTTTCTAATTGATCTTTCACTAAGTCGTTGTTTGGACGGAAACCAACACATAAGATAACCATGTCAGCTTCGTATTCGCCACCTGAAGTAACAACTTTGTTTACAACGCCGTTTTCGCCTTCGAATGATTTAACCATTTCGTTTAAGCGAACGTTTACGCCACGTGCACGTAAGTCTTCTTCTAAGATGTCAGTGAATTCTGGGTCTAAGTATTTGTTTAAGATACGGTCTAAACCGTCTACTAATGTTACTTCTTTACCTTCTAATGCGAAAGCTTCCACTAATTCGATACCAATGTATCCACCACCAACAACAACGATTTTCTTCTTGTCGTTTTTCTTAGCAAAGATTTCTTTTGCTTGGTTGTAGTTTTTACATAATTGAACGTTTTCTAATTCACGTCCAGGGATTGGAGGAAGAATTGGCCAAGATCCAGTTGTTAATACTAATTTATCAAATGAATCAGTCTTTTCTTCACCTGTTTTTAAGTCTTTTACTGTTAATGTTTTACCAACAGTGTCGATGCTTGTTACATCATGTTCCATACGAACTGTAGCTCCTAATGATGCTAATTCGTCTGGACTTGAATAAAATAGTCCTTGAGGGTCTTTAACCACGCCTCCTACGTATAAGGCAATCCCACAAGATAAGAATGAAATATTATCATTTCTTTCGTATACAACGACTTCTGTTCCTGGATTGTCATTTAAAATTGTTTTGACTGCAGCAGTACCCGCATGAGTACATCCAACTACTACAACTTTCATGTATTTTCCTCCTATAAACCTGTTTGTTTATTTTGTGCTAGATAAGAATCATTATTATCTATACCCCTATATGGTACACATTACCAGGCAAAAAAGCAAACGATATCAATTTGAAAAATGTTAATTTTTATTGATATTTCAATATTTTTCAAGTGTACATAAGAGACGGTCATTTTCACGATTTTTTATTCTAAATGAGAACAGTTATCGATTTATCTTCACAAAAAAACTCTACTCCGAATGGCTACGAAATAGAGTTTTATGTTTGTGATTCGTCTTAATTTAGCTCTTCAAAGCGTTGTTTCATCGTTGGATTGTTCTTCACGAGCTTTTTGACTGTTAAGTCTTCCGCTTTATTATTCGCTAAACGTAAATTGTTTTCAGAAGAAAGCAATGCTGCTTTTGTCTTCTCAAGACTCTTAATCGTCTTATCGATTTCATCAATGGCCGATTGGAATTTCTTACTTGCGAGTTCATAGTTACGCGCAAAGCCTTTTTTGAACGTCTCAAGGTCTTCTTCAAAGTTCGTAATATCGATATGTTGGTCACGCATCAAGGCTAATTCTTGTTTATATTGCAATGAATTTAATGCTGCATTACGAAGCAAGGTAATAATCGGAATAAAGAACTGTGGACGCACCACATACATTTTCGGATATTGGTACGACACATCCACAATGCCTGTGTTATAAAGTTCATTGTCTGCTTCTAGGAGACTGACAAGAATCGCATATTCACATTGCTTTTCGTGACGGTCTTTATCCAACTCTTTAAAGAAGTGTTCATTTTTCTTCTTCGTTGCTGTTTCATCATTTTCGTTCTTCATTTCAAACATAATGGATAGAATTTCAATTCCATTCTCATCATATTCGCGGTAGATATAGTCACCCTTACTTCCCGTTTTTGCATCATTATCCTTGCCAAATTCTGCGCGCGGGAACGCCGTCATCCGAAGACGATTAAATTCGATTTCGCAATGTTGTTCAAGGCTTTCTCCGACCATCTTCGTTGATTGTTTCGCCTTGAAGTCTTTATAGAACGCAATCGCTTCGTCTTTTGCCTTCAACTCTAATTCGAACTGATCTTTCTTCGAACGTAATTCCAATTCGTATTTTTCTTTTAGAGCCGTTTGTTGTACTTCTTGTTCTTTTTGTTGCAACTCTTTTTCTTGTTTGAGTTCCAGAATGGTACGTTCTTTTGCGTGTAAATCTTCTTGGAATTTTTGAGATAATTCTACTTCTTTGAATTGGAGTTGTTGTTTTAATTGATCCAATTCCGCTTGAAGCGCACTAAATTCTTTTTCTTTTTGATGGAGCGCTTCTTGCACATTCTTTTCTTCTTTGACATCCGCATTCTTCAACGCTAATTCGAGCGAAAGAATCTTCTGTTCAAAGTTCGCACGTTCCTCATCGTATAGACGCTTTTCTTGTTCTTTTGCAAGTGCCTTTTCCGTCTCAAATTGCTTCTTGGCAAATTCTAATTGCTTATGAACATCCTCTGCAAACTCCTTATTGCGCACTTGGCTCACAATATCTGCATACGAGTTCTCATCAATCGTAAAAACCGTCTGGCAATGTGGACATTTAATTTCGTTCATCGAACCCCTCCTTTTTATTTCTATTTCATTCTATCACAATATCGAATTTGAGCACAGACCCAAAAAATCATTACCATATATGGTAATGATTTTTTTTGCATGCAAAAACTCTCCGCGAATCACTTCCACGGAGAGTCTCAGTTTTTACGATTTATCCAATAAACGTTTTGATTTGTTCCACGCTTTGTGATGAGTCACAAACCACACGTACTTTACCATTACGCGCTACTAATAACCCAGGTACTGTTGGCATATTGTATTTCGCACGGAAAGCTGCTAACGCTTCGTTGGCTCTATCTTCTGAATTGATGAAATACATTTCTTTTCCTAATGCTTCACGCACTTCGTTGATTTTTGGAGCAAAGCGACGGCAGTATGGGCAAGTTGGGCGTCCTACAAAAAGCACGACTTCCTTTCCTTCTGCGATGAGCGCTTCTACTTTTTCTGCTGTTGTTTCCACAAAATGGCTTACTTCTTTTTCAAATTGTTCCATGATGTCCCCTCCATTCACTTGACTTCATTATGACAACGAAAAAAGAGTAGCGCAACAAATGTGCCTACTCTTTCTTATCTTTAGGATTGATTTCTTTATACTTTTTACGAATGTATAATAGACGGCAAATAAACGCTCCTAACATCCCAATCGCAACCCCACCAATGGTATTGTCAATTAACATTCCGATTCCGAATCCAATTCCAATCCCAATCACCATGATGAGATTCAATACAGACATTTCTCTCATTCTATCTCTTGGATCTTGTTCTCTCATCGCTTCCTCCTATTCAACCACTTCGATATGACACATCTTCATGGCGCTTAAAGCATTATCGTGTGATGCTGGCGTTACTCCTGCACACGCACTAGCAACGACACTCACAGGAACATTGACAAAATGCGCTTTAGCAAGCATTGCATTACTAATCACACAAATATCTGTACAAAGTCCAATTAACGTAATGCTTTCTAAATCTGGAACTTCTTTTTGGATTAATGTCATTAGTTCTAATGACCCGAATGTTGGTTTTTCAACGCCTTTTGCATGGCGTTTTTCTAACGCTTTTTGAATTTGTGGGTTTAATTCCCATCCTTTAGATCCTCTTATAGCGTGTACAACTGGTAAGTGTCGCCCTTCTTC